>Ga0079996_108884_pt1 | contig 35815 bp, 25 predicted proteins | sample PerSpoAPS_AMetaG_FD_69199 | JGI IMG/M metagenome (GOLD analysis project Ga0079996, IMG submission 69199) | Thermal spring microbial communities from Yellowstone National Park, Wyoming, USA - Perpetual Spouter A (PS_A) MetaG (SPADES assembly)... | ecosystem: Environmental > Aquatic > Thermal... | reverse complement strand
TGCACTATATAGAGTTATAGCCCACTATATAAGCTTAATGAGTAGAAAGGATCTTGGGTGGATCTTGTGAGGAGGATCTCGGGAGAGATCTTATCTCAACACAGATCAGAGGATCTTCTAGGGCTGCTGAAAAACCCCAGCAGATTCGCGAGATGCATACCAGGTGTCATAAGCTATGAGAATCTAGATGATAAAAGTATAAGGGCTAGGGCCAGGCTCGACATATCAGATGCTGGTATACCTGAGATGAGCAGCATAACATCAACGCTAACCATAACCCTAGCATCGATAGAAGGTAATATGGCAAGATATAGGATTAGCGGGAGAGCGGCTGGATCTAGCTATGAGGCAGATCTAACTATAAGGATCGAGCCTTTAGATAGCGGTAGCAAGGTGATCTGGCAAGCAGATGTATCCCTAGGCAAACTTCTGGAGATTCTAGATAGGTTTGTAGGCGTAGAGGAGATTGCGAAGAGGATAGCTTCTCTAGCAGTTAAAGGTGCTGAGAAGTGCTTAAAAACATAGGATCTGAGATGCTGGGCATATAAATCAATAACCTCTATAATATCGTTAACTTATCCTCGTGAGCGCCAAGCTCTAGAACAGCTCCTGAGAAGGGAGGAAGAGGAGGAGAGCTCGGGGCTTGAAAGCTACTACAAGAGCTAGAGCGGAGCCGAGCCCCTGAGACAGGGCCTAGGTCGAGCACCAGCCTACAACCTAATTGGTTAATCAGGTTAATCAGAAGTAGTAAAAATTCCTACCACATTTTCGCTTATACAGCCGAAGTATAAGATTCTAATTAACCTGATTAACCGGTTTTATCGCCTTTCTCCTAACCTGGTGGGCTTACAGTAGGATCCACACTATGCTCTACACTTGCATGCTATCGCCTTTCTCCAGGGACTCGATAGATATCCCAGCTCCGTAGAATGAGCGATAGCGTATACCTCTCATACTCTGAGTATGTACCCTGGGTAATCAGGCTGATAGGGTAGAAGTGCCTACCTAACCACCATACTGGGGCCAGGTGGGGTTACCCTATGCCCTGGGAGCTCCTATAGATTACCCTCGTGAAACCAGGGGTAGGCAACTCTACCTACCCCGGGAGAGCTCCGGGCACAAAGTTGCTAGAACCACCAAGGGTAAACTCGGTGGACCGTCCCCTCTAGCATGAGGTCTGCCCCGACTAGTCGAGCTAGAACCCTTTTGGGCTAAGGCTAGAGGTTGAGGTTGCAACCTCTAATACTCCAGAGTAACCCCCATCATGACCATGGGGGTTACCATTGCAGAGAAGCCCTAGAGCTCCTAGAGGGGGCCCTAAGCTCTTGAGAGCACTCTAGGGTCCACAGCCCTAGCACGGTATCCAACCCCCATAGACCGGCGATAGCATATACTATGCGCTGTAATTGTATGCTATCGCCTTTCTCCCCGGGACTGCCCTCAGCCGCAGGGCCCGGGGCGGGGCCTGGGTGGGGTTGGGTGTGGGGGGTGGGTTCGAGGGCGGGCTGGCCTGTGATGTGGACGTGAAGCGTCCTCCAGGACTCCGTGTAATGGAGTGCTAGCACCCCCCCTCCAGCCGGAAGCCCCGAAACCCTACCCCCTACTGGAGGCTCGGTGTGCGGGCGCACAGCTGTGCACCGGTGCACCGCCCAGAGGGCGACCCTCCTCCTAGTGTGGTTAGACAACCGGCGCTGGGGGTGTTGTCTAACGCTTGGGTTGAGTTAACCGGGGGTTAAATCTACCGATACTCTAGTTAGCAACTAGCTGAATGAGATAGTATTCTCTGGTTAAAAACCCCCCACCCTATCTCCAACCATAACGTTACAACTTGATATTAAAATTTAACATCACCTTGAACAGCTACCCTCACCCCCCACCCCTACCCTTACTAGATCATGTAACCTACTGGGAAAGCTCTCTGGATAGCGTTATCTTATAACGTTTTCTGATAACGTTTTAGAGGGAGGTGCTCGGGATGCCTAAGAAGAGATACGATGATGAGACTCTAAGAGCTAGAGCTCTAGAGCGGAGAAGACTCGAGCTCTCAACACACCCGACGAGCTTAGAGACTCATAAAGGATAGGAGGGGATGACGTGGAGGCGGTATCGATAGCCCTCCTAGCCTCGCTCAAGACCAGGTCAACTGTCACCCTCGTTACAGTAGATAGGGGTATCATTGAGGTGGTGGAGGAGCTCAAGAGGAGGCTGGGTAGCTTAAGCGAGGTGAACTATCTCAGGCTGGAGAGGCCAAGCGAGCTCCTAGCCAGGATCAACTGCACCAAGTAAATGCTCTTAGACGCTTAACCCCAGCCGGGCCGGGAACCCAGGGTAGTCGTGTAGAGTTACAGTGGGTGTCTCAAGGCTAGGTGTGGTACTTCCACACAGCATGGGATGTACTAGGATGGGATATGCTTCAGACCCGCTACGTTATTATTAGTTCTTCCAGCTCCTCTGGGTAGTTTGTTAGCTTTTCGTAGCCATCCTCTGTTACTAGGATTGTGTCTGAGTGTCTGAACCCTCCTAGTCCTTCTACGTATATTCCTGGTTCTACTGTGAGGGCCATGCCTGGTTTTAGCTCTGTGTTATCACCTATGTCTAGGAATGGTGCTTCGTGGTACTCCAGCCCTATCCCGTGTCCTACGTGGTGTCTCCAGTGTTTCTCCAACCCCTTTTCCTTGAAGAATTTCCTTACAGCTCTATCTACATCGCTGCACCTAGCACCCGGTCTTATGGTCTCCAGTGCTACCCTCCTTGCCTCCAGCATTAGCTTGAAGTACTTCTCCTGCTCTCCTGTAGGCCCCCCTACAATCATTGTCCTCTCTAGCTCCGCTCCGTAACCGCTCACCATCGCTGTAGCCCCTGTTACCAGCACATCACCCTTCTTTATGACAGCGTGTATTGTGTGGGAGTGTGGGTAGTATGAGTGTGGGCCGACCTGTCCTCTAAACCCAGCTCTAGCCCCGTAGGTCCAACCCCACGGCCTGTAGATGCCCTTGAGGGCTCTAGCCATTGCTAGTGTTGCCTCCATGCTAGCCCTCAGTGAAACCTCATCCTCCAAGGCTCCAGGCCCGGTGTACTCCTGTAACAGTCTGTGGGCGAGCCCAGCCCACTTACCACTCTCCCTAAGCAACTCCACCTCCTCACGAGACTTAATCATCCTAAGGCCCTCGACGAGATCCCTCTCATAGCTATAACTAGCCCTTAGAACATCACTAAGCCTAGGACCCCTATAGCCGAAGACATGACCGTAGCCATCAACATCATAGCCCAACCTCTTCCCCTCAAAACCCATCCTCCTCAGCTCATCACCAATAACAACCATAGGGTGCCTCTCACCAGGATACTCCTCGTAGTACACAACCCTATCAGCATACGAGTATTTCAAGGCATGCTCGTACTCAAGTAGGGGGACGAAGAGTGTAACCTCACCGCCACCGCTAATGAAAGCAGCTATAGGCCTCTCAGTAGGTATGAATATGAAGTTGGTAACGTAGGCTATGTTAGCTGGGGAGACTATGTAGAGGCCGTCGAGACCCTTGGACTCCATAGCTGACGTGATCCTAGAAATCCTCCTCTCAACCTCTCTCTTCGAGATCACAAGCAATCCGGGCACCTCCTAGGCTCCGTTTTACCGTGGTGGAAGGGCCTCTATTTAAATTTCTCTTCAGACTATCTCTGGGGCAAAGATTTTTTAGGCTTCTCTTTAAACCCTCCTATGCGAAGAGGTGGTGTAGCCTGTGAGTAGCATGAGAGTGTTTTATGGTGTACTTCTAGGCATCCTAATCGTATTCTCTATCGCGTCTCCCATGGTTAGCATAAGCCAGAAAGCGCCTCCTCCAGGCCTCCCCGAGGTCTTAGAGTTTGAGATGCTTTCACTCCCCTGGTTCCCTCAATCTGATAAGGCTGCAGAGGTTGTTGCTGAGCAGCTATCTAAAATCGGGGTGAAGGTTAACCTGGTTAGACTTGAATCTGCGGTTATGTATCCTAGGATACAGAGGACTTTCGATTACGACTCATTCGCCCTAGCTGTCTCCCAGACTCCCAACCCTCTTGGAATGCTATTAGCATTCCACTCTAGTGAAGCGAGACCTGGAGGTTCTAATTACTGGGGCTATAAGAATGCCGATGTCGATAATCTCATTGATAAAGCTTTTGAGGCTAGGAGTGAGAGTGAACTTAGGGAGTATGCTTGGAAAATACAGGAGATGGTCTCCAAGGGGCCCTTCATCCCATTGTTTGTAAGCCAGAATATACAGATAATTAGAGCTGAGTGGAAGAACTACACTCTCATGTCTGGGGGTATAATAGAAGTTTATAATAGGTGGAGTCTACTCTACATGTATAAGAGCGATAAACCGGAGGAGAACGTTTTTAGGATAGCCTTCCCCTCAGATATACTCTCAACGAACCCCTTCATGGCAACAGATCTAAGGTCATTATGGGTCCTGAACATCTTATACGACCCCTTGGTAGCTTTAGACCCTAATTTCAAGGTTATACCCTGGCTGGCTGAGAAGTGGGAGGTAAGGGATGATGGGAGGACCTATATATTCTACCTTAGGAAGGACGTTAGATTCCATGATGGCAAACCGCTTACAGCCGATGATGTGGTCTTCACATTTAAGGTAGGCATAGGTAATAAGACTGTGAGGTTTGCGGCTCTCGCACAATTCGTGGAGTCCATTGAGAAAGTAGACGATTATACTGTAAGGTTTAAGCTTAGCAAACCCTCATACCTGTTCCTGCTTAGCCTCGCCACAAACCTTGTCTACGTAGTTCCAAGGCATTTATGGATTGATAAACCGATAGATTGGGGTAACCCAGAACCTGTAGGCACAGGTCCATTCAAATGGAGCAGTAGAAAGGCCGGTGAAAGCATAGTTCTTGTGAGAAACCCAGATTACTTTATGAAAGGAGCGCCCAAGATATCAACGCTTGTTATCAGAGTTATCCCCGAGGCTGAAACCAGGTTCCTCGCTATTAAGAGAGGTGAGGTAGACATGGAGAGGTACTCGGCGCTACCAACTCTTGCACGCGAGGCGGAGAAAGATCCAAACCTCAAGGTTATAGTAACCCCCGACATATGGTTGATATACATAGCTTTCAACTTTAGGCGTTTCAACGACACCAGGCTATTCGAGGCTATAAACTATGCTATTAACAGGGAGGAGGTTATCAAAAGAGCGGTTCTAGGATACGGGTATCCCGTACACACCATTCTAAATAAGGAGTGGCATGGGGGTCTAGCTAATAAGAATATATTCTTTGAATACAACCCCCAGAAGGCTGTCCAGATACTTGAAAGTATAGGTTATAAGCTTGATGCAAGGAGAGGAGTGATGGTGTATGTAGGGCCGCCAGCTGCGACAACACCTCCGGCCATGACAACACCTCCAACTGAAACCCCGGCAACAACGCCAACTCTAACGACGCCAACACTAACAACGCCAGCTAGGGTATCAGAGGCTCCCAGCACGGCCATAATAGCTATAGTCATTGCGATCATAGTAGTTGCTATAGCAGCCTTGTATCTTCTTAGGAGAAGGTAGTATGCCTAGGGAGTTTGTAAACTACATAGTAAACAGGTTTTTCCAGGTTATGCTCATAGTTTTATTTGGATTCATAGCGGCTTTTATAATATTCAGACTCCTACCCGGGGATCCTACGATTTCACTCCTGGATCCACGGGTTCCTCCAGAGGCTAGGGAGGAGTTGATAAAACGTTTTGGGCTCGATAGGCCTCTCTACGAGCAGTTCCTACTATACCTTACTAACCTGGCCAGGGGGGACTTCGGCTACTCCTTCGTCTACATAGGTGTCCCGGTTACCACGATTATATTCGGGGAGAGGCTTTTCAACACCGTAGTGCTCATGTCCTCTGCCATGCTAACCTCAGCTCTCCTGGGGACGTCGTTGGGTTTAATAATGGGGTTTAGAGGGGGGCTTCTAGATAAGCTATTCACTTCAACATTATACCTTCTAGCCTCAGCCCCGGTGTTCTGGGTGGGCTTGTTGATACAGTTCTACGCGGGTTATAGGTTGAACATGATCCCCATAGCTGGGACTACGTCTTTCTACTTTGAGGAAGTACCGGTGTACGTTTTAGTGCTTGATTACATCCATCATATGATAGGGCCTTTGACTGTTCTAACACTATTCTTCACCCCCCTTTACTACGTATACGTTAGAAATGTGGTATCTAGTGTGAGAGGTGAAGACTTCGTCTTAACGCTTAGAGCTCTTGGGTTAAGCGATCTAAGGATTTTGCTTAGGATATCTAGGTTTGCTTTGATAGCCACGGTAACCATTATAGCTAACGAGTCCGCCCTGTTGATTGTGGGCGCTGTGTTCACTGAGACCATCTTCGGCTGGAATGGGGTGGGGAGGCTGCTCTACGACTCTATATTCAAGGCAGACTACCCGGTTCTCCAGGGGATATTCTTGCTTACAATAATAGTTGTAGCTACAGCTAACTTCATCGCGGACATCCTCTACTACTTCCTAGACCCGCGGATTAAGGTTAAAGGGCTTACTAGGAGGTAGGGGGTTGTGAGTCTTCTACATAGGGTGTTAAGAGATCCTCTTTTCCAAATAGGGTTTACAACCCTACTCCTAGTAATCCTCGCATCACTAGCTTGGAGGCTCTACTCTCCATGGACCTCGAAGGACATGGTAGGAGCCCCCTTCCAACCCCCATCAATAGAGCACCCCCTGGGCACGGATGACCTAGGACGCGACGTCATGACCCTTATCTCCGAAGGCGTCTTCATAACATTGTTTGTAGGCCTGGCAAGCGCAATCTTAATAGCAACCATAGGCCTCCTAGTAGGTGTAACAGCAGCAGTGTTCAGAGGCCTTGCAGACACCATCCTCATGAGAATCGTAGACTTCCTACTATCAATCCCATCCCTAGTAGTAGCCCTCATCCTCGTAGCAATACTGAAACCAAGCATATTCAACGTAATCCTAGTCATAGCCATCATAGGATGGCCCGCCTCAGCAAGGCTTGTCAGAGCATACACACTATCACTCATAGAAGCCCCCTACGTGGAGGCATCAAGAGCCCTAGGATCCAGTGTAACACATATAGTCGTGAGACACCTAATACCAAACATAACCCCGATAATACTAGGATCAATCCTAATAGGCACCAGAGCAGCCATACTACTAGAATCAGGCCTAAGCTTCCTAGGACTAGGAGACCTAGAGAGGGTAAGCCTAGGAACAATACTATTCTACGCCAGAAGATCAGCAGCACTAATATCAGGAGCATACTGGCTCATAGTATTCCCAGGCCTACTCATAATGCTAATAATACTAGCACTAACACTCATAACACTAGCAATAGAAAGAAACCTCAAAGTAAAAGAGTAGAATGAAAGTACTTGGAGCCCTCAAAACTTCTACCTGACGTGACACGGGAATAGCGGGCTACCAGGTATAATGAAGGAGCTCCTAAACCCGCAGGCTACTTCACTCTCGTCTAAGCCACTCTTAGAACTCCATCGTAGGTTATCTGGAAGATCCCGTTTGTGTAGGCCTCTACTCTAGCCTTCCTTAATGTGCTACCTGCTAGGAGCTCCTTGCTTGTAGCATAGGTTACATCGTTTAACTGATGGTACCTGATGCTCCTTCCACGTGATATGGCGTGTACCTCGTTGAAATCCCTGCTTACGATGAACATTACGCCTCTAAAGTCCCTCCCGCTAAGGTATTTGTATAGATCCTTCCACCTTCTGCCTAGTAGGAGCTCTCTGAACTTCTTCTGTGCTACGAGTCTAAGCGTGTCACTATAGCCTCTCTCATCCTCGTATGAGTAGGCTCCAACGATACCGTTATGTGTTACAAGGTGTCCCCCTACGTCCCACCCGTGTACGTTGTATACGGCTACCTTACCTACGGTAGCGAGCCTGAAGTGGAAGTGGATTGCTGGAGGGTTTGAGCTTAAAACCAGGTTCAGCGTAGACTTGAACCTTTCATAGTCGAGAGTCCTAATGTAAACTCTTGGATCGAGGCTGTAGGCGTAGAAGCCCTCAGGATTCCATTCCATCTCCTCAAGTAACCTCTCGACGACCTCATCGTGTATAGGCCTCCTATAGGGGTTTAGGATTACACCTGTAAAACACATCTTGTACCACCTCACACATGTAGAGGAGGAGCCCTCCTGTCCATGTGGTATCGGAGGCTAATATCTTTTAAACTCCGAGATACAACGTATCAATGGGTAATTCGAAGGGAGTGCTGGAGCTTAGAATCTGGGAGTCCTAACCCATAGTTAGGTAACCATGTGGAATGTGGTGGAAGGTATTCATAGGTTCTATCCGTTGCTGGTTAGAGATTCCATGAATTTTAGGATTGCTTTTTGGAGTGCCACCTCTAGGTTTAACTCGAAGAGCTCTATAACCTTCTCTCCCGCCTCTCCAAGCGCTTCTAGGTCAATATCATAGTAGTTTACCTGGAATGGACTAAGGTGTATGGAGTGTTCCTTAAGGTTTAGGTGTACGTACGCTTGGCATATTAAGGCTTTTGCCTTCACATTCCACTCCGGGCATATTGTAGGGTAACTGAGGTCTTCTCCGTACTTAAAGCCCTTCTCCTCTAACTCTTCTCTGGTAGCCTTAGCTAATCTACGCATCTCCTCTAGGACCCAGTCTAGCTTGTCCATTGCGAAGACGCGTGTGATAAGTCTTAGTATTGGTTTAGAATCCATTCTAAAGAACCTGTTCATGCAGAATCGCTCAGAGCATACACGGTGTAATCTGGATAGCTCGTATGCGATGATGTCAGCCATAGCATCTACATCATATACGTAGGCTAGCTCACCCTTCCTAATGGCTTCGTTAACGATCTTGTAAAATCTACTTCTAGTCTTCACTAAGGTATCAACGTGTCTTAGCACCTTCCGCTTCAGCTCACCTACATTGAATATTGTTGTTAGGACTGTGAAGACTAGATCTTCAGGTTGTATATCCTCCAAGGTTATACCCCATTGTTTAACAGTATTCTCTAGGATCCCCCTCACCTCCTCTAATTCAATGAGCTCCCTGATCATGTCGACGATGTTTGGTATACTCTCTCTTCCTCGTAGTAGGAAGGGTATTGATGGTGGTATTGGGGCTTGTTCTTCGATGAACTTTACGGCCTTAACCACATGGTCTACTGTTGTCTTACCCGTTACTACATCGATGTTAGCTATTACGTAGCTTACGTCGACACCCTCCTCGTGAAGCCTCCAGAGGACCTCCTCTAGGCTGTCGTACTCGAAGGTTCCCGGTGTTAGAATCAGGACTAGGTGCTTAATCTTATCGGGGCTACCCACCCTGATGAGCCTGCCTATGCGCTGGTAGAATCTTAGCGGGTTTCTCGTAACATCACTCATTACCAGGAGCCACGCCTCAGGTATGTCTATACCCTCCTCCCCAACCCTTGTTGATACAAGTGCTGTGATCTCCCTATTCCGTAACCTTTCTTGGAGTTTAAGCCTCTCATCCCTACTAACACCTCCAGTTAACACCTCGACCTTCAACCCCCTCTGTTTTAGAACATCGCCTAGCTCTAGCGCTGTTTGAACCCTCCCCGTGTACACTAGTACAAGCCTATCGTGTTGCTGGCCGACATTATAGGATTCTAGGATCTCGAAGGCAACCCTAGCCTTATGAGAGTACCCCTGCTCCCCGCATAGGAGGCTTGCTGAGATATCCTCAGCCACCTTACCGGATTCTAGGAGCCTCTGGTAGCTTTCACAGAATGCTCTCACACCATGGCTTACAAGGGTTTTCTCAAGGAACTTAACCATACGTGTATCCCCAGCGATCCCACCTCTTAGAAGCTTATCGTAGACCTCCAACTCCCTCCCAGAGAGCTCCGAATCGAATATATCAACTATAGCTCTTGGAGGTTCAAACCCTGGATCCACCTCCTTCAACTTCTTGAAATCATAGTGTAGTAGCTTAAACCCTCCTAGGAGCTCGACCAATCCAAGGCCTGAGGAGAGCCTATCACTTGGTAGGAGGGCTGTGAAGCCTACAACGACCTCCGGTTTTAGAGACCTTAAAACCTCAGCATAGCGTTTGTCTCCGAAGGCGTGGTGAACCTCATCTACAACAACGAAGTCGAAAGCCCCCTCCAACGCACACTTACCCGAAGTCATGGGGGTAGCTATTACAATCCTCTTCCTTAGATCGAGGAAGTCGTCACACCTACCCTCATAATCCACCCCAACAATACCCCCGAAGACCCTGGACCAAAGCCTCCTAAACATCTGATCACAAAGGAACCTTGTAGGCTCTAAAACCAAAACCCTCCCATACCCCCTATTGATGGCGTAGTAGGCGGAGAGCATCTCAACGAAAGTCTTACCACTACCAGTAGGCATGGAGACGACGATAAAACGGTGGCCACCCTCGATTAGCCCAATAAGCTCGCGAGCAACACTAACCTGGTATCGTTTCAAAGTAACCGGTCCACCAGGCCTATCACGGAAAGCTTCACTCAATACGCGGTTGAAACCATCAATAATACTGTTAACCTCGTCATCAGGAGGACTACCCAAACCTGGAACCCCAAGGGGATTAGTTGGAAAGCAAGTTTAACAAGTTTTAAGTCTATTAGATTATCAATGCCGTCTTTAGGTGTAACCGGTGTTGCTAAATTTATTAGAACGCTCCTGGCGGATTACTTCCATCGTTACAGGACATTCCCCAAAACACCCTTAACCACATCTCGACAACGAGTCCACCAGGTACCCCTCGAATTCAAGCTCCTAGCATCCCGCTGAGTATTATTACGGCTATGAGGGTTACAGCCTAGCTTATTTAGGTAGCCTATTCGAGGTAGAGTGAAGGAGGTTTCCCAATGGGAGTTTTAGAGGAAGTATAGCATGCCTTCCTTTAGGTACTCTTCGCTCACCCTCCATCCTCTCTTTAGTGCTTTAAGTAGTTTGTCGGCGTAGTGTAGGGGTGCTGGTAGTCTTAAGCCTCCTCTGCCCTCTATTGTTGAGTAGTTTAGGTAGGCTAGGTCTCTGAGTAGCTCTAGTTCAGTTGAAGTCATAGGCTTCTCTTTGAACTCGCCTTTATCGAATACCCGTATAATCTTATCTACTTTAATGGGTCTAGGGAGGCCTGTTCTTGGAGTGTGGCATCTGAGTAAGTAGGAGTCGCCTATGCCAGCGTACCAGTCAACTGTACCCTTCTTGTCATGGTCGGGTTCTAGTTGCTGGAAGGGGGTTCTCTTCCTTACATTAACAACCTCTATCACGCACTGCCTCTTCCTGGTGAAGTCTCTTAGCTGTTCTTGCTCCTCCCCGGTGAGCCTCCCATCCCTTAGTAGCAGTATCCTCTTGTTCTTAAATCTTACGTAGCCTCTCTCCTCAGCGTACTCAAGTAGATCCCTAATCCTCCCCGTCTCCCTCCCAGGATAGCTTGTCACGTACACCGGGATCAGGTTGATGAGGACGCCATCCCCTCTGAACACCACTATCGAACCTACGGTCCTCGACTCCTCAACCTCACCCTCGCCAGCATCAACCCCGATTATAAGATCATAAGCAGTGCTCAGCTTCAAGGTGAACAGCATTATACCAAGCTTACCAAGCATATCATAGAATATGTTGGAGAAGGCGTATCCGACCGTTCTACTGTCAACACTACCATCCTTCCTTAAATACTTTTCAACACTAACATTCTGGCTTATAATACCCCTAGCGAACAACACCCTCTTAAGGTCACCGTAGTAGTCTAGGACATCGTAATCCTCATCCTCAACAACACGCCTACCAAAGATTAGAGCGTATGAGAGAACACCACCCGTAAGCTCTCCGGCCTTCTCCGCAATCTCTATGAAATCACTATCACGCCTAAAGGACAGGCAACCCTTAAGACTAAGACGTGGAAGCCTATACCCGGCCTTCTCCCAGAACCTCCTCAGACACTCGTAGAGGCTAATGAGATCTGTGGAAAGCCTCTGTACTACCTCAAGCTCACCCTCATTCAACCCCTCTTCGGCTAGGATAATGAGCGGTAGCTCCTCCATTCCCCCTAGGAGCTTTGGCAGCTTGTGTGGAAGTGGTACTCTAACATTGTCACTCTTATATCCCCTCCCTCCAGCTCTACTTCCCTTCCTGCACACTGTAAGAAGGCTTAGCGGTTTGAGTATCTGTGAGGTCGTTTTCACCGTCTCCGTAGACTTATTACCATTACGGACATCGTATACATTGACGCTCAGCTTAGGATCCTCATCAAATCTAGTCACTAAACTTACAGGCTCACTTCGTAGATAGTCGAGTCGCTTTACTAACCCAAGGATTAAATCTCTCTTGTACTCATGGTGGATAAGTCTCTTGAGTTCAGAAAGGATCTCTCTTTCAACATCGTCGGCTATCGCTGGGTCGAATACTGGTACTACGTATTGAGATGGGAAGTAGAATTTCTCGCCCCCGCTACTCTCAACTTCTATTATTGGCTGATGAGGATCAACACTATCCACTCTAATACTCTTAAACAGCTCTTCTAAAGAGGCGACTTCCTTACATTCGCTTTTCAGCCTCCTCCTAGGGTATTCTAGGAGATCTTCGTATGAAATCATCGCACCACGCTTCTCATTATAAAGGTTTCTATAGTCTTCCTCTGACAAATACCTCTTTGCAGTGTAAGTTCTACTCAATCCCCTGCACTCCTCAAGGTCTAAAAGGTACCTAAACCTAATCCCACTCAACCTTCTCAACCTATCCATATCTCGTTTAACAAGGTGATCCCATAGGTTACCATCAAAGCGAATTACCAGACTTACATTGATAGCTGCATAGAGCTTATTGTCCTTCCAGAAAACATACACGTCGTTATCGTCAACGAACACCTTAGCGATCCATGAGCCCACCCTGAAGGTATACTTATCCCTGTGGACAGTCACTCTGGTACTTTCATCATTCTCATTAAGTTTCTTCTCTATGCTAGCTAGGATGCCTAAGACTTCGGCTGACCTTAAGGCCTCCCTTAGATCACGTCTCACCTTATCGAGCACGTATATCCTCATAACGTCTACCACTGCACCCTCAGGTATCTTATCAATCGTCGTGATATCGGTTTCCTCAAGGGAGAGGACGTTCGCACATGTTCCATGTTGCAACTTCAACTTCCTAGTGGTATAGAGCCTTCCCTCCCTAATGTCATAGTAACCGCTGTTCTTAAGTATAGCGATACAAGCCTCAGGTATAGAGGGTTCAAGTGGTTTAACGTTATATACCCTAACCCTAGGTTCCATGGGATCGCTCAACTCTCTTTGAATACTCTCGGTATCTGCTTCAAACACATTTAACACGGTCATTTCCCTACTACCTCCCCCTCCCTCCTCCTAAAGTTAGAAGATCAGAGCTTATAAGGGTTAAATGACTCTTATTGAGACTCAGCGACCTAATTTGATACAGTCATGATTTATTGAGAGTGAGTAATAACGCTTTTAAGGCTCCGACTGACTACCATATAATTGGTGGTAGGGTGTGAGAATGTTGCTACTACAGGGATATAAGAGGCCCCATGAGCTGGCAAGGGATATAGCGTTTCTCCTCATAGCTAGAATAGTTCAACCTAATATCAATGTAGTCCTTAGCGGAGAGATAGAAATAAGCAGGAATCTTAGGGTAGATCATGTTGCGTTTAACCTAGAACTACCCCTCCTTGATTTTTCAAACGTAATCGACAGGAGGGAGAGCTCTCAGGATCTAGTTATTGGTGAGAACTCAACGGACTTGCACCGTCTCATTAAGAGGTACGACTTACTCCGGGAACGTGGGGTACCCGATCCTGTGCTAATCCACGTGGTGGGTAACAGAGGCATGTTACTGAGCCTGTCACAATTTTCCGCTGTTCCAGCGAGTACGCAAAACAAAATATATCAGCTGAAGACATATCTTGCATAGGGGTGGTCTGGAGATGGAGGAGGACATAAGACAATTAGAAGAGGACATAAGACAGTTAATTGAAAAATATAATAAGGAGGAGCCCAAGAATCCGGATGCCGATCCGGAGACGTTAATTCTAGCTGAAAGCCCGTTCACGTACTCAGTAGAACTGCACCTAGGTAATATAACGATGGCCGTTCTTGAAGGTGGATGGGGTACTGGTAAGACTTCATCAGCACTCCTACTCTTCCATAAGCTTAAGCGAAGAACTCCACATCTCTATGTCTCTTACATACCTTGTAGAGAGGCTATGAAGATTGTAGAACCTGAAGTAAGGGTTAAAGTTAACGGCACCTCCTCTCCCTCGTACCTAGCTACACTAATCGTCCTCAGCCTTATTAAACCCCTAAGCTTAGCAAGTGGGTTTAATAAGCTTTCAGGTCCAGAGTACGTATTTATGACGACATTAAAGAAGGATTTAGATCTCAGTGTTGACATTATGAATGAGGATGCGTTAACTCTTATTGAGAAGATAGCCGGTTACTACGCTAGTAAAGGGATGAAGCATGTACTATTACTAGATGAGCTCGAACGATGTCTCGTATCACAGGAGGACGTGTTCTTACTTGGAAAGCTACCTGAGACCCTACGTGGACTTAGTGACCGTCATGGCAGCTCGCCTATAGTGATGATCCTCTTTGCCATAGATCAGATCCCAGCTGATACGGCTATAACACAGTACGTTGGACGAAGTATAGGCACGTATATCACAAGCACTATAAGGAGGAATTTGGGTCCCGGGGCCAGCTACGTTCTAGACAAGATGATTATGGATAAGGCGAAGCTAACTGAGAGTCTTCTCCACGAAATTGTCAAGAAAAGTGTTATGATGGTAGCAAAGCACCGTAACGTAGAACCCGATCTCCTAGAGCCTACGGAGGTCGGCCCAGTTCTAAGAGAACTTACGTCCATGACCTATCACATCAGGTTTAGCTCAGACCTTCTAATACTCTCTCTGGCAAGTAGCTTCGTCAAGGCTCTCAGGGAGAAGTCGAGGCAGAACTTGCGAGAGCATTTCGACAACATCATATCAAGGATAATAAGTGGAATTGACCCCGACGTAGTGAGGAGAGCTTTAGTGAGAGGTGATTTTACAATCATTGAGGATATTGTTGGTAGGGATGTTATATTGTATAATTTGTCACGGTACATAGGGGAGGTTATGAGGGAGGTGGGAGGAGAGATGGGAGCTAGGCCCCTTCTAGTTGGTGAGCGAAGGGATAGGGGGTTCTTATCGTTAACCTATAATGTAGCATTAACTACGCCGTCGAGGAGAGGTGAGGTTGAGGTGGTAGTGAAACCATTAGTATTCTGGCTTAGATACACTAGCATTACTGAGGAGACGGTAAGAAAGGCTAACAAGGTATTCTATAGGTCCAACGTGGTTATTCTCTCAGCAGAGAAGATTAGACATCACTTAGGTTTAACATTACCTAGAGAATTTAACATTATTGATATCGCCTACATACCACACGATGTCCTATTCTTCCTAGTCGTGGGTAGTGATAGGATAAACGATTTAAAGCTTAGAGGAGCTCTTGAAACTAAAACATATGAAATATTGAAGAGCGTGGTTGGTGGAGCATTGGATCGTCTCAAGCAGAGGTGATAGGAGATGTCAGAGGAGAGGATTCCAACTCTCATTAGGTTCATTAGGAGTATTGTCAAGGTCGACGGGGCCCCGGAGGCACCTAACTGGGGTCGAATTCGTGATAGCTTAAGAGATCACATAAAGGTTAGCCTTAGGAACGGCAGTTCACTATACCTACCACTCACATCTAGCATTGAAGGATTCCCGGCTCTCAAGGTGGTCGTAAAGGAGGACGCATATAGAGTGCTGTATGAGTTACTAGAGGGAGCTCTTGAGGCTAAGGCGAGACCGGTGCCAATCATTGGCTGGAGATTGGAGGGGAAGAGGAAGAAGGGCGGTCTAGTCAACACAGATGTTAGGTTAAAGATACTAGATTCGCTGAGTAGATGTAAGGGTGAAATGCTACAAGGGTATTTGGAGTTTTCAGGTTATATTGTTGAATATATTCTCGACTACCTGAACAGAAGGGCTTGGATGTTGGGAGTCCAGGAGGCTCTATTCTCGTTATTAACAATAAGAGGTCTTAGAGATATCTACTTAGCATGTCGTAATACGCCTTATAAGAAGTTGAAGATAGAGGATGTGTTTAAAGGTGTCAATAAGGTTTACGGGAACTTGTTGGTGTTAACGGGGGGTGCCATATACAGGCCTGTGACCCCAAGGGAGCTACATAGAGGGTGGGGTAGGAATGTACCTTATAGATTTATTAAATCGCCATTCACAGGATTGCTTCTAGAAATGGTGAGGTTTAATAGAAGGGATCTCATAGGGGTATATCTGGAGCTCTACAAAGGGTTGATGGGGGAGGTATCTCATGTGCTCTCCAAGCAAGAATTCAAGGTAGGAGATCTGTATAGCTCGATAGGCCGTTATCTGGATAGAGTGAAGGAAACATATGGGGTTCATGTGGATGAGATTATGATAGAGGATATGGAGAGTTCCCTGCTAGATCTCCTCAAGGACCTAGGAGTTATAAGAAATGTGTCTGAAGATACATACGTACTCTCCCTTTAACACTGAAGCTATTTCATTGAAAGCTCTTAGGTTTGATATAAAATCGTCACTTCATCGCATAACATGCCCTCCATGAAAGACTTGGTTCAACTTAAGGCTATGCTGTGGCAACTCTCTCTTAGAGTAACTCCCAGGATGAAATCAAGGGGTTACCTAGGCCCATGGCCGAATTTAGATACCAACTGAAAAAGCTTCTTCAAGGGGAGAGAGGTATAGAGGTTATGCTGAACCCCTTGGGGGCTGGGCTAGGGTGGAGTGAGTTTAAATCAGCCCATACAGGGTCGCGACTTCCTAGAGTTCACACGGTGAACTACTTGGCCTCTATAATGTTCCTAGCTGTACTCTTGTGGGAGCCGGAGGGGTGTTTAGTGTAGGGGTGTGTAGGAGAGCCTTATACGTAGGGTTTTTAAGCCGTTCTCTTTTCGGGGTTGCAGAGGTTTGCCGCTCTTGCTACCCCTTCTCTGAACTCCACAACATTTTCTTTACTGCGGAAGGGTAGGGGGAGGATCTTGTAGGGGAAGTTTAGTGTTAGGTGGCCTTTGATCTCATTGAAGGTCGTCTTCCCTATGAAGATTGCTTTCTCGAATTTAAGTTCTCTAAGCTCCTCTTTAAGGTACTCTACGCATTTTCTAGCTGCTCTCCTCTTCACATCCTCCGGTAGCCTCCCTACTGGGCATTTAATCATGTCTATTAGGTAGAATCCGCACTCCCTGAATCTCTTGAAGAACTCATCTTTATTCCTTGACCTGAATAGGACCTGGTCTATGTGGTACGCGATGCTGTTAACCCTCTCGGGGCCCGAGGCGTAGAAGTAAGCCCTCTTGTCTCTTATGAAGGCTCTGGGAGGGGATTCGGCTATGAATAGAACTGTAATCTTATCCGGGGCATGCTTCTCGTTTAACTCGAGAGTTTCATCCCGTGCTTTCAAGCGGTCAGCATACCTCTTGTTATTATATAGTGGGCAGCCTCTACAATGCACATTGCTACGCACACGCTGGATAACAGGGTTCGCCAACACCATTCACCCGACTAGCGTTAAGGCCACAAAAGCCTTTAAATCCAGTGGGAGAGCATGGTACCAGGCAGAAGGTGGGATGAGGCGGGGGTGGGATTCCGGCAGCCTCACACCATAGCCCATCAACACCAGCAGGTGACCGGGAACACAGTCCCCCTATTAGAGGCTCTGCTTGGATAGACGTTATAGTAGCCTAAGCTCTCCCACCATAGAGCGTATAGCTCTAAGATCCTAGCACAGCTCCTAGCATCCCACCAGAGCATTCCTCTGTTAAACCCACATAACTCATCCTATGAGCGAACCCCCATGAATGACCTGGTTCCCCCAATAAGCAGTCTTAGTAGCAGGGTGACCGCTAGGACTATGAAAGCCGTGAAGGCTACCATTGGGATACTCACCTGGGCTAGAGCCCGCTCTATCGAGGTCTCGATTTGAACGGCTAGAGCTTCAACTTGCACCCCGTAGTACGTTATAGCTATCAATGCTAAGACTACGGCTATGAGGGTTACAGCTAGCCTCCGCACTTGGGCCACCATGGGGTGTTGGTGAGCCCAGCTTTTAAATATGTTAGCAGGCCTGGCTGGAGCTCCGAGCTAACTGTCTCCATGTAGGGTGTTGTGGTCTAGTATACCTCGTCCGCCTCTCTTGCCAGCCTGTACACGTGGTATCTTCTTGCGTTCTTCGTTATCGTTGCTATGTGCTTGAGTGCTCCTGTCTTGAATGGGTGTTTGTAGGCTTGTATCTTTGGCTGTGGCCCTCTCAGGTCTACTATGTATAACCAGTAGTCTACGCCTCTCCTCTCGCAGTCCTCCGCGTACTCCTTCTCGCTGTTAGTGTAGACTACTATGCTGCCCACCCTGGGGTCTAGGTGTTTCCACGTTTTAACCTCGACTATCCTATGCTCCCTGGGCTCCACGGGGCTCCTCCTAACCAGTAGTAGGTCGTAGGCCCAACCTCTGTCGTGTACATCCTGGATCTCGAAGTCCCTCGATAGCTTCCTCTTAAGAGCCTCCACAGCCTCCCTCTCAACCTTGAACTTCCTAACATCATACTCACCCACAATGGCATCCAAAAGCTTCAAGACATCGCCCCCAACCCCACCTCCACCCCCATATCTTATGCTGGCTAGGAGCTCCGCATGCAAACCGTAATCCCCTACCCCCCGGGGGCTCCAGTCGCTATGGCTGGAGCTCAAGCCCCTAGCCTCGACCCCGCGAATGTACTCTAGGAACTCTTTTGAGGCCATGCCCGCTATGTTTGAAGCTATCATCCGGGCTCGTAGTCTAACCTTCAGCTCCACCCCCTCATCCCTACTACACTCTGTAGCCTCCAGGCCTCCTGATCTGATGGTGTTCGCTATTATCTTCAGCAGCTTAGGCCCCCGGATGGTCTCCGGTGAGCCTCCGGGTAGTACTCCTATGCCTACTAGCTCGCTGTACACCGGTGTTCCCTCCAGTTCTACCGTAACCTTTGCTAGGTGGAGCTCCTCGTAGCCGGTTTCGGAGCTCGATGTAAGGCATAGTGGTGTCCTCACACCACCCCTAGAGTACCCTCCCGCTATGGATGCCAGGATCTTGTAGATATCGCTTGGGCTTGAGGCTACGTAGGGTCCAGCGTAGATCTTACCCTCACGTCTCTCAACATTGTATCCTAGGAGCTCCGCTACAGCCGCTAGCATTCCCTCCAGGCTCTCCCAGGCCTCCACACCTCTGAAGCCCCCCGTCTCCTCTACGAGCTTGTCAACAGCTATGCTGTGAGCCCTCCTAGTTAGACCAGACTTCTCCAAGGCCATCCTAAGGCTTGATATGGCTGCCACTATGCTGTTAACATAGCTTAGAAGGCCATCCCTACCGTACCTTAGGTAAGCCACTAGGGCCTTGTACTCGCTGAAACCAGGGCCCCCGCTCTCGGGTGCAGGTGCTGGGACTACGATGCTCTCATCCCTAGACCTCATGTCTATCTCCACATCCTCACCCAATGGCACCTTGGTTACGTTAAGGGCCCTACCGAGGGCTAGTAGCTTCTTGTAGAGTATGTCGACAACATCCCTGTCAATGTCTACCGCTAGGAGTAGGGTGTAGGCTGTAACATCCCTCTCCTGCCCAAGCCTCCAGACCCTACCTATACGCTGCTCTATCTTAACAGGGCTCCAGGAGGGCTCGTAGTTGACGAGAACACTTGCAACCTGTAGGTTTAAACCCTCTGAGGCTACATCAGTTGATATCACAACCTTAACGCGGCCCATCCTGAGGTACCTCTTCAAATCCTCTATGCTAGGCCTCCTAGGCTCAGCCCACCCCGGTAGCCTCACCTCCTCTGAGGTGACTAGGGCCACGCTATCCCAGTATTCTGGTAGGAGCTCCCTAAGCCTCCCGTAGACGTAGGTTGCTGTATCCTTGTACTCCGTGAAGACTACAACACGCTTCCCCCTACCCAGGCGTTCTCTCAGGATTCCGACTAGAGCTTTAAGCCTACTATCACCCTCCTTCACTATAGACCTGGCTAGCTCGACAAGCCTCCTTAGATCCTCTAGATCCCGCTCGCTTAGTAGGACGCCGCACTTGCTCGCAAACTCCCCTACAACCTCGTCGGGCTCCCTTAGCTCGTCTAGACCATAGTCCTCGAAGCCCACGCCTAGGTAGGATTCAACTATGCTCTCAGCCTCCCTATCGAGCTCCTCCATGCTCGCAACCATCCTAGCCTTCCTCTCCAAAACCCTCTCTAGGGTTAGCATTGCGGAGTAGGGGCTTGAGGAGGCCCTCTTAGCTATTATCGTTAACAGTAGGGGTAGCGCCTTAGGGCTATCACCTAGCTCTACGTGGAGCTCCTGGAACTTCCTCCTTAGGAATGAGAGGAGTTTCTCGTAAAACTCCTCTTCAACCCTGGATGCCGCGATAATCCTAGCTATAAACCTACACCCCTTGAAGACCTCCCTCTTCTCGTACACATCATTTACATCAAGCTTAGTCCTCCTAAACACTATGGAGTTCAGGGTTAACCTGTAGAACTCATCCGTATTAAGTAACCCCAGGTCATCCGAGAGGTACGGGTCTACCAGCCTTAGCCTCTCAAGGTAGTCGTCCTCGTAGCCCCTATGTGGTGTTGCTGATAGGAGTATGAGGTTAACGTCACTCCTCTCAGCAAGCCTCCTGACGAGCTGGTAGCGTTGTGTCTGCCTACCCCTTGTAACGCTAGCCCTATGAGCCTCATCCACTACAACCGTATCCCAGCTCACAGAGGCTATCCTATCAAGGTACTGTTGCCTCTTAGCCAGGTCAATGGAGGCTACGTACCAGCCTTCTGGTAGGCTGGCCTGGAGCCTCGCTAGATCCCTCCCCTCTAGAACCCTAGCGTTGACATTAAACCTCCTGAGCTCCGAGACCCACTGGTCAACCAGGATACGTGGTACCAGGACGAGGATCCTACGGGCTCCCCACCTCTCAGCCAGGCTTAACGCTATGTGTATAGCCTCTACAGTCTTACCAAGGCCTATCTCATCCCCTACGAGTATCCTTACGGGCCTCCTAAACCCTGCTTTGAGTAGGAGCTCCACCTGGTGTATGAACGGGTGCACCGGGGGGTCTCCGCTAAACCTTAACACCATGAAGTAGGGGTGGTGTGCGTAGGCGTCAAGAACAACCCTTATGAGATCCGCTACCAGGCCCACCCTAGATCCTGTAGAGTGTTCTAAACGCTCTAGCAACCCTACACACGCCCCTAACCCCTTCCCACTCATACCTCTTGGTGATCTCGCTATACCAGAATAGCGTGGCGTACTCCCCCATCTCCCTGAAGACCCCTACTAGGATGGCAGTAGGTATAGGCTTCTTGGAGCAGTGGTTTAGGGAGGCTAGTATGGCTAGTAGCCTGAACAACGTTTCACCCCCCTCTCCTAGGATAAGGGTTTTACCTGACCTGCTCCAGGATATGTTGGTGTTGAAGCCGAGGGTGCTTATGATGTCCGAGGTTACATCCCTTCTAAGCCTAACCGATAGTATGCTCCTCGGAATACCAGCCTCGTAGAAGTAGGCGTACTCCTGGGGTCTACCCTTAACCCTCCTCTCCCTGAATACAATCCTTCTAGCTTTCAAAGCTAGCCCCCAGCCTTACAGTACTTGAGCTCTCTAAGGTAACCCTTCTCGTTCTCATCAAACTGGGGGGCTACCACGTGGTTGCCAACCCTAGGTGTTATGCGGAGCTCGTAGGACAGCCTTTTCAGGAATACACCGGCTAGGTTTACATGGAATACTAGGATCTTCTTCACGTCAGCTAGGGTATGCCTCTCCAGCTCCACCCTAGCCGTGGACTTGATGCCCTGAGCCTCGGACTCAATCTCTATCGATGCGGACTCAGCTATAACATTATCACCGAACCTGTTTATGAGTATTTCGAGGGGCCTTAGGTTCTTCTCCTCAACCCTTAGGAACATGTTCGAGATCCTGGTGCCAGCTGGTGGAGCTCCCGTAAGGCATACCTCCTCCCTCTCAACCACAACCTTCAACAGCGCCTCTTTAAACAGTCTACCGCCCGGCCCCAGTGCTCTTATAGTGAACATGTGCTCTCCAGCGGTCTCGGGAGCTCTAACACGCCATGGGATCATCACAACGCTACTCCTCTCGTCTACCGCTAGCTTCCCCCTACCTATAACCCCGTGGCTAACCTCTAGGGTAACCTCCCCCGTGAACTCGCCTATCCTCTCAACTATAACCTCTACCTCCAGCTCCTCCCCGGGCCTAGCCTTGACCTCCTGTGGCCTAAGCCTTAGGTCGACACCTTCCTCGATAAACTCTTTAACCCTCACTATCGGTGCGTACCGTAACAGGTCTAAGTCGAAGCTCTTAACGGCCTCCCTTAGACTGTACAGTTTGCCCTCTACGTAGAAGTAGTATCTAATCCTCCTGATACCCCCTTCTACCCTCTCATCGGAGTCCCTTAACGTTTTAACCTGCTCCTCCAAAGCCTTGGGCCACGGTAGTATCACGTCATCGTCTTGCAAGCGTGGTGGCGGGTTACCCTCCACCACCGTGGGTGGCCTACACTCCCCCGGTTTGCAGTCCACAACCTTCTTATAGTAGATCTCATCGCCCCTCCTAACACCTATCAAGAGCCTCCTAACACCTTCAAGTAACGCTGTTCTAACCTGATCTTCCGACACCATTGGTAGTCTTGGGTTTGTGTAGAAGTAGTCTAGTATCTCCCTAACCCTTCTCTCCAAATCCCCCTCTTTCAAGTCCACGCCAATCTGCCTCAACATGTAGTCTAGGGTGTCGAAGTCTAGCTCCTCATAGTACTTCTGAGGCCTAACACCCTTCAGGGTCTTCAGTGCCGAGTCGACAATGTTAGTCCCCGTTATTGCCTGTGCTTTCTCTATGTCATCCCTGTTGTTCTTGAACGTGGGGTACGCCACAGTGTTCAGGGATGATAGGATGTTGTAGAGTAGCTGTCCTTCAACACCTTCACTCCCCCTACAGTACTCCTCAAGCTTCCTCTGCATCACCTCTCTTACAATCTTATCCCTGTACTTTTGATCCAGCCTGTTCCTGACGTCATCGCATGCTATCAGGCGTTTAGCGTGCCATAGTGTCTGCTGTAGTCCGCGCATGTCACCTGGGTATATGAGGTACACTGTGTTAGCATGCTTCCTCGCACCCTTCTTGGTCTCGAATACCAGCCTGTAGGCATCGCTATCGCTTAGGGGCTTAAGCGATACGAGTAACCTGTAAGCTGGTGCATCCACGTCGACGGGCTCGGGCTCCGAGAGTATTACAGCATCAGAGAAGACCTCGAATGTGTGTTTAGGAGGCCTCCTAGCCTTAAGGGCTTCACTTACAGTGCCTCCTAGGAGGCGTGCAGCGTAATCCTCTAGAACCCGGTAGGCCTTAGCATCCTCTACACTCTTAGCTAGTATCTCGACCTCCCTAACAGGTGAGACTAGGTATGTGAACCAGTACCTCCCACCATCCTCTAGCATGTAAGCCAGGTTCCTTGAAAGCCACGTTAAAGCATCAAGGTAGTCCTTGGGTGTAGCCTGCAGCATATCAGCTAGCCCGGGCTCGTAGGAGCTCAAAAGCACTTCCCTTGAATCAGGGAATAGCGTCGGCCTACCAGCTCCCCCGGCCCACTGGTATACGAAGGTTTTAGCGAAAACAGCCTTAGCGATAGCCTTAGCCACCCCCTGCTTGGTTACATCGTACTGGCTACACCTCCCCCTTATATCCTCGTCTACGACCAACGTGTACCCCCTGTAGTCACCTACCAGTAGCATGGCCTGGATCTCGTTCTCCTCGACATCGATGTGGTATGGCATTATGAGCTCCGAGGGGTCACCCCTGTCCCTAAGCATCCTCAATATCTTCCTTGTAAGCTTAACAGCATCCCTAGTCTTCTGGAGTATATCGTGTTTATCCACTATCTCGCTAATAGTCTTAATGTACGTTGGGTGGAACGGATACGTCTCGTGGAGCTCCTGTAGAACTCTCGTTGTATCACCGAATAGCTCCCTGTACTCCGGGCTTTGATAAGCTTTGGCTAGCTTGGAGGCTGTGATCCTAGCCCCACTCTCATCAACTCTCTCGAACATCCTGGTCTTGAGGATCCCAGCTATATCCCCTGGGGTTACAGGTGTTATAGTGCTAGCTGCAACCCTGGTAAGGGCCTTGTACAGCCCCTCCACGATATGAGAGGCGTCCCTGTACGCTGCCTCCACCTCCCACCTCTCAACGTCGACGGGGAGCGATACTACTAGGACACCCCTCTCAACCAGATCAACGGCCTTAGCTAGGAGCTCCATGAAGGCTATGACTTGGCTCGCGTAATCCCTCAGCCTCTGGTCCCCGGAGGTTGCTAGGTTAACTGTGTAGCGGGCCACCTCATCCACTAGTATCAATGTCGGTCTGCCCAGCAGGTTGCTTATGGTGTCAGCGTGTGGTACCATGATAGACCTGTCGTGGGGCTCAACGAGGCTGTACGAGCCGAGTTGGAATGCTATGAAGCCCCATATGGTTTGGATCTTGAAGTTACCTACAACATAGGGGTCTAGGGGTGTTGGGGAGAGCTCCTTGAAGAACCCGTCTACAACAACCACCCTTACGCCACCCAGCCCCTCTATGAGCTTGACTATAGCCTCAAGCCTCCCCCTATCCTCTCTACCAGCCGTTCTAGCCTCTAGGAGTGCCCGGGGGTTCGTGAAGGCATGGTATATTGTTAGTAGCGTGTGGGTCTTACCACCACCAAACAGCGATGTTAGTATGTGGACCTTACGGTAACCCCTCCTAGCATCCCTTACACCGGCTAGAGCTCCAGCAATCTCCTCCAGCATGTCGAGCATGCTCTTGGTCAGCAGGGTTCTCTTGAAGAACTCCCTTGGGTCAGCGTATATCCTAGGAGCTCTCCCAAGGAAAACCTCTCCGAGGGATGGAGCTGTCTTCTCATCCAACCCTGGGTCTAGAACGTCATCCCACAACTTGGCGTAGTTCAGGAAACCCAAGGCAGACCACCACCTAGGTAAGTGTCAAGACCCCTACCGGGGCCCGGCTGGGATTGGGATCTGGAGACCCTTGAGGCGAGCTCCCTCTCAGGATCACCGGGCCTGAGGAGCCTTGAGAGAATGCTGGCGAGCCTGACAGCCTCATCGTAGAAGGCTGGATGCCTAGCTCTGAGATCCTCAGTCCTCCTGGCCAGCTCGCCTTGGGGTAGGGTTAGAGAGTAGTATTCTAGGATGTGGAGCACGTCGACAGAGGATCTGAGGATAGGCCTATCAACGCTAACACCTCTAGCCTCCAGGACAGCCCTAATAGACTCTATGAGCTCACGCCTACCACGCGGGGGCTCTAGTAGCCTGAACCTCTCACCATCCTGTTCTACAAGCCTAAGCCTACCCCTGAGCTCGCTCACATCACTCCTGGTCCCTATAGCTAGTATCGTTAGCGTGCTCCTATCCATAACCCTTGTAGCCTGCCTAGGCCTAGGCTCTATGAGGGTCTTAGCGAGTAGGTAGAAGAGCACTGGAGGGCTAAACCTAGCCTCAGCCTCCACCCCAGCCAGGGCCCCTGCTATGGCCTCTGCTGTAGCAGGGTACACGTAGTCCCTGACAAGGTGCTCCACACCCCTAACACCATGAATAACACTGTAACCCGTGAACTCTGAGAGAACACAGCCTAGAACACCTACAAACAGGTTAACACCGTCAAGACCACGCTTCAAGAGCTCCCCCGCATAACCCCTACACCTGCTTAGAGCTCTAGCGTAAACCTCGCTAGCCAAAGCCTCACCCCCAACACCACGCCTCCACACAGCAACAATGGATATGTCGAGGCCAGCCTTACCCCTAGCGGTAACCCTCTGAGCGGACTCGGTAACCATAGCGTGGGCTGAGGAGAGCCTAAACCCAGCACCCCTAGCAGCCTCAAGAAGAGCCTCCCAAGCCTCAGGACTAGTATGAGCATAGTATGTGACGAGCAAACCGTCATCCTTAAGCCTGGAAGCCATAGCCTTGAAAGACTTCGATAGCAGGAACTTGAAGTAATCGAAGGAGCCTACAGGAACACTCCTACCACCAATAGACGTTGAACCCCAAACCCTCGACCTACCCTCAACCTCGCTAACCTCCCTTGGAGCGAAAACCCTCCACTGAACCTCAATCTCGCTACCAAACTCGTCGAAGAAAGCCTCCCTCAAGAACCTAGGCTGTCTAACAAGAACACCCCCAACATCAACAACATCACATAAAGCCCTCTTAAGCCAGACAAAGTAGAAGTCGCTGAGCTCCGCATAAGGAACATCATCCCTATAAGGAGGATCAGTAACAATAAGATCGAACTTCTCCTCACCAAGCTTACCAAGGCTGGTAGCATCATCAAGCAAAACCCTAACCTTGCTAGAACTATCAGAAATAGCAGAGACAAGATAAGAAAGACCTTCATATAGTGTATTAAGATTTCTTAAGAAAGTGCCTGTCCAACTAGCCCAAGGAGTCATATCATTGTAATTCCATATCATAGCTAGCCCTCTCATCGATAATGAGTGCCCCATTATTAGCGATTGATTCCAACCGGCTACGAAGGAGCTGTAATCCGCATACTTGATTAGTGCTATTGTTAGGTATGTTGTTATTGCTTCTGCGTATTTGTATGCGTCTTCTCTGCTCCATCCTTCTCTTAGCTTCTCCTCCTCGATCTTCTTGCCAGCCTCTCTTATTAGTTTGACGAGCTTCACTAGTGTTAGGAGTTGTCGTGGGTTGAAGAGCTGATACCATTTACATGCCCCAGTTGATGTGCATACCATTAACTGTCTTCTTTCATATTCTGCTAAAGGTTCTGTTGGTATGTCTGGGTCTCCCCATATTGCTTTCAGCTTTTCTAGGGCTTTCCATAGCTTTTCTTCGTCTTCCTCTGTTGCTGGCTCGAACTCCAGGTCCCTCTCTACTACTTTTACCTTTGCTAGTAGTCTTGGTTTTACCTGCTGTCTTTTTAGCTCTTCTAGGCTTATCTCCCCTCTTAGGTACCTTTCTAGGCTTTCATTCCACCCTCTGAGGCCCTTCTTTACAGGCCATTCTCCCGGCTTCCCTGTTATCCTGTTGCTACAGTGTAGGCATGTTGCTGTCTCCCTCCTAGCATCGATGTTAGGCCTTTGCACCCTGTACTCTCTACCGTCGACTCTCACCACCCCCTCCCTGGTGTTTATCGTTGCTCTCAGTGTTCTCCTCTGGAGCTCCCTGTTGAGATCTACTATCCTAATGTGTACCCTGTCCCCCTCTACCACGGGCTCCATCCAGGCTAGCCTTGTGTACTCTCCTCTTCTCGCTTCCTCCCCGCTCTCCTCCCCCTCCTCTTCCTCCTCTCGGGTTCTCCCTGCTACCCTTGCTAGCCACCAGTTCCCTACTAGTGGTGTGTACCTCCCGCATGCCGGGCATCTTATCTCCCATGTCCCTATGTATACTGCTACACCGCTATCGTAGATATCCCTCACATCTGAGTTCCTCCGGAGCTCCTCTAAGACCCAGTTACCCCACCTCTCAACGTCCTTCACCAGCCTCCCAGCTACCCCCTTCTCCGAGGCCCACCTAGGGTACTCTAGGACTGCTTTCAGGAACACGTACGCTACTGGTAGGAGCTCCACAGCCACAACCTCCCCCACTCCGAGCCTCACAGCCTCCAATGGTATGCTCCCGAAGCCCGCGAAGGGGTCCAGTAGCCTCGCCTTAGAGAAAACCCTCTGGTAGGCCTCAGGCAACCTCGGGTTTACACGGTGAGCTACACCCCTATCGAGGCCAAGCCAGCTCCTAAAGCTGTACACGTTAACACCATCGGGTAGCAGAGCACCAGCTATAACAGCTCTAGCCCCAGCCAGGGGCTTACGAGTCCACCAGAAGACCATCTCCCAGAACTCAGGCCTCCCACCACCCTGCTTCTCCCCGGCAGAAGCCTCATTAACATCATCAACGGGGAAGCCGGGTGACTCCAGGAAGCTAGAGCCCAAAATATACACCCCGAAACGGGTTAGAACCAGAGGGGTATTAAATAATACCGTTGAAGCCCGGGAGCGTCCGGTTACTCTAGGAACTTAGACATATAAGCTCCCGTCGGGCCACACTACACTGGTGGGCTCGATGTCAGCCAGTCTCCCAGCATGCATAGTTCTCACAACACAAGAATGGTTTGAGGAATGCCTTAAAAGAGGGTGTACAGTCTTCCACTTCCCACCTAACCGTAACCCACGTGGTGTTAGCAGGCTTAGTAACGGTAGTATCTGTCTAGTCCTAGCTAAACCTCGTCCTGGAGCTCCAAGGGAGGAGTGGGTGTTCCTTGGCGAGTTCACCGTTAAGAATGTTAGGCTCGTTGGAGGCAAGGAGTTCCACGCGTACGCTAGCAAAGCTGTGATAGTGGAGGAGGCACCACCCCCTAAGCCTGGTGAAAGCTCCTGGATCATAGAGTTCGAGAGTATAACAAGGTACAAGAGGCCGGTGAAGCTAGCCGAATGCGATGTGAGGACATCGACTAGTAAGAAGCCCTTAAAAGACTGGGCTATACTGGGTTTCACGTTCATAAGACTCGAGGATGCTGATAAGGTGGTCGAGTACGTTAGAAACCTAGCTGGCGTAAGAGTGGTGAGGCAAGAGGTCACACATAACGTGTTGGTGGAGGAGCTCCTAAACATGGGCAGGTGGCTGGGCTTCGTGGTTAAAAGGGACGAGCCCACCCCTGATAACCTTTACAAACTAGATGTTACATGGAGGGATGTAGAGGGCCACAGGCCTCTGAAGGCCTTCGAGGTCGAGTTCAGCGGTGACGTGGACAAAGCCTTAGCTAGGCTAGCGCACGCCTACGACATATGGGGTTGCGAGCAGCTATGGCTTATAGTAAGCGATGAAGCTAAGAGCGAGAGGGCTAGAAAACTACTAGAGCCTTGGCTAAAAGGCTCGTTCGCAAGGATAAGAAACAAGGTCATAATAGTAGGCTGGGAAGACCTACACAACATGTACAAGAGCTTAGAGCCCCACAAGGAGCTCCTAGAGATGTTGTCGAAGAGGTAATCGAGGAGCACCATTCCAGACTTCAAGCAACTTAGGGAGCCCGCCACATTATGGTGTTACGTTATTAAGCTCGTCGAACTAGTATTCACGTCTTAACGTTGCTATAAGCCCCCTATTCGTAAGAACTCGAAGAGCGGCTAAGTGCAGGTCCTCGAAACTTCAAGCATATCCGGCTTGACTCGCTGTAAGACTAGCCTATAAGCATACGGTACTTATATACTCGAACGCGACATTTACCCTTCTAGCGGAGTGGGGTGGCTTGGTGTGGGTAGAAGCTGGGTTCTTCCAGGGCATCCAGCTAACATTGCTAAATCCCTCCTAGACCATAGGTGTTGTGGTGGTACTAGAGATTACGTGCTTTGGGCTTTTAGGAACCAGAGGGATCGGGATGATCTCCAGCCCGGCGATATGGTGTTCTTCTATGCCGTTAGCCCGGTTGAGAGTATTGTGGCTATGGGGTTTGTAGAGAGGTCTACAGAGGAGGAGGGGCTCAAGGATAAAGAATTCTACTGGCCCATAGGAGGACCTTGGCCTTATAGGTTTAAGGTGAAGCCTGTCGTCGTATGTTTTGATGGTGACGATGTAAGGGCTAAATGGAGTCTTTGCCGTGATAAGTGTAGGGCTAGGAGGTGTATAGAGTGTCGCGATCTAGGAGCTCACTATGCACAGTTAAGTAAGCAACTTTCTTGGCTTGGACGTGTGCAGAAGTTTGAGATCCCGGAGCCTATAGCAAGGTGGATTGTGGAGGTTCTAGGTCAGAGTAACCTCTGCAGATTCCTTGGTGTTGAAGGCTGGGTTAAGGGTAGGATTGCTGTGGGTGAGGGGGAGGTTGGGGTGGGTGATCTCGGGAGGTTGCTAGTACTGCATTTGATTGCTGGTAAGAACGTTATAGTCCTGGGCCCGCCTGGATCTGGTAAGACTAAGCTTGTTAAGGGTCTGTGTGAGAGCCTTGGGGTTAAATGTAATATTGCGACTGGTAACCCTGAGTGGACTCCATTCGACACTATTGGAGGCTACGGTGTTGATGGGGGGTTTAGGGCTGGTTTTATCACCAGTAGTGTAGCTGAGTGCTTGAAGAATCTTAGGAGCTCCGGTAGGCCAGTGTTCCTCATCATCGACGAGATTAATAGGGCTAACGTGGATCTAGCCTTCGGGCCCCTCTTCACACTACTTGATCTAAGCCATAGGGATAGCCCTCTACTCGCCATAGAGAGGGGGAAGGTTTCAGATCTAAGCGTTTTAGGCGAAGTCCTAGACGGTGATAGGCTCTACGTACCATACTCCTTCAGGATACTAGCTACAATGAATAGCTATGATAGAGCTCTCCTATTCAAGCTAGGCTACGCCCTACTCAGGAGGTTCGCGGTGGTTGAGATGAGAAAGGATTTCAAGTTCGAGTCTAGGCCCGGGTGGGTTAACGAGGCTAGGGAGTGGTTGAGCAAGCACAGGGTACAGTGTAGCCTCAGCAACACCGTTAAACTCGATCTAGCTGAGAGGGAGCTCCTACTCTCAAGACCCCAGCTGAACGACTACGCACTCCTAGACCCAATCCTCCATAACGAGCTATCATCAAAACGGATCAAAGGAGTTCTAGAGGAGCTAGCTACAAATGCGGGATTCAGCAGCTGGGATGAGCTTTGGAGCATTATCACCAGCATTGCCTGTAGCATTAACGAGAAGCTAGTGGAAAGCAACGTTGAGGTTACAGAGGCTCCACTAACCGACACTGTCAAGTTCCTAGTAGTTGCAACGCTACTGGACAAGGGTTGGGCTTCAAAACATCTAAGAGCACTACTAGATGAAGCCCTATCATCATATGTGATACCACAGCTCGACATACTAGCTGATAGGGTTAGGGCTGAGAGGCTAGGACTGATGTTGGAGGGAGGTAAGGGTGTTAAAGACAGGGTGGAAGCGCTCTCTAGGGAGATGGGAGATCTTGGGTTAACGAGGACCTCCACGTTGTTGAGGAGGCTTGCAGGTGGAGGGAGTGTCCTCTAGTCTTGAGCTCAAGCTTAGGGAGGATAGGCGGTACGACTATGGTAGGTTCGTGGAGCAGGTTAGAAAGGGGGTTGGCATCACTCTGGGTAGCTCTTGTCTCGAAGAGCTCTTCGATGGTGTTAGGAGGTTTGTGGATGGCGCTCTCAGACCTGCCATTGAGAGTTTGATAGCTAGGGATCTCGATGTCGAATCCCCTCCTCCCACTGCTAGGAGGGATAGGTTTAACCTTGGCCAGTGGATTGGGTTCTTCGAGGTAGGAGGCCCCCTCTGTGGTTTTGATAGTGTTACCTTGGAGGTTGAGCCTAAGGTTGGCTGGGGTAAGTTCAAGTACATGCTTCGGGAGTCCCTTGAGATCCCCGCGGTCGTAGGCTTCGAGTCCCTAGCCCCCATCCTGGCTAACCTCATGCCCTATAGCGACTACGTTGTAGACATCATCTACAGTGATCTAGCCTACAGGTATACGGAGATGGCTTTGAGGGGCCCTCTACCCCGTATTGTCGAGGATGTGGTTGTTGTAAGTGAGGGCCTGCTTGGTAGGGTTGATGTTGTTAGAACCTTGAAGTTGAGGGTTGCGGGCTCACAGCTCATAGCATCGCGTAAGGCTAGGCTAGCCTACGCTCACATGCCGTTGATCCTCGTAGCTAGGTTCCACTACATGCTGTTGAATAGGCTTAACAAGATCGTAGAGGATCTGGGGAGGATGGGAGGTCACGAGGTTTTAAGGGGGGTTCTTGAGCGGATTGAGATGCTGAGGAGGAGGCACGCCTACATACTAACCCTGACCCCTGTAGCAGCATACCTAGACCTAGCCTTGAGAGCTGATGTTGAGGACTCGGTGCTGGTGAGGGAGGCTAGGGTTAGGAGTGGTGTTAACACATGGCTTAGAGCCCTAGCAGACCTCTACGAGTCGTACAACTCTAGGCTAGCCGGGGTAGAGGTTAGGAGGGAGCTCCCACTACAGCTACTACCGTCAAGCAAGGTCTTCGAACTATGGGTCCTAAAGCTCATAATGGAAGCACTTGGAATCGATGGAGGCGTGAGGGTTGAGAGGATGGGTTCAGGCCTAACAATAGGGGCTAACGGGGTCAAACTACACTATAACAAGCCATACAGGGAGGGTAGGCTACTAAGGGGGCTGAGAGCGTTGTTAAAAGATGGAGCCCTAAGACCGGACTACGTGGTCGAACGCGACGGGGAGGTTGTCGTAGCCGATGCAAAGTACAAGGCTAGAGTATCCGTAGGCGATGTGGAGAGGATGGCAGCCTACCTAGTTGACATAGCAGCACCACTAAGAGTGGACGGAGAGAGACTAATAGGAGTACTAATGGTGCTCACCGGGAACAAGCCAAAAACGTCCAAAGTTGTAGCTGACGAGGAGCTAACAACAAAGCACGAGCTCAGAGTAGCACACGTGAACCCGAGTGAAGAGCATAAGCTTGATAATGTAAAAACGGTGAAAGAGGTACTACGAGTCACGCGATAGTGCACCACCTCTACCCACAAGGTGGGATTCTTGGCAAGATCTATATTAGGTTTAAATGCTCCCGTGACGTTAAGGGTTACCTCATTGGAGTCCATCAAGTTAACATTATCTTCGTACGGGCCATTCGAGGAACTTGAATTAAACCTCACCCCTTTCACCATCGTTACAGGGCCTAACGCTGTTGGTAAGAGCTTCCTCATGAGAGCGGTCTACGCTATGCTAACCCCTTGCAGGGATGGAAGCCTGGATGTGGGGGCAGTCGTATCGAGACTCTGTAACAGCTCCGTATGTGACGAGCCAAGGTGTCTTAACAGGGTTCTATGGAGGGGGTCTCAAACCCTCGAACTAAGATTGGAGGCTTGGGGTTACAGTAGGGGTTTAAGATATGATGCTACAACTGGTACCATAGAACTACTGAGGGCCGACTGCCTCCCCGTTGAATCAATACTCGTACCCGGTTATAGAGCCCACCTAACACTACTACCTTACTTCCACAGCTCTATTGAGAAGCCTATTCCAGAACCGCACCACCTTAACTCCCCAGTTTCCGCTATAGCAACCCTACTGGAACCCATGACACAGCGCTTAGTACCAGAAACAGGGGTTGGAGAAACCAGCGAGATTAAGCTTGGGGAGGTTGTAAGCAGGTTTAATGGGATAGTTGAGGAGATGTTCCCCGAGGTGGAACACCTTGGCGTAAGCTTACCAGGTATCTCTAAGACACCTAGCAACATGCCATTGCTACCAGGAAGCATACTACACAGCTACCCGCTCATAGTCGCGATCGCGTACGCGGAAACCCTATCACAGAAGGGTGTTAGAACGATTCTCATCATAGAGGAGCCGGAGCTAGGATTGGATTTCAGAAGGCAACGTCTGCTAGCCCAGCACCTTGTGTCAACAGTTAAGAAGGCTAAAAGCACCCTAACGGTGATACTCTCAACACATAGTGCTGAAATGCTGGTATCCTTGACCAAAGAGGTTGCTGGGAGGAGGATGAGGAGGTATGCTAAAGTCTATGAGGTGATCGATGGGAGGGTGAGATGTGAATCGATAGGCAGGACTGGAAGAGTCTATGTAAAACACATGTTCGAAGAGCTAGCTGAGATATATAGTGGTGTGTGAAGCCCGCTAGACGGTTGCAGTGTAAGCCTGTAACACCAGCTCATGTGGGTTACCACTGGGGGGCTCGTTACACGGGTAGATCTTTCCTGTTATAGAATACTATTGAGAGTGTTGTTAGCGCTACGGCTATCACAATCAGGGTTGCTGTCTCGGTTACCGGTGTTATGTTGTTTAACGCTATTTCTAATGCTGGATAGTAGTGTGTTATCGTTAGCAGGCCTACCCACTCTAGCTCTGTCCCCTTTGTCGTCATCTCCGCTACGTACATTGCTAGCACTAGCCCTGCTGCTGTCGGCTTGGCTATGCTAGCTGGTAGTATTGACCCTGCTAGGAGCCCTAGGGTTGTACAGGTTACCAGGTATGGTAGTCCTGCTAGGTGGAGTTTGACTAGCCACCATGGCTCCCCTCCGCCTACTAGTGCTAGTTGTAGTGCCGTCGACGTTATCAGGGATGTTAGTGTTAGTACCACTGCTACCGCCATGAGGGCTGCTAGCCTTACTAGGAGTACTCCAGTCCTACCAGTTGGGGTTGCTAACATCGCTAGACCCCCTGTTCTGCCCAGCACATCGTCGACCACAGCCCCGGCCCCCAGGTAGGCTGCTAGGGCGCCTAGTAGTAGCACGTAGACCACCACGTGGTACTCAAGCACATAGTAGACTTGGTATGTGAATGCCACGGGGCTACCTTTAGCGAAAAACCTTATAACCCACTCTGGAGATTGCTCGATGAGCCTTCGGAGCTCCTCTACAGCGGGCTCCTCCAGGGTCGACCAGTACCATATGGTAAAGGCTAGCCATAGTGCTACTAGCAAACCCCACCCTATCACAACACGCCTCCTAAGCCTAAGCTCGTACTCCAACAGTGCGAGGCTCAACCGCCCCCACCCCTCTCATACAAGCCTAGGAACACCTCCTCCAAGGTAGCACTTCTAACCACGATGTCAACGATACCGTAGGCTAGGAGCCTGCCTAAAACCTCATCGTAGCCACCGGTTACAACCATTTCAACCCTGTTACCCGAGATCCTCAGCCTACTCACACCCTCCAGCTGGAGCTCCTCAGGCTTAGGTGTTCTCTTCAACAGAGCGACAACAACCTTCCCAGCCTTCCCAACTATACCCCTCACATCGCCTTGCAACGCTATCCTCCCATCCTTGATAAAGCAAACCCTATCAGCAACCTTTTCAACCTCGTCTAGAACATGAGATGAAAGGAATACAGCCTTCCCACCCCTAGCCTCCCTCCTTAGGAGCTCGTGAAGCCTAAACCTCATAAGGGGGTCTAGGCCCGTCGCAGGCTCATCCAAGACTATCAGCTCCGGGTCGCTCATAAGAGCTATTATCAGAGCGAGCATCTGCCTCATACCCTTGGAGTAGGCTTCAACAGGCCTATCCAGATCCAGGGGGAAGAGCTCCAACAACTCTCTAAGCCTAGGAGCCCCACCCCTCATCCTCGAAAAGTAACCCACTATATCACGGCCCCTCAGGCCGCTTGGGAAGGAGAACTCCTCGGGAACATACCCAATAAACCTCTTAACCCCAGCGAACTCACCGCTAAAAGGGCTAACACCGTAGACTAGAACACTACCACGACTAGGCCTAATGAAGCCAAGCATAAGCCTAATAGTAGTAGTCTTACCACTCCCATTAGGCCCAAGATAGCCTAGAACCTCACCACGCCTAAGACTAAAGGATACATCAACAACACCAACCCTACCACCATAGTACCTGGTTAAACCACTAGCAACAACAACATCCACCAACAAACACCAAACATGTAAGTCACATCAGAGGCGTTTAAATCAGAAGACAATCAGAGGTAGCCCCCACGATACACGATCAGGAAACCATGGTGTTAAAGCGGCTAAGACATTCACCAAGGTGGGAGCTCGACCCCCGCGTTTACCAACGGTATTTAGGGGTTGGCTTACACCGGTATGGTGGGATGATGTTATTGGCCTTTGATGACTTGTGATTGGAGTCGCCCGTCTGACCTCTGTTACGTCCTCCTGAGTTTTGGGTTTGCTATTGGTTCGAATACTCTTATGAGTATGTAGAGTGATATTGTTATTAGGCCTATGAATATTCCTGGTGTTAGGAGCCA
>Ga0079996_126239_pt1 | contig 36845 bp, 36 predicted proteins | sample PerSpoAPS_AMetaG_FD_69199 | JGI IMG/M metagenome (GOLD analysis project Ga0079996, IMG submission 69199) | Thermal spring microbial communities from Yellowstone National Park, Wyoming, USA - Perpetual Spouter A (PS_A) MetaG (SPADES assembly)... | ecosystem: Environmental > Aquatic > Thermal... | reverse complement strand
GGTACTTGGCAGGGCATGAGGAGGATCGTGCCGTTGTGCTCGGGGACGTCCGTCCTCACCCTCTGGGGCATCCTGACCTTCCGGAGGCTGTAGAGCGCGAAGCCCCTCTCGACCGCCTCTATCACCTCCCTCATGCTGAGCGCGGAGGCGACCTCCTCGTCCGTGACGAACCTCATCGTCCTTGAGCGTCAGATCCGTTTAATATCATTTTGAAGGGAATCGAACGGAGTCCTCAGCGCCTCGAGAACCTGACCGCCTCCCTCACCAGTGCCTCGTGGAAGACGGTGTTCCCGGAGAGCTCCGGGTGGAAGGTGGTGCCGTAAATCGACTCCTGCCTGACGGCGACGGGCTTACCGCCGTAGCTCGCCAGGACCTCAACCCCCTCTCCGACCTCGAGGATAGCGGGAGCCCTGATGAAGACGGCCTTGAAGTTCCTCACGCCGAACGCAGGTACCTCCAGTTCCACCTCGAAGGACTCCCTCTGCCTTCCGTAAGCGTTCCGCTCGACGAGGACGTCAAGGACCCCGATCAGCGGCTGACCCGTCTCGCCCACCACCCTGTCGTAGACCCTCTTCGCGAGAAATATCAGGCCCGCACACGTCCCGAGGACAGGCATGCCGTCGAGGACCTTCTTCCTGATCACATCGAGGGCTCCGGTCCGCTGCGCGAGCCTACCCATCACCGTGCTCTCCCCTCCCGGTATGATCAGCGCGTCTAGCTCCGCGATCTCCTCGGGCATCTTGACGGGCACAGCATCGCCAGGGACGTTGAGCTTCCTCAGCGCCTCCCTCGTCGCAGCCAAGTGCTCCTCCACATCGCCCTGAAAGGTCGCCACGCCTATCCTGACCATCCTCCCATCAAATGTCCCATTCCAGGTTAAAAAGGCATTGAGGACTCATATTGCTGTTAATTACAACTTTTTCTGTGGCATTGGGATATTGTGGTTTTTGAGCAGGTCCGTTATGACGGTCTGCACGTTTACCTTAGAGACATGCTTAAGAGGACCTTGCTTTAATTAATTTTGTGGACCGGAATCATGGGGCTGATAGATAGAGTGGGAAAACTAATAGAAAATAAGGCCATCTGGCATCATCCTTTTATGAAGCTTCTCTATTTAGGAAAATTATCACCTCATCAAATAAAAGTTTGGATAATAAATCGTTACTATTTTTTGAAGTTTGTGCCTGTGAAAGACGCAATAATATTGTCAAAATGTACGGATCCGGAGTTGCGCAAGCTATGGTTAATTAGACTGGCTAGGCGGGTAGGGATCGGTGGATATCTCGGCGATGTGCAAGGATGGGAAATGTTTGCAGAAGCAGCAGGAGTTTCACGGCACGAGTTAAAGAATTCGAAAATAGTATATCCTGAGGTGAGGAAAGCAGTCAAATCTTATCTAGACTTTGTAAGAAGTGTTAAGTGGTTGTACGCTATGTCAGCTTCTATTGCCGAGGCAATGTTCCTTGAAGAATTACCTAAGCGGTTGAAATCCTTAATTGAAATGTACGAATGGATTGAACCTTCGGGATTAGAGTTCTTTTTTCAACGGCTCAGCTACCTTTATGAAGAAATTAACATGCTGAATGAGGCTATAGGTAAAAAGATCCATAGTGAAGAACAGTTAAATAATTGTATCAGGGCAATATTATTCAATTGTAATCTCCAATGGTCAATGCTTGATAGCATTTACAAAAACATTTACGATCAGCATGGAAACATTTAAAATATTTTAAGTTTCAAGTCTCTTTAGCTATCTTTTTAATTAAAAAGCTGTAATGTCGACGAAAATTTGATATAGGGTATTTTTCAATATGAATTGCTTTACCCATTATTTGAGAAAACCATGTCTCCGTGAAAGCCAAAATTATGTCATCTATCCTTTGATCAAAAATTCTTATATTTAAAAACTTATTAAAATGAAGTAAGATCCTATCTCGTAACCTTATTAATTTAATCTCAGCATCAAGGATCTTTTCAAAAAGTTCTTTTACTGTCGTTTCCGGATAAAGAGGATATAAATTCATAGATTCTAATTCTGACGTTATATATTTTGCTAGGATAGTTCCTACTTTTCTCAAAAATATCGAGCTATTTTTAGAATAAAATGGGTCTGTAATGCAAATCGCATGCAATAAGGTACTGTAAATCAATAATTTTAATTTCGAATATGGAATTTCTTCATTGAAATTCATGAAATTTCGTTTTATTGATAGTTCCATATAAAGCCATTCAATGAAACGTGCCCTAACAATTTCGAGAGTTATTGCGTCCAACGACGTCGGATTTATTTTTTCGAGTAACTTGTCGATGTTTGTACTATACTTTACACTTCGGCCTGATTTCATTCGAGTAACCCAACCATCGTTAACCAATGACTTGAGGTGATAGTGGACAAGCTGCCTTTCGGCGCCGAGTTCATCGGCAATCTCGCTAAGGGACATCGGTTCTCGTGTCAACAGGAGCAAGATCTCGAGAGGGAGTTTCATGTCAAAGAGATTTTTACAAATGTTTATAAGTCTTTACTAGCAAGTTGGATTGACATGAGTGCGGTGACAAGGGCCGGGCTGATCATGTCCGCTGTAGCACTGGTCATCGCGATTGTGTCGGCAGGATATATAAGCTCCGTAGCATCATCATTAAAGGCAGACACACAAAATACTTTTAATGAATTGACTAGCAAGGTTACTGACGTATCCAACAAGCTTCAAACTCTAGAGCAATTGGTTAACTTATATGCTAAAGCGTCGGGAATAGAGTCGCCAGCACAGGCAGAACAACTACTCAGACAACGACAAGAACTTCAGGCGAAAATCGAGGGAGCTAAACGAGAGAGCGGCACCCTCCGCATTTATGGTAGTGTTGATTTCAGAGATATTAAATCCCTGATCGATGCTTTCCAGGCCAGATATCCTTTTATCAGGGTGACCTATGAAGAGATGAGACCTCCAGAGGTTTATACAAGGGTGACCGGTGAGATCACCGCGGGGAAGCCGACAGCAGACTTGGTTATTCTTAGCCAACCTACTGGATTGAGGATGGCTAAGGAAGGTAGATATCTGCCCTACATATCACCTGAGGCAGCTGCATATCCCGAGTCGTTGAAGGATATAGATGGATTGTGGACAGCGTTCGTCCTATTACCGATAGCCTTGGTGTATAACACCAAGTTGGTTAAACCGGAGGAATTGCCCAAAACGTTAGAGGATCTAGTGGACCCGAGATGGAAGGGGAAAATCATAATGCATGACATTACTTTAGGAACGGTAGGAACTCAATGGCTTGTTTCTCTAAAGGATTTTGTAGGAGAAAGTAGATGGAATAATTTCATCCGTGGACTATTAGATCTGAAGCCGACCCTAGATATTTCGGTATCGGCAGTGGCCGAGCACGTTGCGGCAGGTGAATATGCCATTGGGATAATAACCAATTTGCACGATGTCGTTCGGCTAAAAATTGAAGGGGCACCAATTGACTACTTCTTACCTGAAGGTGTTCCTTTACTTACCAGTTTCTCACATATAGCCATAATTAAAACCACGCAGAATGTCAACTCTGCTAAGCTCTTCGTAGACTTTGCACTATCACAAGAAGGTCAGACAATTATAGGTAATATTCCTGTTAGATTCCCGGCCAGACCAGGGACACCAGCTGCCTTTACTTTAGAAAAGGTCCTTAAACCTGGCACGAAAATAGAACCATATCCAACCGCGGAAGCTTTTGAAAAGGCTAGGCAATGGGCTGATGAATTCAAGAAAATGGGTTTCGGTAAACAGTGAGTAGCCATTGATACATGGGTTGAGGTACCATTATTTATCTTATTTTTTAATATTGATGCTTATAGTTTCCACAATATTATTAGTCTTACCTCCTGTGATGTTCTTGATACTTGCGAGCTTAGGTCTAGGACCTATAGGGTCTCAAGCCGGACTTACGCTCAGCAACTATTTTTCGGTTTTAGAGGATCCCTTCTTTATAAGTTCGCTGATCAACACTATAGCGATTGCGGCGTTTGCGTCATTGATTGCCACAGGTCTAGGGTTTGTATTGGCGTTCATTAGCATGGTGATCGATGTACCGCTTGCGACGCGCCTAAATTCAGTAATGACTGGTATGCTGGCTCTCCCAGCCTTCATTGAAAGTATGGGGTGGACATTCCTCTTAAGTCCGAGATCAGGACTTATAAACGTCACTTATTCTCGACTTATCGGTTCTGAACAACCGCTCTTCAACATTTATTCGTTCACAGGATTGGTCCTAGCCATGGGACTTAACCTAACACCTGTCTCGTACTTCTTGATCAGTCCGGCATTCTCGCTCGTCGACAGAACCTTAGTTGATATGTCGCGAGTGTATGGCGGAGGACTGTTACGTACAGTATATCGAATATATCTACCAATATTGTTGCCTTCCGTGATATCGTCTTATCTATACACTTTTATTATAAGTATTGAAGCCTTCGATACACCAGCTATAATCGGCATACCGAGTGGAATATATGTACTTACAACATCAATATACAAGAAAATGGTCAGTGATGTGCCACCCGATTATGGTGGTGCAACAGCGTATGCCGTATTCCTCACAGGATTAGCGTCTCTTGTAGTCTGGTCCTACAGGTACATCGTTACTCGTGCGGAGAAGTTTAAAGCTTTATCAGGCAGATCTGAATTCTTTACAAAACTTAAACTTGGTAAGAGAATGAAATATTGCATCATGTCTTTTGTGTTGATTTATTTGATTATTCACCCCTTCTCAATAATAGGCGTATTGATCTTAGCTGCTATCCATCCGTTCTGGAACCCCGACATACTTTTGCAGAAGGTGACACTAGAAAACTTCATTTTGTTCATAAGTTATCCTATATCTGGAGTCGCTGTCATCAACAGCTTATTCATAGCAGTTATCACAACTATCTTTACTATCATAATGGGTTTCGCGATTTCATACTTTTGTTATAGAAGACCTTTTAAAGGATCGAATACATTAGCAGTCGTAGCCTCCCTTCCTTTAGCTATTCCACCTATAGTATTAGCTATTGGAGTTTTTTGGACCACTTTATTCTTAAATATAGGCATTTATGGTACGTTATGGGCTTTGATATACGCTTATTCACTACGATATATTCCGTTAGTCGTTCGACTGATCTCAGGTCCGCTACTGCAGATAGGTAATGAGATCGAAGAGGCGGCAAGGCTTTACGGTGGATTCTTTAGAGGTTTGGTCTACATTATAATACCACTTATGAAAGTGCCACTAATTTTTGCAGCAACCTATGTAACCATTATAGTCCTGACGAATCTCAGCATAGCGGTACTCCTAGTTACAAGGGATTCAATTGTTCTGTCTACTGTGATATATGCATTATGGAATACCGGTGAGAGGTTGCCGGCTGCTGCGGGCGGTCTCATGTACTTTGCTGCCATACTGTCACTTTCTTTGATTGGAGGAAGATTCCTATCGAAGCGGATAAGTTAAGCATCTCATCCGAATTTAACCGCATTATCTACAACACTTTTCAGAACGCTGATAAGAAGCTGGTTGCAGCCACTGGTCTCCAATAGGCCGGGTTTTAAACTCTTCGGACAACGGTCCAGATACACCTAATTAGACCCTCCTAAATCATGACTGTCTGGCTAGGCTCCAAAAGCTTGTTCTGACTGAATCTGGTTCCGGTAACTTGGATATGAAGTTCCTTTCAAGCATCCAACGGGAGACCTCGACTAACTCGCTGTAGGAATATGGCTCCCAAGGACACCACCGATCCACAAGCAGCTCCGACTCTATATCCTTAAGCCATTTTTCGTCAACACCTCCCGCAGATGCCGCCTCACGAAGATAGCTGCAGTATAGGTCATTGTATCGCCACGGGTCACTGTTAATTCTGTTGATAGCCTCGTTCAGTGTTTTGATAAGCCTTAATGCCGCATCGTCGCTGAGACGGTCTGCTAATATCAGCAGTGTAGGATTTTCCCGTCTTGTCGTAAGTATGGGTCGGAACCCATTCTTACTGGCCAGCTTGGCCCAAGGGCCCAGAAGGCTTGCAGCGGCGACATCACCTCTGGCCAATGCTTTAAAGCGTTCATGCGGCTCTGATATACTGACGAGTTTAATCTCCTCCGGTCTAAGATAGCGTTCTAGGTCTGCTCTCGCAGCATAGTATGAGCCTGTCCCCGCTTCTACGGCAACAGGCTTTCCCGCCAGTTCCTCTGGCGAGTGAATAGGGGACTCGCCGCCCACAAAGATCGTGAAAGATGAGTTGAGGGTTCCCGGTGCAGGCCTAGATTTGGCGGCTATCCTTCCCGCTGTTCCCTTTAACACACGTACAACCCCAACCCATTCGCCGCAGTGATATAGGTCAGTCAATCCTATTCGCATAGCGGTGATGTAGAGGTCTGATTTATCGACCCAACCTTCCCTGCCCAGCTCTACCAGCCTACATGATATATTGTTCCTCTCAAACAAGCCCTCGTTGACCGCCACTATTTCGGGGAAAAACCAGTGGAAGGCGAACTTGTTAAACCCTATGGTAATCCTCTCCATGTACGTTACTAGATTGGTATATTGAGGACTATAAGACATTCGCGGTTTGGGGGGCGATCTGTAGCTTAAATCCCTGGCCTTCTTCCGGTCTCTATTCCTCAAGGAGGTGATTTTTTCGGGCGCTTTATAAAAATTTTATATAGGCAAATAGCAATAATTGGGGGGATGGTGCCGTCCATTAACGAGTTAGAGATCGAAGCTTTCTCGGTAATTATCAGGATGCAGACTGATAGTCATGAACTACCGTTTCACGAGCTTTACGAAATGGAATTGGATCACGTTAGTGCGCTGGAAGAGATTGGCCTGAAGAGGGTCTTCTTCACCGAGAAGCATGTTAACCCTTACAGGCCCTGTCCATCGCAGCCTGTAATAATTGCTGCCGCGTCTCAAAGGACTAGCAGATTGAGGCTCGGCGCGCTTGTCTATGTGTTACCCATGAGGAGTCCGTTATTATTGGCAGAAGAGGTATCGATGCTCGACCACATCTGCAAGGGCCGGCTTGAATTAGGGCTTGGGAGCGGAGTAGACGTCGGTAGCAGGGCTCTGGCATGCATGAAGTTGGATCCAGATACAGCACGTGACATGAGCATCGAGGCTACAAGATTTCTGATCGAATACTTTAGGTCCGGAGGTACCACGTTTTCGTTCGATGGGCGATATTACAAGTTCGAAAACGTAAGGCCACCGGTCATGCCCTATCAGAAGCCGCACCCGCCTCTCTGGTTCCCTGTTAGAAGGAGAGAGTCTGTCGAGTGGACTGCTGAAAACGGCTACAACATAGTAAGGGGGTGGTTGAGCGGGTTAAAGGGGACAACCAAAGAACATTTCGATCTCTACAAGAGAATATTCGAATCTAGAGCTAGTAATCCGATCGGCGGTAAAGGCCCATTCCTCTCCCTCTCGAAACTAATCCTTGTGGATAAAGACGGATATAGGGCGAAGCAAAGAGGAGGGGCCGCCATCAGACGCCATCTAACTTATCTCCTCAAAGAGTGGTCGGTCAGGTGGACGACAGCATCCCCTCCTCTCATTGAAAACTCCCTGTTGAGTGAGCTGAGGGTCAACGTGATCGAGAGTGACATAGCGGCCGACTACGCCGTCCAGCGAGGAATCGCATTTTTTGGGACGCCCGACCAAGTGGTAGCCCAAATGAGGAGGACATTATCTGAGACCGGCGCAAACTCCTTCGTTTTATTGACCCGTTTCGGAGACCTATCTCATACCGAGTCACTAAAGACAGTTGAGCTACTTGTTAACGAGGTGGCTCCAGCGCTGATCAAGTCGTGACACGGAAAGTCTCCTGACGAAGGTTCCCGAGATCGCGATCATCGAGAGGAAAAAGGCCAGCGGGACCCTAGAGGCTAGGTATAGGACCAACTCCTGAGCCGGTAGCGACGCTATAGTCCTCGTACTCATCATCAGGTCGGAAAGAAGGGTTGAGACGAAGAGTGCCACCGTCAAGTACGCGGTCATGGTTACTACAGGCAGGAACGTCCATTTGGCGGTCGACCCTTTAGTCTCCATGTAGCCGAGAACGACCAAGGTCAAGACCATGCCTATTCTAGAGGAATTGGAGAGGTCAAGGCTACCAAACCTGTCGATCAGGGGAAATGCAGCGAACCATAAGGTCACAGCTATGAAAGTAATGCTCCCGAGAGAGTATGGCAAGGCCGGCTTCCCGCTTTTACCGTTATTCAGTAGGTCTTCGGCCAGGAGCATGGCGGACGCGCTCAGTGCTGCCGAGACAAAGAAGGAGAACGTCAACTGTGACGGGGCTGGAGGCTGCTCCGCAACCGCTCTCCCGGCGAGCTTTCCGGCGGTAAGTGTAAGAAGCAGGACCACTGCTCTGATTCCGGATACCCTAACCCTCCCCAGTATTCCGATGAGTAACAGTATTACCGCTAGCTGGTACAGAAAGTAGTGAACCGAGTTGTAAGCCAGGGCGCTTAGACCCGGGGAGCCGACCCTGTTTTCGAGCCAGACCCTTAAGCTGATCGCGAGGCCGTCGACGAAAAAGGAGATCGCCATTGACCCGAAAAATATTAGGATTGCCCACAGGATCGTGGAGCTGGCCTTTGCGTGCGTCCCTACAGTCGAGTCCATCATCTTACAATAAAGGCCCCTTTTACTGTCTGATATGGATGTCCGAAGCCGCAGTAAACTGTGCAATAGACGTCGAAGCTCCCCGTCTTGTCGGCCACGAACCTCACATATCCGACAGAGGCCCTTGCCTCCTCCAGCACCTGCCTTATACTATACCTGACTCTATGCTCCCCTTCGCCTCCGGTCTTCACGCACTTATCGCAGGTGAAGACAACGACGTTGTATCCTTCTATGAACATCGAGTGATCTGGTAGATCGTGGCTCGCCACGATCTCCTCAGTTATTCTGGGATCGTTGGGCGGTAAGGGGCCGATTCCATGCCATCTAGTTCTGTTCTCATACTCGACGTAGGAGTTCATTCTGGCCGAAAGTAGAGGGTCTCTGATTATCTGAGATGCCGGTATGAGGTAAATCTCTACCTCATCACCCCTATTAACGGACATGTAAGGTATTTCGTTGAACTGCGAGTCGTAGAAGACGTACCCCCACTTGTATGCTACGACGTAAAAGGTCTTGACAGGTCTTAGTTTGTACGGGCTGAAGTCCGCAGAGAGTAAGGCTGATACAGCTATCAATATCATTAACGCTCCGAGCGCCACGACCCTATGCCTCTCCAAGGTGGTTACCCACCGCGCTCGAAGGCCTGCCTTGCTTGGTCCAGGAAGCATGGACCCTGCGAACTTTGGCACCTTCCCGTGAAAATATCACAATATGTGGCAGCTGGGCATCCGGCATCAAAGGGTTCGTTGAAGCAGAACTCCCACGGCTCAATCTGTCCGTTAGCACTACTTCTCTGCAGGAGGGCGCACAGCCTCGCGCTCATGTCGGGTGTGCATCTGAACGGTGGTGCGGTCGCAAACCTCGGTTTGATGGAGCTGAGCAACGCGTTGAACTCCGCATCAGACAATCTGTCTATCGCCTCGAAGACCTCGTTGGGAGATTTCCCCGACAGCCTTTCGTATATCGACTCGGTACCGGCAACCGTAACTTCCCCAGTTTTGGATCCTATACCAACAAACGGTTGCAATGCGTAAAGCATGACAACTGCCGCTGAAACGATAGATACCATGAGGAGTGAGGTGGTCGACCTCATCTCGCGTTAATGTTCAGTTAGCTATTGATAAACATTCTCTTTCACCCTTATTCTGCGTTGACGTCCTGAATCAGTTATCATGTTGATAAGCATTCTCTTATCCAAGGGTATCGCCGAGTTACACTTATAAGCCTTTATGATTGAAGGTTCTTTGACCTCCTCCATTGCCTTTCAGACCATGCACGTCATCGATGCCCGGCCCCTCCAAATTTGAATGGAAATGGATGAGAGACCGAAGGCCTAATAGAGGGCTCATCGGTCCGATGGAAGTGATGACACCCTCCCTCGCTCTCAAACTTGTTATTGGAACATCGAGTCTGTCCCTGATCATCTTCGCAGTGTTGGCCCAATTACCAACCGTTTCGACACAGCAAGTCTATAACTGGCAGTATCCGGCGCATGACGTACACAACACCAATCACAGCCCTCAGAACCTCATAACCCGGGAGAACGTGGGAAGGCTTGCGTTGGCCTGGCTCTACCAAGTCCCGGAGAACCCTTTCAGGATACCATCGCTGGCTCCTTTGCAGGGCATCGAGACCACCCCGCTGATAGTGAACGGCATCGTTTACTTAGCCACTCCATACAATAGAGTAATCGCGCTCCGAGCCGACACGGGAACGTTGGTCTGGTCTTACCAAGTTAACATGAGCGAGTTCGTGAGGAAGCCCTACTGGGCGTACGTCGCGAACCAGAAGAGCATCTGGTATTACAACAACTCGATATTGATGATGGCTTCGGACTGCTCGATCTACGTCTTAGACGCGTTGAGCGGCAGGCTCCTGAGACACGTTCCGGGGGAGGTTGTGTGCGACATTCCTGGGAACACCGGCTACTATTGGGGAGAACAGGCGCCCATCGTCTACGGCGACCTGCTGATAGTGAGGGCCTCCACAGCAGGGTTCGGCGGAAGGGGTTTCCTTGCTGCATACAACCTCCGGGACATGAAGCTGGTATGGCGTTGGTACACCGTTCCACCTGTCGGAGGGGACCCGGAATGGTCGGCGAAGTACACGGTCGAAAGGGACGGGAGGCTCTTCGGGGGGAAGACGCGGGGCAACATCAAACCCTTCCCTGGCGATTGGGGCACGACCGACCTTATAGGCGGGGGAGCGTTATGGAGCTTAATAGCCATCGACCAAGAAGAGGGGACGCTCTACGCCTCTGTCGGACAACCCTCCCCCTATTACGATGCCTCGCTCCGTCCCGGCCCAAACCTGTACACCATGTCAATCGTCGCCATCGACGCCAAGACAGGGGACCTGAAATGGTATTATCAGGTCATGCCCCACGCCCTCGTCCCCTTAGAACCTGGGTGGAGCGTCATATTGGCAGAGCTGGACATAGGAGGGACTAAAAGGAAGGTCGTTATAGCAGCGTCAAAGGCAGACTACATCTACGTCCTCGACGCGCTGACAGGTGAACCTGTTTATCAGCCAATAAAGGTGGGATGGCGCGAGATGAACATTCACAACGTGAACATGGGAAATGAGGCTGACATGTACCTCTCCACTGAGGTCCTAGTAGGGAAGACGTACTGCCCCGGAGCTCAAGGCGGAATCGAGGCGCCGCCCGCATACCACAATGGGGTCCTCTTCGTCGCCTCCCAGAGGGTCTGCCACAAAATTGTCAAAGGCAAGGTCTTCTATAAGGGACAGGTAATAGACGGCTACATCAGCCTTCCCGACCCGACCATACCCCAGAACTCGACTCTCTACGCCGTGGATCTGAGGACTAGGACAGTAAAGTGGAAGTTCGAGATGCCGAACAGGTATCAGGCAGCGTCTGTCGTCGTGAGCGGGAACGTCGTCTATGCGGTAGACAGGGCGGGTATCCTGTACATGCTCGATGAAGAGACCGGAAGGTTGTTGAGGCGGATATCGCTGGGAGGGCTCGGAGCCTCAGGTGTGAGCATCGGCACGGACGCATCGGGCGAACCTGTCCTGATCGTTGCCTCTGGAGGGGGTGAGTTCGCGGGGACCTATACACCAGGTGTCGTGGCGGCCTTTAAGCTTATGGGCCCCGCTGTGACCTCAGGACCCTTCGGGTTCAGCATCTCAGAGCTTCTGCTGCTGGTGATCGGCGCAGGAGTTATAGTGCTGGGATTCGTCGTCCTCCTGAGGCTCGGGGACAGAAGGCTTGCGAGGAAACGTAAGGAGATGGCTAGCCGCAACGGCAGTTAATTTGGGCACCTTACCGCCTCCGCTGGACACGGGTCTTGTGGCAGTTGTACTTCCCGTCCTCAGCAGAGACCTCCACGCCCACATAACCGTGGCTACATGGGTTCCGATCATCTACTTGCTAATGATATCGGCCTTCATGCCCACCTTCGGTGCGTTGTCGGACAGATTCGGGAGGAGGGAGTTCTTCGTGTTGGGGCTGCTCGTATTCGCCTTCGGTGCGTTTCTTTCTGGTAGCTCGCAGAGCATCTACGAACTGCTGTTCGCGAGGGTGGTCCAAGGAGTGGGGGCGGCCTTCGTGCTGGCCAACAGCAGGGCATTGCTCTCCGATCTGTTCGGAGAGGGCAGGGGTCTAGCGATGGGTGTCCACATAGCTATCCTCTACTTTGCCCTCCTTCTGGGGCCTCTCCTAGGCGGTGTGATTCTGACCCTGACGAGCGTGATAGGCTGGCGTGACGTGTTCCTGGTGAACGTCCCGATATGTGTGGCATCGGCAGCCATGACTTTTGCACTCGTTCCGAGGAGTGACAGGCCCTATCCCTCGACAGAGAAATTGGATTGGTCTAAATCGGTCCTCCTCTTCTTCGGGCTCCTCGCGCTCATAGGTGGTCTGAGCATGTGGGCGATGACCAAAGGAAATATTGAGTTATTCCTAGAGGAGATCAGGTTCTTCGGGGTCTACATGCGCCCCTTTTTCTATACTAGCATCCCTGCTTGGGTACTGGTCCTAGCAGGTGCCGCCCTCACGTCGCTAACGCTGTTCAGCGAGTGGAAAAAGGGGAGCAATCAGATCATCCCGCTGAGGCTGTTGAGGGTCAACACCAGGTTGAGGTCTGCGTGCATATCGATCCTTTTGCTATACACCGCCCATCACGCTACATGGGTGCTTCTGAGCTTTTACCTGACCGTGGTCAAAGGAATGGATCCTATCGAGACAGGGGTGACCATGGCCGTCCTTCCGCTCACGGTGCTCTTGGTCTCTCCTTTAAGCGGATTGATATCAGACAGATACGGGCACGTTCAGGTCATGATACTCGGATTATTTGCGACCGGCACCTCGCTTTTCACAATGTCCTTCGCATCGCCGGACACTTCGATAACATACATAACGGTCTCACTGGCCCTCCTAGGAATAGGAATAGGAACATTTGCTGCGCCCAACACAAACGCCGCGCTCGAATCCGTTTCACATGAGATAAGGGCGCAGGTCAACGGTCTCTTAGGATTCATGAGACACATCGGACAGATCCTTAGTTTGCTGTTCGCGTCGATTGTGATGGATCTGAGTATAGGATACGAGAAATTCCTTCTCGGGGGTGCGATAGATATCGCCTCGTTCGTTAGGGGAATGAACACGTTCTTCCTTATCGGCTCCTTACTGTCGTTAGCCGCTGCTGGGTTAGCCCTATACTATGAAGTTGCATTACACACGAAGTCTCTTGTATCTCGTCCTTAGAAAGAGCACTATCCACGACGTGAGGAGTAACCCTATGGCGATGAGCAAAAGAGGAGTTACATAGGACCATCGGTTGCTCGTGATTTTCACGGTGCCGATCTCCACCACGGCGGGAGCCGGTCTAGTAGGGATGACAGGGATACCGAGGGGGTCCTCGGCATACTCCTCGGACTCCAATGTCACTACGACTTTTATTGAGTCGGATGCAGAGATAGCATAATCAGGCAAGATGGACGTTGTGAACGGCCCCCATCTGTAGCCGGGATAGATATAATCCACCTTGTAAGCTTCTGCCTTATTAGTGACGGTGCGTCTAGCGAGAATCCGACCGTCAGGCGACATTAAAGTGAAGGTGAGGGAAATGTAACCGGAATAGTGCTTCAAGGGAGGGAGCCTTTCCAAGACAAGCATGAAGGTCAGGTTGATGGGCTCTCCCCGATGGACTTCGTCCGGCATTTGGACGATAAGCAAATATTCACTCGTCCCTATGGCATCGACCAGTTGAATCCTAACCGTGGTGACGATCGAACCCGATCCTGTGTTGACGATGACCGAAATCAAAATAACAGCGGCTAGCCTAGTAAGTGAACGGCCCAAGAGCCTCAACCTCTTCCTTCATCTCTTTAGCAACTGTTCTGGGGTCTCGCCCAGCCCATGCGCTCCTGATGTGCCTCGCCAGAACGAACATCACCTGGTTCGCCTTGCTCATGGGAGGTATGTAGGCAACCTCGTCCGAGTCCAAAACCTCTTTTACCACCTTAACGGACTCGTATTCGCGCCTCTCAATGGTGTTCTTGACCAGACCTTCGTCGAAGGCCGACCTTCTGACGGGGATGGAAAGGGCCCTCCTGTCCAGCATCAACTCGATCCTTGTGCCGACCTCCGTAGCCCACTGGAGCCACAGCCAGGATGCCAGTTGGTTCCTAGAATTCCTATTAAGTCCCAGGCCGTCGCCGACGAATTGGTGGAAGCTTCCTGAGGGGCCAGCAGGGTTCCTTTGGTATCTCACCTTGCCGACCACCATTGACCTTTCAGGGTCGTCCATCATCCACGCGAAGTCCTGCCACAACAATGCAGTAGCAATCCTACCCCGTCTCATGGCGTTCGCCACCGCATCCCAGTCGTATGATATTGAGGCAGGATCGGCGTAGGCCCTCATCCTCGAATACGTCTCAAGGGCCTCGACTACCTCGGCGCTATCCATGACAGGTACTATCTTCCTCTCGCTGACCTCAAAGAGCCTTCCACCGTAGCTGAACACTAGGTTGTTGAACTCGGTCACGGCACCCACGTCGCTTCCCAGCTGCATGGCTGTTGCGAAGATCCCGCCTGTTGGATCGTGCAGGTCCTTGAGGTCCTCAATGTGTTCTTCCCATGTCTTCCCAGGCGGCCTCCCCAGCTTCTCGTAAAGGTCCGCCCTGTAGAAGCGTATCATGGTAGGTGCGCTAAAGGGAAGGAGTATGGGGATTCTTTCCTCCTTAGGTCCTACTGGTGGGTAGTAGCATGTCAGCTCCAAAGAAGGTTTGAGGAAATCGTCAAGCCTAAATTTGTCAAACGTATAATCTTTGTACCTCTCGAGTAATTTTCCGATATCGGCTAAATAGGGCCAGTATAAAGTCTGATCGAAAGACTCGACGGCGATGAGATCGTGAATTGCTGTTCCGACGCTCAGTGCGGAAAGCGTTTTAGTTACGTGAACGGGATATGGTGACAGGTCCATCTTCGCGTCGATGCCTGAGACGAAATAGAAGTCCCTCTCTATCCGCTGAACAGCTAAACCTGTACTCTCGGCCATCAATGCGACGTAAATCTTAGAATTTGAAACGGGACTAGACGTCTCCGATAACCACTCCAAAAAAGCCAGGTAACGTGGATTTAGGTCATTCCTGCCCAGAGACGACAACAGGTCCTTCACGGACCTTCCCTTCGCACCACCTCCATTCCCACTGCTGTTTGTAAGGATGTAGAGTCCTAAAGCTGCGGCCGCGGCTGAGGAAAACGCAATGGTCAGAAACCGCCTCCTATTGATCTTAATCGTCATCTGTTGGCCCTCCCTGCACCATCCACTATTGTTAAGACGCCGAGTAATGCGGACAGCAGGCCTATGAAGACAAGGAGTCCGATAGGGATTACAGCCCAGCTCACTATTGCAGTTATAACTGCCTGTCCGAATCCGAGCATAGCAGCGGTCCCACCGATATATCCAACGGCATATCCCATGAGTGCTCCTATGCCGTAAGCCGCTACGTTATGGGTCACTAAATGGGCTAAAACAAGACGTTTCCTAACCTGCTGTAATCCGAGTACTGAATTGGCTAAGTAATAGATGACAGACCAGCAGAGCGCACCTATTGTCCCGAATCCCACGAAGACCGCATAGGCTATGAACATCCATGTCCCCGGCCAAACTGTTAGCTTCAGCGGCAGAGCCAGCGGTGCTACGAGAACCGGTGAAGCGACCAAAACGGAAGCTGCAATGTTAAACAGAGTGTTGATCAGAAAATACCTAGAGGCTGTTATCGGGTCAATAACCATAGGTTCCCGCTCATTCATTTCCTCTTGTGAGCAATTGATATTATCAGGTTCACTATGCCTAAAAGGGTTCCCAGTACGGCCGCACCTATCGATAACCCCGTGGGGATAACCACCCAGCCTATGAGTGCCGTGACAACCACAGCAGAACCCCCTTCTGCGACAAACCTTCCACCCTCCATTCCGACGTAGCCGGTAAGAGCTACAGTTCCCAGGGTCCCAGCTTCGTAAAGCAACATGGAAAGCAATGTAATGACCGGGTTGACATTATCCACGTTAAAGATCTGCTTCAAAAGATAGTAGCTGAGCGACCATAACAGCGCTCCGGCGACTCCAGCTATCAGCAGTACGAAGTATGACACCCATCCCCAGGCACCAGGCCACACGTCTACATTATGCGTCAATATGGATCCAGGACCAGCCGCGAGCCTAAGCTCAGGAATTAGTATGAGAGAAGTAACAACTGCGGCTATCAATCCGTTAACAATGCCTAAGACGAAGTAAAGTCTCGCGACCCTTACAACGTCCATGTCGCTCACCATTAGCGTCTAAATCGCTTAACGGCCATTATTGCTGTTATCGTAGCGAAGGCTGCAAGTCCGTATGCGAAATAGCTGCTGGTCTCCCACACAAGATCTTTGAAGTCCTTTGCGGGTTCAAGTGCTATTGGCTTTCCTGCCTTAATGTCTGCCCATTGCGGGAACGTGGTAGCCCCACCAGTCTTCTCGTAATTGAAGGTCAGATAATCCCATGTTTCTTCGACTATCTTAAGTTGTCCGTCCATCAACCTGATCTTAAGCGTGATCTTCACTTTGCCGTCGAAGTTGCCCAGTATGTCTGAGTTACCGCTGATCGCTTGAGTGCTCTCTATGACAGCAACATCGCCCTCATACCTGGTGGCAAAGCTTTCCTCCTTCAGCGTTATGGATTTCGCAGTCCCTAAAGCAGCTATGTACAGGATCCGAATGTTCCCCTGTCCTTTGTAAGTACCCTTCAGTCCAGCGGCCTGTCCAGTCCAATAGGCGACCGCGTCTTGCGCGTACTTCTCAATAATCGATATAACGTCCCGTTTCTGAATATCATTGAGATAGTTGTTGAAGAAGGTCCTGAGCTGGTCCTCAGTAGGTAATTTTGTTGTGGGTGTGGTCTGGGTTGTGGTCTGTGGGGGCGTCGTTTGAAGCGTTGTAGTTGTGGTCTCGATTGTCACCCTGGTCTGCGTTCGCGTCTCAGTTCCCGGCGAAGTGGCTTCGGTAGTAGTCTGAAAAGTTGGTGTGCGCTGGACGGTCGTCACTGGTCCAGTGGATGGCATTTGTGCGACTATGAAAAATCCAGCAACGGCAACGACGATGACCGCCACGATTATTCCTAACAAGACGCTCCTCGAGATTCCGGCTATGTGTTCAAATCTCATTTCGTTGGTTGAAGCACGGTTGCCCTATTTAAATATTCGCAAATAACGCCCCTACTCATCCTTACTTAATTTCCTTTGGGGTTTGTTGTCGTAAATGGTGGTGTCATAAACGAATTTAAAATTGTATAGATCCATACTATCGGTGACGGTGCCATGCGTATCGCCCTAAAAGTACAAGGTCTCAGGAAGACCTTCAGGGTCAAATCGGGAAGGCTTGTCCAAACGATTGAAGCTGTAAGAGGAGTAAGTTTCGAGGTTAACAATGGCGAAGTCTTCACGCTGCTAGGGCCTAGCGGATGCGGAAAGACGACTACGCTCAGGTGCATCGCAGGTCTCGAGGATCCTGACGACGGAGAGATCGAGATTGATGGACTTACGGTCTTCTCGAAGTCCCGATCCGTTGCGGTCCCGCCGGAAAAGAGAAGGGTAGGATTAGTCTTCCAGAACTATTCCGTGTGGCCCCACATGAACGTCTTCGAGAACGTCGCTTACCCCCTTCGAGCTAAAAGAATGCCGAGAGATGAAGTTGTGAGGAGGGTCAGGTGGGCTCTGTCTCTCGTCAAGCTAGAGGGGATGGAAAACCGACCAGCTACCAAACTGAGCGGGGGGCAGCAACAGAGGGTCGCACTCGCAAGAGCCCTCGTCTCTGAGCCCAAGGTCCTCTTGCTCGATGAACCTTTGAGCAATCTGGACGCAAGGGTGAGGGAAAGATTGAGGGACGAACTAAGGTCCCTCCTGGGGTCCTTGAACGTCGCGACTGTTTACGTGACCCACGATCAGTTAGAGGCCTTTGTGATATCTGACCGTATAGGGTTGATGAATGAGGGAGAGTTACTTGAGACGGGCGATCCCATCCAGCTCTACTTCAAACCCAAAACAAAGTTCGGGGCCGAATTCTTAGGTTCAGCAAACGTAATAGAAGGAGAAGTGCGCCCCGATGGAACGATAGAGACCCAAATCGGCAAAATCGTCGTTGAACCTTCTGATCCTGATATTGTCGATGGCAAGGTCTATGTGGTCTTCAGAGCGGAGTCCGTCCGTCTGGATCCCACAGGCGAGTGTGCGAACACACCCAACTCGTTCAAGGGAATTGTCCTCGAGAGGAAGTTCTTGGGCGATAAATGGGAACTGAGCGTCGATGTGAACGGTGTACCAATACGAGTCTCAGTTCCGTCGCGGCTTGATGTTAGGACAGGATCGAGGGTCTGCGTCCAGATAGACTCGGCAACGTGTTCGCTTGTGAGGCGATAAGCATCCGCACAGAGCACCTCTTCCCGCTACTGCTATCTCCAAACTTTTTATTACTAGGCCTCTCCTTTTAACTCCAAATAAGAAATCCTTATCTACAAGCCAATAGTTCTTACGTCGCCATGAGAAGGGAAAGAACTCCGAACCTCTTCGGTCTCAGTTTGACGGCCGCGCTGCTGCTTGCGGTTTTGATGTTAGCGTCTACGACCGTCCTCGCTCAGCAGCAGGCCTTGGACTGGGCAAGGTACAACGCGGTGCCGGGGAACTGGAACTGGTCTCCTCAGAAGCAGCTGAACAAGGAGAACGTGAAGTTCCTAGAGATCAAATGGGCCTTCCCCGTGCCGCCGTCATCTCTTGGTGACCCCTTCTTCTCAGGATCTGAAGGAGTGATTCATACACCACTGATCTACAGGGGCGTCGTCTATTTCGTAACCAATTGGCACAGAGTCTACGCACTCGATCTAGCAACAGGCAAAACGCTCTGGTTCAGGGACCTTCCTCCACCGAAGGAGTTCGTTGACCAGATGGCGTCCGGCAAGCCTCCACTATGGGAGCCGTTCTTCAAGGGACACTTCCATCAAATCCATATTTATGAAATAGACGGCAAACCATACCTGTTCATCGTGACCAACTACTATTATCTGACAGTTTTAGATCCGTTAACAGGCGATATTAAGCTACGATGGCCTGTCTTTACTGCTGAATATTTGGCGAACGTTCCCGGCAACAGAGGAGTTTATGATATTTCCACGCCAAGTTTTGTCGTCGATACAAAGAGGAAGATAATGGTGATCGGGATATCGACCACCGAGGATCAGGGAGCAGGGCGCGGATTCTACGTAGGTATCGACCTCAAACCGTGGTTGGAGGGAAGAGGCAATCCTCAGATAATTTGGAGGACTTTCATAATTCCGCCTCAGGACGGGAGCGATCCTGAGTGGACGCTGAAGCTTGTAGATCAGATGAAGGGCGCCTGGATATTCGACTGGACTAGGGAACAACTCGTTAACATAAAGACCCTTCCCGCTGAACAGAAGCGCCAGCTTCTCTACGATGACTGGGGATTTGCGAGGTTCGTCCAGAAGTATCCGAACGAGAAGGTGAGCTATGCAGGTGCTGGTGCTGGTTGGGGAGGTTCGTATGCAGTAGACGAGGATAGAGGATTGGTGTACGTTGGAACCAATCAGCCATCACCCGACTGGAACGCGACCTTCAGACCGGGACCTAACCTTTGGAGCGATTCCATTCTCGCCATCAATATAGAGACTGGACAGCTGGTCTGGGGAGTCCAAACTTTACCTCATGATATATGGGACTGGGATTGCGCGTGGAGCGTGATTCTAGTGAAGAACGCGATGATCGGAGGGCAGAGGAGGGATGCGGTGATAAAAGGGTGCAAAAGCGGACTAGTCTTTGCCCTTGATCCGGACGACGGGCATCTCCTCTGGGTCTTCAATTCTATGAATCCAGCGAAGTATGGCGGTGATCCCAGATATGGTATTAAGCCGTCAAAATATGTGAAGCCCCAGAACCCTCTGGATCCAAAGGACATGTCGTGGGGATGGCAGGGAGAGTGGACGACAGGAGCTGAGTATGAGTATATCAAGAGTCACAAGCCGTTCTATCAGAACCCACCTGCCACAGGAGCTTTAGAGTCTGATCCGGCATACGATCCGGAAAGGAATAGGTTGTTCGTCGCTGTATACAACATGCCCTCCGCATTTGCCATACAGAACGTTGGACCAGGCACGGGATGGCCTGCAGGATGGGGGGGCAGCTTTGAGACGCTTCCGGCGCAACCGACCAACACCACGATTTACGCCATCGATGTTAACACCGGAAGGGTCGTCTGGAATGTCTTCGTTCCCGATGTCCCGTATAGAGGCGGACTCACGGTTTCTAACGGTCTGGTATTCGCCACTTTCAATGACGGAACCCTCAGAATATATGATGCTGATACCGGAGCGGAGCTGAAACGCGTAATAGTAGGCGGTCCTATGGTGACTCAACCGAGTATAGCTGCAGATGCAAATGGGCGCATCAGAATTGTTGTGCCCGTCTCTAACTCGATAGCTGGAATATGGGGACCGCATGTCCTCTCAGGTTTCGTAGTCGCACTGGGCCTACCAGAAGTAATAGCTGAAAGGACTGTAGTCCAAGAGAGGACGGTCGTCCAGACCCAAGTCCAGACTCAAGTCCAGACCGTCGTCCAGACCGCAGTCGCCACTCAGGTAGTAACGCAGGTGCAGACTCAGGTCAGAGAAGTTGAGGTGATTCCCGCATGGGTTTACGCCGTTACAGGAGTAGCTGTCGTTGCGGTGATAGCTGCCGCGACGATAGCTGTGAGGGGAAGGAGGAGGTAAGCAAGCTGTAGCATTTTATTTTTCTGATCTTTTCTTTTACTTTGCTCCTGCTTTCCCAAGTCAATAGATCCGTTCTGATTTTGGCCCTATTTGCCTTCATATTCTTCTTGATCGCTGGATTAATGATTTATCTGCTCGCCCAACACAGCGGAGGAAAGACCCAAGAAAAAGAGTTGACGGTCACGATTGTAGCTTCGGATTACGCGTTCTCACCAAATTCTATCACGATAGAACGTGGGAAGAGCATAAAGTTTATCGTGATAAATAAAGGCTTGTACCCGCACAACCTAGTTCTTAAGCATGACAAAAAGTTAGTAGAACTAATACAGTTGTTAGAGCCCAATAATCAGACGGAGATCACATACCTCTTCTCAGAAGGAGGGGTCTACGAATTTTTGTGCACAATTGCTTATCCTGCACCGGTGCCACACTACGAACTTGGCATGAAGGGAATAATTGTCGTCCGATAATGTTCGCAAACCCTTATTACTAACTAGGAGGAACAACTGGAAGGTATGCGCCCCTCGATTTTAGTCATCCTAGTGGTTATCATTGTAGCAATATCAACCACCATCCTCGTCCTTGCAAATTTGCAGAGGCAAAGTGGAATTCCAGAATTGAAGGTTGTGGTTGTGGACTTCGCTTACAGGGTAGATAATGAAGAACCAGTTATCAAATTAAGAGCGAATGAGGAGGTGCGCATAATCTTTGAGAACAGAGGTCGTTACGACCATGAATTCCTGCTGGTACGTGATAAAGACGCGGTCATTAGGGAGGTGGGAGAGGCTCTGAGGCGAGGCGTTTCCGATGCGGAGCTCGACAGGCTTAAAGCGGGCATGGCGTTTGCCGGAATAAGATATGAGGTAGAGCCCGGGTCTATCACAATATTCAGGCTCAAATTGATGACGCCCGGCGTATACTATTTCCTCTGTTTGGAGACCGAGCCCGGGAGTATACCGCATGCAGAGCGCGGGGAACTCGGGCGGATAATCGTTGAGGGATGAGCTTTGAGGATAGTTCTGGAACACGTCGAGAAGTCATACGGTACCAGGGCGGTCCTGAGGGGGATCGATTCGGTTATTGAAAGTGGGGAGTTCTTCTGCGTCCTAGGTCCCTCAGGAAGCGGTAAGACCACACTTCTCAGGCTCATAGCAGGCCTAGAGAGACCAGACAGAGGTCGCATAATCTTCGACGAAGAGGACGTAACGGATCTACCGGCTAGGGACCGTAACGTTTCCATGGTCTTTCAGAACCTAGCCCTTTTTCCCAACATGACAGCTTACGAAAACATCGCTTTTCCGCTGAAGGTACGGAGGGTTTCTGAAGGTGAGATTAGGAAACGGGTGAAAGAGATGGCTGAGCTCTTACGAATTGAAGGAATTTTGAACAGGAGGGTAGACACCCTGAGTGGCGGGGAAAGACAGCGGGTCGCATTGGCTAGGGCGCTCATCTACGAGCCTAGGGCTTTTCTCCTAGACGAACCTCTGACCGCTCTAGAACCTCAGCTGAGAAGGGAGTTGCGAGAGGAGCTCAAGAGGATTCAGCGGTTCACCAAAATCACTACTATATATGTAACGCATGACCAGACAGAAGCCTTTGCATTGGCCGACAGAATAGCGGTGCTAGGAGGAGGTGTGTTTCATGATATAGGTGAGCCGATACGGGTGTATGCACGACCAAGGACGCTGTGGGTTGCTGAGTTCTTATCCGACTCGCCCCTCAACTTTTTCACATGTAACATCGAGGGCGACTCTATACTTATCAACGAGCTAGGATTGAGAATTAGCGCGGCAATGCCTATGAAGAGCTCCGAGAGGGTTAAGGCAGTCATAAGACCTGAGGATATCAAGTTGGAAAATGTCGGTAATGATGTGTTCCTAGGCGAGATCAAGCGGGTTGAGCCTGTTGGTGACAGGGTACTTTACGAGGTCGAGGTCATTTCACGAGGAACACGACTCATTGTAAAAGAACTCGGCACCGAGCGAATCTGGCCTCTCGGTATGAAGGTAGGAATACGTATCCCGCTAGACCGCGTGTTGCTGTTCGACAATCAGGGGAACGCGCTATGAAGGCCTCCGAGTTGGTCTGGACCGCTGTCATTGCGACCTCACTAGCGGTGGGGAGCATCTTCCCCCTCGCATACACTTTCTATCTCAGCTTGTTAACTGGAAGCCAGCCAGGACAGGGCGCTATCGGTTTCATAAATTACGCACGAATGTTTTCTGATCCCAAAATCTACTGGTCCATCGCCATATCGGTAACCTACACAGTATCGTCGCTAATCACATCATTCTTACTGGGATTGGCCAGCGCATTCATTATTACATCGGTATCTAAGGGGCGGCGGCTTCTAGAAGCCGTTTACACGATTCCGCTTTCAGTTTCACCTATTATAGCGGGGATCGTTTGGTCGCCACCCGCTGTCTGGGATGACGTCAACTCGCTCATCCACCTCTCATTAGGGCTACCATTCATAGACGTAACTGATCCGCTGATCTACATTCCCATCATGGCTCTTGCAGAAGGATGGTTGTGGTCGCCGCTCTTCATGCTCGGAAGTCTGGTGGTTATCGACGAGTTGCCCTACGAGTGTCATGAGGCTGCCGCGGTTATGGGCGCGCGCAGAAAAGACGTTATGCGTTTCCTCTATATTCCAACCGTCCTCAGATCCAAAACCATGAAAATGTTGCTTGTAGTGAAAGCAATTGACTTCTTCAGGACCTTCGAGATACCGTTTGCTTGGAGCTCATGGGTGAGAGCAACGGAGCTTGGTGCACCAACCGATAATTTGAGCCTACTGCTCTTCAAATTACTCATAACACCATCCGAACTGCCAGTCAGCTACGTTGCTGCCATTTCAATCGTCCTCATGGTTTTGGCGTTTGCTGTCGCATTAACAATTTATCGGATTCTCTTTAGAGGTGATGGTGCGTGAAGGCCGGTTCTATCCTGCTGTACCTACTAGCTTTCGGGTTAGCGCTCTTCTATCTATACCCAGTTATCAACATGATTTTTGAAGGTTTTGATATAGACCTTTCATCGTTCTATGCGCCAGGCTTCAGGCTAATAGGCGGGGTCCCGTACTACTCCGGGGGAATAACGCCCTCTCTGACGTATTGGATTGATATGTTACGGACGCAAGGATTCCTGAAACTCATTTTCAACAGCGTCGTGATCGGAACTCTTAGCACGACAGCCGCAGTCTTCCTCGCCCTTTTCACCGCATATCCTATGACATTTGTGTATCGAGTGCGATATTCGCGCATTGATTTGTTAATGCTGGCCATGAGAGCCACTCCTGTTTTCGTTTACATTGTGCCTTTTCTGATCCTCTTACCACAGCTAGGACTCTGGGACATTCAATTGGGCATGGTCCTAGTCTACATGTCCTTTAACACTCCATTGACGTATTTGCTTGTCAGATCATTGCTGAGGGATTTCCCAAGAGAGCTTGTCGAGGCTGCAGAAATTATGGGTGCGCCGACGACGATGATCATAAGAAGAGTGTTGCTACCCTTTTCGATCCATGCCCTCGTTGTAATATGGGCGTTCGCGTTCGTGCTAACCTGGAATGAGTTCTTACTGGCAAGCTTCCTTACAGGACCAGATTCCAGGACTGTGAGCGTTGGTGTCTGGTCAGGTGTCGGCGAACAGATAGGGACGTTCCGAACAATAGAGTTCGAGGCGCAGGCCGCTAGTGGTACGATAGCGATGATAATCCCACTTGCTATTATTCTGTTTCTCAGAAGAAAGCTGGCTCGACTGTTTTCCTATCAACTTAGTGAACGTCGGTAAATTCGGTCTCGGACATTACACATAGGCTAAGGCGAACTGATCGTTGAAATGTACCAAGCAGCTATGAGTGTTATGCCAAGCACTACCAAAACGAGCGAGAAATTCATCCAAGGTCTGATCTCCTGTCTGAAGAATTGATGGGAAAGGTCCTCAAGCGCGAGCATTGCTAGCATTCCCATGAGGGCCAGCGTTATTCCGGTCAAGACCATAAGTTTTGAACGCAACCGGGACTCACCGTTCACCAAGAACGAGGATCTCGTTAACGTCGCTTACGGATAATCCTGGCTTTGGTCCACCAGCCAGCACATATATCCTGTTGTCTAATGCTACCGCACCTAACCCGTGCCTAGGCGTAGGCATTCTAGCTGTTCTATACCAAGAGAAGGTATTAACATCGAATACATCGACGTCGCCGAAGGTCTCTGTTTCGCTCTCACCCCCGAAGACAAAGACCTTTCCTCCAGCGGTGGCCGCGGCCAAACCGCTCCGGGGCGTCGGCATAGGCGGTCCAAATCTAAGGGTGCGGTTTCGGATGTCGTAAATTTCAAGGACGTCCAAGTTCAGCATCCTTCCGGCTACCGTTGTCCTGCCCCCAACGATGAAGATGCTGTCCCCCAAAGTTGCCGAGGCTAAGTGTTCCCTCGCGACCCGAAGAGGGGTTTCGGTCCTAATGGCCCCTGTCTCGATATCCAATACTATGTGCTCATTCAGTGCTAATCCTCCTCTCGCTCCACCGAACAGATATATCTCGGAACCGATAAGTTGGGCGGTTGCGGCTGCAACTGGCCTGGGCAATTTGGTCAGGAGGCTCCATGAGTCCTCCGTTAACCTGTATTCGTAGACAGCGTCTTGCGGCATCCAGCGATCGTCATATCCACCGATCGCGAAAACTTTCCCAGCTCGTCCCACAACTGACAAATGGTGTAGAGGCTTAGGCAGAGGAGCAGCGTACCTCCACTCTCCTTTCAAAGGGTCAAAAATAAAAGTTAGGTCGGACGCTCTTCCATCAGCCATCAGACCACCTGCAACGAAGATAACGTTGTTGACAGCGACTGCCGCAATCTCACTCAGCTTCACAGGAATCTTTGGGCCCGCTAACCAGCCCTCGATCCGTGACCCCTTTCCTCCCACAGTTGCTGTCGGGAATTCGTCTTGACCTCGACGTCCTCCAAAATCTCGAAGAAGTAGCCCTAATAGAATGACGCCACCGAGTGAAATTAACCCAACTAAGAATCGACGCCTCAAGCCTCTAACTACAACAGGGTTCCTTCTAAAAATCTTTTATTCATTTAATCGGATATAATCGGATAAATAGTAACCAAATCCTTCAAAACCTAAATAAAAAATAAAACTGATTCTAACAAACTCCTTATAACTATCTCATTACCTCCTCCTTCCCCTCACAGCTATCGTCGCGGCAGCTATCACCGCAACGACAGCTACTCCTGTAACGGCGTAAACCCATGCAGGAATCACCTCAACTTCTCTGACCTGAGTCTGCACCTGCGTTACTACCTGAGTAGCGACTGCGGTCTGGACCCTCGTAACCTCCTGCGTCAGCACACGAGTAACCTCAGTACGCACAGTCTGGACAACAGTACGCTCGGCAACGACATCAGGAAGACCGAGAGCCACAATATAGCCAGGAAGGTTTGGGCCCCAAATTTGCGGTGCACCTCCCACTGTTAGGAAGAGTTTGACTTTTCCATCCGCATCCGTACCAACCGAAGGCGGTTGTATTATGTAGCCCCCAAAGATGAAGGTTTTTATCTCCTTGCCGGTGTCAGCGTCAAGTATTCTTAATGTGCCGTCAATTAATGGTACAAAAACCAAACCGTTTGAGCTGGTTATTCCACCTCTGAATGGAAGGTCTGGAATGAAGTATTCCCATACTACTCTTCCTGTGTTCACGTCAATTGCATATATTGTTGTGTTTTCTTTCCCTAACCTAGTTAGCCTACCGCAGTTGTTTTGATGTCGCTGAGTTCCTGGCCCACAATCTAGTACGGCGAGGCTATATGGTATGTTGTATGTAGCGATGTAAACGTAATTCCTCTCGGGGTCATAAGATATATCACTTTCAACAGCCCCTAATGGTCCCGGATTCATTAGTATCGTACCATGATTTTTTATCCTCTGGTATTCTGCTTGGTCTGTCTCCCATTCTCCCTGCCATCTCCACGTCATATCCCTGGGGTCTAGTGGGTTAAGGAATTTAGCGTATTTTGATGGTTTTACGCCATAGGCTGGGTTGCCTCCATATTTTGCAGGCTCCCATGTGTTGAAGGACCATAGTTCGCGGCCTGTGTCCGGGTCTAGGGCGAATAGGACACCGTTTTTGCATGCCTTAAGCAGCACATCCCGTCTCTCGTTTTTTACTAAAGCGTTCTTCGCCAGCACAATGTTCCATGCACAGTCCAGTCCCATAAGTCATGCGGGTGTGTAGAAACGCCCCAAACCAAGCGGCCTGTCTCCGTCTCCACCGCTAAAATGGAGTTGCTCCAGAGGTTTGGCCCGGGTCTGAAGGTTGCGTTAAAGAAAGGCCCGGGCTGGTTTGTGTAAACAAAGGTTAAACCTCTATCCTCATCCGCAACAAACATTCCACCGAACCCAGCGCCAGCTCCCCCAGCATAGCTTACCTTTTCGTTCGGATAGGTTTCGAAGAATCTCTTGTAGCCCCAGTCATCGTAGAATATCCGCATTTTCAAGTCATCAGGTATGTTCTTGATATCAACTAGTCTTTGTCCATCCCAAGCCCACGCATATCGCATCGAGTTTATCGAGTTAATGCTCCACATTGGGTCACTTCCATCCTACGGCGGCTGGGTATATGTAACCCACTTGATTCTAGGGGTCCCTTCACCTCTAACCCATGGTCCCAAGTCTACTCCAATTATGAAACCTCTCCCGGCGTCCTGAGAGTGGCGTGAGTTACTTAGTGTTATTAAGATGTTACGCTTGGTATCGATTACATAATTTGGACTGATTAGATGGTAAACACCTAGGTTCCCCTTTATGTTATTTTTCACCCATTCAGGGTCTAATATCAAGTAGCGTAGTTTTATGTCGCCGGTGAATGGGTCTAGAAGGAAAAGCTCGTACCAGTCGGTAACTATTGTGAGATATGGTTTCCCACCAAGTTCGTAGATATATTGTTGGTGGTAATGACCTCCAAATGAATAATACATAGCAAATGGGGCTGCTTTGAAGCGCTCAACCCAGTTTTCAGGCGGGTTCAAGTCCTTAAACCATAGCGTCTTTCCAGTCTTTGCATCAACAGCATAAACTCTGTTCCAGTTTGTTAAAAAGTAAACTACACCTCTGTAAACAAGCGGAGTCAGCCCAACCCCCTCTGTTACAAAGAATTTGTTTGGGTCGCCGGGATTAGCAGGAATTGGAAATACCCATTTCACCTCCAGGAATTGCGCGTTCTGTTTGCCTATTTGCTTCTGTGCGGCATAGTTCCAGCCGTACTTATTCGCATTGTAGTAAGGCCAGTCCAAGGCCTGCTGCTGAGCGAGGACAGTCGTAGACGCTAACATCAAAACCGCAAGCAGCAGCGCGGCCGTTAAGCTGAGACCGAAGAGGTTCGGAGTTCTTTCCCTTCTCATGGCGTCGTGAGAACGATTGGCTTGTAGATAAGGATTTCTTATTTGGGGTTAAAAGGGAAGCATCTTTTTGCGGTCGGCTTCGTCTTAATCTCACAGTTGTGATCAGCAAGCCTTAACACTGGCGAGTTTTTTCAATACACTGAAGATGAACTCGTTATACCGTGTTGGTGTGTTAACACTGATCCTCGCACTGTCATTGATATCGGTTATAGCTTATACAGAACAAGTGGATTGGACTGCACAGGATTACGACGCCACCAACTCTAAGCATGTGGTCGTACCCGGCATCGACACGGACGTAATTACTAACCTTGTACAGGAGTCATTCCTTCCACTCCCTCCGGGAACAGCAGGAATACACGGGGTAACTCATCCGCCCCTCACCAGACGAGGTGTGGGCTACTTGGTTACAAATGGCTTCGTTGTGATCGCCTTCGACCTCAGGGGAGGAAAAGTACTCTGGACCATTAGTATGCCCAGAACCTCTCCTGTTTCAGATCAAATAAGGGGAGAACAATTAGGCCCTGTGACTAATGTGAAGATGGTTGACTTCGACGGGACAGAGGCCTTAGCCTTCGGCACGCCGCAGCAAACAGTAGTTCTGCTCGATATCTACACTGGCAGGCTCCTCGCGACGGTGAGTCTCATCGGACTCGGTGAGCGGATCGAAGGGAATCGAGGAAAATATGGGGGATATCCGGTCAATTTCGCCTACGATTCTAAGAGGCGTATCCTAATCGTAGGAAGCACGGCTCCTGATGGTCCTGAAGCAGGCCGGGGTTTCGTGGACGGTTACAGACTGACTTCGCGGGGCCCGGAGAGGTTGTGGAGAACGTTCCTAATGCCCTCCCAACTAAACTATGATCCCTCTTGGTCCATCAATTTCGTTCAATCGTTGAAAAATGCTTGGATCTTTGACGGCAATAAGGTGATAGATCTGAAAGCCATCGATCAAGAGACACTTCGGATGTTGTTGTCCGAAGATTGGTCACCGGGTGGAAGGGAGGTACTAAGTACGGGCGTTATGGCGTCTTGGATGGGCGGTTGGGCCGTCGATGAAGAGTCGGGAGTGGTCTACTTGGCTGTGTCCCAGCCGTTACCTTCGTTCAACGGTCGTGATCGTAAAGGCCCCAACTTCCCCTCTTCTTCTGTAATCGCGATCGAGTCAGCCACAGGCAAAGCGATTTGGGTTTTTCAAGCCATACCGCATGACGTGTACGGATATGGCTGCAATAGCGATGTACTGTTAGTAGGTGGACTCGTGGTGACGGCGTGCGGTAATGGATACCTTTATGCGATGGATAAGACGAATGGGAATTTGAAGTGGTTTCTGAGACCGCCAATAAACAAGTCAGAATACAAACCTCCAGATCCATTCAACAGCGATGAAATGTCGAGAGATTTTCCCTCTAACACCGGTACCATCGAGCTCAGTCCACCCCCAGCCAGCATCTTCAGTCTAGCAGCGGACCCATCGAGGGGCCTCATCTTTTACTCGCTACCCGTCAAGTCGAAGGCGGTAACTACTTCGGCAAGATATGAGCTGGACCTTCCTGAGGGAGCTGACGCAATGTTATTAGCGGTTGACGCATCCACTGGACAGATTAGATGGTCCAGAATTCTCAACGGTGAGGGAGTTGCTCATCTAACAGTCGTCAATGACTTCGTGCTTGCTCTAACATATGCCGGTAATCTTCACATATTCGCATCTGCAAATGGGAAGCTTATAGCATCTAGGTCAAACATTGGCCCTGCGATGGCATCTCCTTCGCTGGGAACTGACGTAGAGGGCAACCTTAGGATCATTTTGAGCATGAGCGCTCCCAACAATCCGGGTTATCTCCTCATATTGAGACCACTGATATCTATTATACAAGAGACTGTCCGTACCGTGGTCACAATCACAATGCAGACGACAGCTGTGACCGAGAATCCGATATGGCAATTCCCGTTACAATCCGTACTACTATTAGTTGTAAGCAGTGTGATAATGATAGTAGCCATAGCCTTACTGGTTAAAGAGAAGGTACTGAAAGGATTCAGGAAATCTCGGTCCTGATGAAGATCGAAAGGCAAAGAGAAATCAGCACAGCTAGCCAAATGACCTGAACGCTTAGAAGGAATATCCATGCGCTTCCGCCCACCAAGTGTCTCAGTATCAATCCTACGCTTCCTAGCTCTGTAAGGCCGACGTTCTTTATTCCATATACGCCCAGCAACCGGCAGGCCTCTATGGGATTCACCGCTACGAGGAAGAGGACAAAAGGAGCCGAGCCAGCCACGCTAACGAGTATGCTGAGCGATCCTATATCGCTGAGGACGGTCATCAAGAACCATGTGAAGATTGCTATCATCAGCGCAGTCACCTTACGTTTTGACAGAATTGAGATCAATGTACCGAGGGAGAGCATGATTGAATTGAGGAGTAGCGCAGCACCTATGACGGGTAACACTGTTGCCGCCTGTTCCAATCGAATATTGTATGCGAGCACTGCTGCTATCAGGAATCCAGCCAATATCACGAGAGACGTCGAAAGGAAGTGCCCTAGTAATTTTCCAGCGATGTATGTCAACCGTGATATAGGATTAGATAGTGTAAACTCGAGAAGACCGCTCTCCTTTTCGTCCACTATGGACGTAGAGCTCAGGGGCAATGAGAGCAACGGGAGGAACGGAAATGACAACGCCATTAGAGCGGCTAGGTATGCTTCTAAGTAATCTGGAGGTAGATATCTGGCTGATAATAAAACTAGCATCGGGATGTTAACCGACAGCATGAAAAAGACGGCTGTATATATGAGGACCCACCTTGCCCTTATCCCGTCAAAGAAATTGTGGATCACCAATACAAGAACGGGAGGAACCTTCACGAAGAATCACCCGATAAGATCAGCTTGAAGTAATATTTGTCAATGGTGACCTCCTCCGTCATAACGTCTTCGACCTGCAGCCCGTCTCTGAGCACCTGCGATATGATGTATGGTTTTTTATCAGCATTACATTCGACGATCGTCCACTCACCGCTGACCGATATATTGTATACATAATTGAGGGCACGCAGTTCGTTAAGGACTTTTTTGAAGCTTTCGTGTTGCTGATTCAGCTTGAGATAGATTTTGCTTCTAAGTCTAAGCAACGCCATAACCTCCTCGATCGGTCCGTAAGCCACAACCCTTCCTGAGCTGATCACAAGCGCTTTGTCTATCACCTTGCCTATACCGACAATGTGGGAGGTAATGACTACAGCCCTTCCCTCTCTCTTCCTCTCCTCCAACTGCGTCAGTATTTCCATCTGACCCTCAACGTCCACGTTGCTCAACGGTTCGTCCAAGAGCAGAACCTCAGGATCTGCTAATAGGGTCAGCGCGAGTATGAGACGTTGTTTCATGCCTTGGGAAAGACTGCCCACAGGATCCTTTCTCCTCTCCCACAAACCAGAGCTTTGCAGCAGCTCCCTAACTCTCTCTCCGTCGTGGACACCCTTCAGCCTAGCGAACAGACGCACCTCATCTAGGATCGAGAGCTTATCGTGTAGCGAGAGCCTCTGAGGGACGTAACCCAGCTTCTTCCTAGCTTCTGCACCAAATTTTTTGACATCAACGCCGTCTATAGTTATGTCGCCTTCAAAGTTTAGTAGACCTAGAATGCATTTTATCAACGTTGTTTTCCCGGCTCCGTTTGGTCCCAGTATGCCGAGCACCTCACCACGTCCAACCTCAAACGACACGTCGTTGACGGCCACTATCCGTCCGTATCGCTTCGTAACGTGCACGGCACGCAGCATTCCCCGCTTAACTTGTTTTGCACGTAATAAAGGTTCTTGGTAATTGCCAATATGACACGTGGGTTGATTGATCCACCAAGAGTTGAGGGTAGGAATACCGCCATCCAACTCCACATATCCGAGGTTGAGTAAGGTTTTACAATGCCAGAGGTCCTGCCCTAAGAACATTTTCTTTAAGCCATGCACGCAAGCAAGCTAGATATTTCCCTCCTTAAAATCTCATGTCCCCCTAGTCTACGATTCGGCCCTGCGGACTCTTAAACCTCGGTGTTTAGATTTGAAAGCGGTTACAGAAGGAGGTCCCTTCAACTCACATCTTAATTTTTATTGGTCTGCACATCGTTTGGTAGATGATAGTGGATGGGATACGTCCTTGACTATAGGGAGGCCTCGAGACTTTTCCTCCGAGTAGGTCTGTGGAACACCGTTGCTGCAGCAACCTTCACAATTCCGGTGTTGATACCACGGCTAGCCTTTCCAATACTTCTCACCCAATGGGGATCGATCTACATGGTCCTCGGTTATCTATCATTCTTGATCTTCGGGGTCATCGGGCCGATCTGTTGGTCAGTGGTCTATTATATTAACGGGATTTTAAATAACAGGATAAGTTATGATAGAACCATTACGCTCTTCCACGCAATGACAAGCGTGGTAGCTGCATATGGTGTCTCTGTCCTTTTATTTCTTGGAGGGTACATCGGTGCGAGGGCTGTTTACGAGGGGCAGGCGCTGATCAACGTCGGTGTTGCGATGGAAATAGTTGAGATCCCAGCAGGGTTCTTTATCGGTTTAGCCGTCATAAGCACCGTGATCGGGTTGTTAAACCTTAAGCTCGCTAAGCCGTGATAATTTTTTGGAGGTGTTCCTGACTTTTGAGTTGATTGTAAATGTTTATATTTTGGTTAACAATAACCTTCAATGAAACATGTCGAGGGAACGGGAAGCTGAAAGGGAGGGTCACCTCGTTATCTATGCGTCCCTCAGGGGGGTCTTGCTGAACCTAGTCACAGCTTTCAGAAGGCGTTACAAGGACCTGCATATACATGTGCACTTCCTGAGCTCCCACCCCATCCCAATATTGCAGAGGATCAGGGCCGAGGTTGCGGCTGGGTTACCGACGGCGGACATAGCCATCGTACCACATTACGCGGTCCTACAACTCGTAAAAGAAGGTCTCACCCGGACTTATGATTCCAGTCAATTCAGGTATTTTCCCAGTTCGTTTTATAACACCGAAGAGGGTTGGGCTGCGCTTGCTATTGAGCCAATAGGGATGATATACAACTCAGGCTTGCTGTCTGCGCAAGACCTGCCAACGACGTCGGACGAGCTCCTTAACGAGTCATGGCGAAGGAAGGTCGCAACGCAATACGTCACAACCTTCAGCGAGGGAATGATGGGAGCCTTCTACCTGATAGCCCTAAAGAGACGCATGAAGGAGAGCAAATGGTATGACTTCCTGCACGGCATAGCCACAAAACTCGACCCGTTTTATTACGAGTGCTTGCTCCATATGAGCCATTCGATTGCTAGGGGCGAGCAGCTGATCGGGTTTCCCGCAACGCTAAGAAAGGCGAGCATGGCTGACGCTGCTGAGGGAGGTCCTGTAGACACATTGCACTTAATGGACCTTCCGGATCTTGCCTGCATGAGGACGATGTGTCTGATCAAGGCTGGGAAGCACCCGAATGCTGCTGAGCTCTTCTTCGACTTCGCTCTCTCGAAAGAGTGGCAGGACGAGATGGGCGAAAAGTTGGAGGGCATGATCCCATCGCGGCCAGGAACCGTCACCAAATACTGGGTCACGAAACCGCTACAGCACGGACTTGAATACTTCCCCGTGCATGAAGAGGTCGAGAGGCTGGAGGAGTACGTCTCCGTTTTTAGGGATTTGGGCCTCAAATGATAGGACAAGGGCGGTTTGAAAGGACGTAAGTTGTCGCTTCTCATCGTTGTTATCGTTATTGTCGCTGTCTGCTCAGCTGTTCTCTCTCTTGCTCTAATATTCACCGCGCAAAATAGGGAAAATGTTGCTGGACCTGATAAGTCAAATGTGATAGCGGCACCCGATCCAATTGGGTTTGCATTGGAACACCTGTCAAAGTATCAGGAAAGGAACGTAGCATCCCTGCTGAACGACTATCTTCCCAACGCCGCAATAGTGTGGAGCGGCGAGAGCAGCGGGTTATCTGGAACTTATCGAGGGTTCAATGCAATAAGGACATTTCTCAGCACCGTGTTAACTAGCTCTGAGCGTGTGAATATAACGATCATTGAAGGACCTTCAGTGAAGTGGTCGGACAGCAAATCTGCAACTGTAAGTATAGGAATTAGGGTCTCAGGAACCAGTTATATCATCGGTCGATTTGAGGGTGAGGCCAGCGTGCATTGCGAATTGATCATGACAGACAACGGATGGAAAATAAGCTCGGAGAAATGGCATTATTCTGAGTTCACTTCAGAATCTCAGGGAGCCACAACCTTTCCCCAGTGGTCACTCCTTAAAAGTGGAACGACCACAGCGAGCAGGAGAGACGAGTTAAAGGAAATGATCTATAACTTAAGCGTCATGTTCGCAGTATTGGTCGCGAGCTTTGCGGTTGCCGCGATGTATTCGCTCTACCGAAGAACCCGATAACAAGGGCGACGGTGATAGCGCCGATGCCGCCGATCAGAAATCCAATGCCAAGCCACGTGAGAGGCCCCCAGCCGCCGAGCGAAAAGGCCCATAACTCAACGACCTCACCGCCACGCAGCTCCACAAGCTGAAGTATCAGTACCCTCCCGTTCCTGTCGCTCCCTATTACAGGCCCTGTCCTCAAGCTGGCACCTTCGATGTTGATGACGTGGATCAGGTCACCGTTCTCAGCGTTGAGAAAATAGAGCTTTCCGTCTAGACTGGACGCCAGTACCATCCCGTTGGTGACGGTCAACCATCCCCTGTAAGGTACGTTCATTCGGTGCCTCCAGACGAGTTTGCCGGTGTTCACGTCGACGGCGTAAATGGTAGAGTTGGTGGGAAGGGGGGCAACGTTGTAGGCGGCACCGGAAACATGTGCCCCCACGTCGTCGACCGGTAGCGGATGAACTAGAACGCACAAATTGTTAACTGCTACATACACTTTATCATAAGCGAGTGCGATATCCGACTCTATCCCTCCAAAGACACCAGGGCATTGCAAATAGGCGTCCCTCATAGGTTCGTTGTGCCAGCGCTTGTTGAGATTCACCCTCTCTAGATCAACGGATGCTGACATATCTGGGGGCAAGAATTTCCAGAGCAAACTGCCATCGGCTGAATCCAGCGCGTACAGAATCCCGTTCTTGCAGCCCTTCAAGACCACCTTTCCACGTTGGGTTTTACCTAGCACCGTGTTCCATCCGCAGTCGAAATCGTACAGGTCATGGGATACAGCTTGGAAGTACCATATCATATTCCCGTTAGAAACGTTGAGCGCTATGATCGAGGAGGTGTATAGGTTGGGACCCGGACGGTATGTGGCGTTGAAATCGGGCTTTGGGTTCGCTGTGCCGAGGTACACCACGCCTGCCTCCTCATCGACCGGCATGAAACCGAAGGAGATGCCGCCTCCGGCCCTTGTTGAGTTATCCGTCAGCCCGAGGTCTCCCCAGTCGCCGATGAAGGGTTGGACGTTTCCGGTAGCGCGCCCTGCGTAAACATTATCCCCCCTTTCAACCTCGTACTTGAAGTCCCAGAACGGGTCACCGCCTGCAGGAGGAACAACGAACCAACGCCACAGCAATGACCCGTTCGCGAAAGATATGCCGGCCACAAAGCCCCTGCCTGCGGAGGTACCCCCTGAGACTATCGGCCCCCATATTATGATCCCACGCTTCCTGTCCACAGCCGGTGGAGGAGACCTTGAGGAATACGTTCCCTTATTGCCCCTTACACCCTCGCAAAGCCCTGCTATTTTCATCCTCTCAGCACCCGAGGAAGAATCCAAGAGTCTGATGGTGCAATCTGGTGCCGGGAAAAGAAGCGTTCCGTTGTAATAGCTCATCCCGTGAATGTGGAGTTCCACTTTCGAGGGAGGCCAGTCCAACCGCGGTCGATACTCCCACAGCACCTTTCCGGATGCTGCATCAATCGCAAGTATTGAGGGTGCATGTGTGACGAGATAAACAATTCCGTCCACGAACAGGGGAGGTGCCATCGCGCCGTACCCCAGATCTCCGGTTCTGCGTTCGAGTCTGAACTTCCAGAGCGGCTGCAATCGTTTGACATTGCTGGTATCGATGCTCCTCTGAGGGCTGAAGTTCGTTCCTAATTCATTGGCGTTCGGGTAAGCCCAGTTGACGAACTCGGGCTCATGCACCTGAACGGATGATAGCAAAACCACACTGACCGACACAGCCAAGAGCCCGGCTATAGCCGAGGCTTGTGATATCATCCTCTTAACTGCCATACCCCGACTGTAACACGCCGCACAGCTTCGCTTAAAAGATGGTGAATCACGGGAGGTAAGAGCTGATTTATCGGAAACGCTCTAAACCGGCCAGTCCTTCATTTGGCTGCCATTAAGGAACTCGTGCGTCGCCATGATAGCTTTACCAGGTGGGAGAGGAAGATCCCTTGGATGAACTGGGCGCGTGAGGAGCTGGAGAGGGCCGAGTCCTTCAGGGACGTCTTCAGGCTCGTCAAGAGGGTGGTCGAGGCTAAGCTGGGCCTCAGGAGGGCTGGGCTGATGCTGGTTCTGGCGGA
>Ga0079996_116787_pt1 | contig 37033 bp, 36 predicted proteins | sample PerSpoAPS_AMetaG_FD_69199 | JGI IMG/M metagenome (GOLD analysis project Ga0079996, IMG submission 69199) | Thermal spring microbial communities from Yellowstone National Park, Wyoming, USA - Perpetual Spouter A (PS_A) MetaG (SPADES assembly)... | ecosystem: Environmental > Aquatic > Thermal... | reverse complement strand
TGCCGTTCCACCGTTAGAACGGAAGGTTCCGGGAATTCGATCCGGCGCACGCTTTTATCGTTCCGGTCGGTCACTCCAATCAGGTCACGAGATGTGCGGGATAATCGGTTTCACCGGTGACGGCAAGGCGCTCGAGGTCCTTCTGAAGGGCCTCAGGCGCCTCGAGTACAGGGGCTATGACTCCTCAGGTCTGGCCCTCCTCACGGGCGAAGGGATCAGGGTCGTCAAGAGGGTTGGGAGCGTCGAGAACCTTGAGAGGGAGGCTTCGTCCCTGAGGGGGTTGGAGAGCTCGATAGGCATCGCCCACACCCGATGGGCCACCCACGGCGGCGTGACGGACAGGAACGCCCATCCCCACACCTCCTGCGACGGCAGGGTCGCGATAGTCCACAACGGCATCATCGAGAACTGCGAGGAGCTGAGGGCAGAACTCGAGGAGAGGGGGCACGTCTTCACCAGCGAGACCGACAGCGAGGTGATCGCGCACCTGCTGGAGGAGGAGCTGAGCCGGAGGCCTGACGATCCTCGGGGTGCCCTCACCTCCGTCGTCAAGAGGCTTAAGGGGAGCTTCGCCTTCATCGCGATTAGCACGTGGACTTCGGACGCGATCCTCGCAGCGCGACACAACTCGCCGCTCGTCGTGGGGATCGGGAAGGGCTTCTCGATACCGGCCAGCGACGTCCTGAGCTTCCTCGAGTGGACCGACGACGCGATATTCCTCGAGAACGAGTCGTGCGCCATCATCCGTCCAGGCAGGGTAGAGTCATGGCTGATCACCGGAGAGGATCTTGACCTCAAGGTCACTAAGGTAGCGATAGAGGTCTCTGAGGTCGAGAAGAGGGGATACGTCCACCACACGTTGAAGGAGATCCACGACCAGCGGATCACGGTCCAGAGGACGCTCACCCAGGACCTGGGAGCTCTGGAGGAGGCCGCAAGGCTGCTTCGCGAGGCGAAGAGGATATTCCTGGTCGCTGCGGGTACGAGCTATCACGCCGCCCTCGTGGGGAGGCACGTGCTGGCCGAGCTCGCGGACCTCGACGCCCAACCGGTACTTGCCAGCGAGTACGCCCTCACATCGAGGTGGGTGAACGGCGACTCGGTCGTGGTGGCCGTAAGCCAGAGCGGAGAGACCGCAGACGTTCTCGAGGCCGTGAGGGACGCCAAGAGGAGGGGTGCGAAGGTCGTCGGGGTCGTCAACATGCCCGGGTCAAGCCTAGAGAGGCTCTCGGACGTCCACATCAACATCAGGGCAGGTCCGGAGATAGGGGTTGCCGCCACAAAGAGCTTCACATCTCAGGTCATAGCGCTCGTCAGGCTCGCCTGCGCAGTCTCGGGGAGGGACGTCCCGCTTGACGCTGAGGAGCTGAGCAGGGGTGTGGAGGAGGTCCTCGAGCAGGAGCCCCAGATCGCCGAGATCGCCAAGACCCTGAAGGACTCCAGGGACGTCTACCTCATCGGGCGCGGCATCCACTTCCCGATCGCTCTCGAGGGAGCTCTCAAGGTGAAGGAGCTCGCCTACGTCCACGCCGAGGGCCTTCCTGCCGGAGAGCTGAAGCACGGAACCCTCGCTCTGATCGAGAAGGGCACGCCGGTCATAGTCCTGAACCCGTCAGACGATACCTACGTCGACACCCTCTCTAACTGCATGGAGCTCAAGGCGAGGGGGGCCACGATCATCGGTGTCTCCGACAGGCACCACGCGAGCTACGACTTCTTCGTCAGGCTACCTAAGTCCAGCTCCAAGTTCGCTTCCGTCCTGCTCGAGGTGATACCGCTCCAGCTGCTCGCCTACTACATGGCGCTCGAGAGGGGAGCCGAGATCGACAGGCCGAGGAACCTCGCCAAGAGCGTCACGGTGAAGTGATCCCCCAGCATCGGCGTCAGGGTTTTTGATCCCATGATCCTTTGACGTTTGGGCGATGATGAGTGAACGTCGCGTCTGAACGGTGATTTCAGGAGTGGGGCCTGAGCCCGAAGGACCTTTGAGACCGGGTATTTCCCCTCCGAACGTTATTACCGGGCTGATCACCAATTCCATCTGGGCGGGGGTAGCCAAGCCTGGTCAAAGGCGCAGGGCTTAGGACCCTGTCCCGTAGGGGTTCGTGGGTTCGAATCCCACCCCCCGCACATGAAACGTTCCAAATGTTCTTGGGAATTTTGGGAGTGAGCTTGGCTGTTCAACGCTTTAGGACATCGGAATTCAAGTTCGCTAATAGAACCTCTGCACTTCAGGGGTCACGAAAACCGTCCCGTACATGCCTTTCTCCACGTGCGATTCTCGGGACGTAAGCACGAGCTCCGTGCAAACGTAATAGTAAATCCCCGGCTCCCTAAAGACGACGACCAACGTTTGGACCTCGCCAGGATCGAGTCTGACGTTGTAGAACTTGTATCTCTGACCCTGATCGTATAACTCAACCGCTGCGTACTTTTGACGCAAAGCCTTCAACCTATTTTCAAGCTGTTCAGATCCACCGTCCACAAATCCTTCGAGAACTTTGCGGAGCTCCTTCCTTAACCCCTCCAAGTCCTTGACGATCGCGAATTGGTGCTTCCCCTTCCCCCTGTTCTCTAAAACGAACTTCAGAGTTTCGCCGACTCCGACGTAGACGGTCGGACCTCCCTGCTCACCGTTAAAGCCGAATTCCACCATGGTAAGTCTAACTTCCCGCGAACCCGGTGCAAGTTGCGGGGTAAGAACTGACCAGACGAGGACAGCCGCTAAAACCGTTACAGAGACCGCCACAGCAACAACCCACAGGACTTTGCGCTTCAATGCCACCACAACGGTACCAATAACTGTTGTAAAAATTTTGAGATTATCGACCCGGGCCCGGCGGGATTTGAACCCGCGACCTACCGGTTAAGAGCCGATCAAGTCCTATCTCATCAAGCAATTCTGGTAACTTCTCGCCAATGTACTCGAGCTCTTTCATCGCCTCGGAGATTCTAGACTTCAGCACGTGCCTCAAGTATCGCCTGTAGCCGGGGCTGAAGGACTCAGGGCTCTCCAAGAACTCCCTCAGCCTACGGGTTAAGATGGGCATGGCTGTCCAACCGGCTGGACACCATCAGACCGATAAGCCCTTATCGCCCGGAAGACAGGAGATATTGGATTAGGGTGGCTCCAAGATGAGGATCAAGAGGGCAAGGATCACGATATGCCCCAGATGCAAGATGATCGGCTATGGGCCCTATGTCGAGATCATTAGGGATCCGGAAAGCAAGAGAGCAAGGCCCAGGGTCCAGGTAGTGCACAGGGTCAGGATAGGAAAGGGCTACAAGACCATCAGGACCTGCATAGTCTGAGGAAGGAAGCCTTAAGAACTGTGAGCATGCTCACAGGGTCCAGGGCAAGTGAGAGAGGCTATAGAAGGGGCGTAAGGAGAGTAGTAGGGGTCTTGAAATCCTGCCTTCCCGCCCAGAGCCTTAAGAGCCCTGGACAGACGGCACCTGAACGCACCGACCGGCACCGCAAAAGTTCAAGGGCTATACATTATCCGCCTTTCCGGTACCTGTAGACTATGATCGGGGAGACGCTCATCGAGTAAAGCCATAGTGTTACGAATATGCCCCTGATCCTACTGTTAGCAAAGTCTCGCCAATCTTGGCACAATTCTAACTCACCTTTGCTACAAGCCTTGAACGCCTCATCCAATGCCCAGTGATAGTCGCGAATGTAGAAGGCTATTGAGAAGAGTACGAAGAGTGTCAACACGATCACGAATGCCTTCTCCCACCTCTTCAGCCTCTTCCAAACCGACATCATCTCACCAAGCCCCTGGCTTCCTGAGCTCCCTTCCTACTCGGCCCTTCCGAGCTCTGATCTCCGATGCGGTCTATGTGGATCATGAGCCAATCGCCTGGGATCTCGTACAAGTCGTAGGGCTCTTTCGGTTCCTTAGGCGTGATGCCTATAGAGAGGTCATAACCCAGTTCTCGGAAGAGCCAAACCGGAATGCTTACGAGGATCTGGGTATCCGTGTACTTCGCATATGCCACGACAGGTCCCTCAGGCATGATGGTTATGACCTTCTGGACCTTCCTTTGCTTGATGAGCTCCTCCAGGGCACGCGTTATCTTCTCCGGATGCTTGTAATCCTCCGGCATCAGGGACATGATGTCGTTGAAGGTCAACGGCGTCTCGTGGACCTCCAATGCGGCATAGACCGCGTCGTCTGGCTTCTTGGCTTCCCTTACCCTGTTCACGATCTCGTTCACCTTCTCGGGCCTTAGCAGACTGACTTTGGCGGATTGCAGGCGTGATATGATATCGGCAACACTGACTTCCCCCTTTCTCGGCATGTGGGCCTTCCTCCCCATTGTGATCTGATCAATATGCGACACCTCGAGCTATATCCGTTGCGAAGGTGGAGGCACATGATGGAGAGGATCAAGGCGGAGAGGCACAAGCTGATGGCGAAGGCCCTTGAGATCGTGGAGAAGGCAGGGAAGCCGGTCTCGATCGATTACGTCGCCTATCACCTGGGCGTCTCATGGCACACTGCTAGAGCCCTTCTCCTAGAACTCTCGGCTCAGGGCAAGCTGAGGGCGATCGATACCACCAAGAGCTATGTCTTCGTGCCGGGTGATAGAAGATGACTTGGCGCTCTAAGGTGAAGGTCAGGAGAAGAGAAGAGCTCCCTCCAATATGGCACCCTGAGCCCGGAGAGTACAGAATAGAGGTCCTGGAGGAGCCCGAAGGTCCCACTGCTACTAGGCACGGAGAGAGGCTGGTCTTCCTGATCCGAGAGCTGTCCTCGGGAAATAGGTTCAGGTGGTTCTTGCCATATCGCGATGAGGTCAGTGAGGAGAGCGTTCTCGGTCAGCTAGCCAAGATCGCCAACGAGTACGGGAGGCTCGAGGGCAAGAGGCTGAAGGTCGTCGTCACCGGTCGCGGAAATGCGAGGAGGTACAGTGTTGAGGTGCTGAGGTGAGGCTAGGGGATGAGGGTGATCGAGATCAAAGAGATAGAGATCGAGAAGATCAGGGTGCCGGAATGGGCGATCAGGACCGTCATGGATGAGGCCGAGCTGAGAGAGTTGGCGAATAGCATAGAAGCTCACGGTCAGATAGAGCCGATCGTCGTGCGCCTGACCTCCGATGAGCACTATGAGCTAATCTCCGGCTACAGGCGCCTCCAAGCCCTGAAGATGCTCAATGCGAAGGAAGTAGAGGCGAAGGTTGTCGAGTGCACCGATGAGGAGGCCGTCGCCCTGAGCATCGAGGAGAACGAGAAGAGGGCCAATGAGCATCCCTTCAACGTCGCCCGCAAGGTCGCCTACATGCACGAGAAGCTAGGACTGAGCACGCGGAAGATTGCCAAGCACTTCAGGAAGGAGAAGTCCTGGGTCGATATGATGCTGAAGATCAACGCGATCGACGAGGAGGCTAAGAAAGTCCTCGGACCTAAGGTGAGGGACGTCACGAAGCTCTATGCCATCGCCACCATCAACAGCCCCGAGAAGCAACGGATCGCGGCGGAGTACTTGGTGAAGCGCAACCTGAGCAAGGAGGAGACGGAGAAGCTTGCCAGGGTGGCTAACCCGATGCCTGTCGAGGAGTTCAGGGCCTATTGCGAGAGGCGTCTGAAGAGAGAGGGCGAGGTCCAAGGGGAAGGGGCTGAGGGGGTTGAAGTGTCCAGCCGGCTGGACACCTCGCAAGGTCAGGTACAGCCCCCAGTCCAGGGCCCTCTGACAGGTCAAGAGCAAGGGGAAGCACCTGAGACCAGGGAGTGCTACCTTTGCGGCGAGGAGAGGGACCGGAAGGAGATCAAGTTCTATGCCGTATGCAAAGACAGGCACCCGGGCTTCCACGAGCTGATGAGGGACGTGAGGCGATACGGTTCAGATGACGTCGACCATGTACTGGAAGTGGAGAGCGATATCCGGCATCTCCTCCTGACTCTTCCGAAAGAGAAGAGGGGCAAGGTGGTTGAAGAGGTGAAGAGAAGGCTTGCCCAGAACCAGGACTGAAGCGATCAGGGTTAGCGTCTCCGAGCTCCTATCACTCTTGCTAGGGGAGTCCTATGCACCTCGCGAGATCCTAGAGGAGAACAGGCTCATCCATCACAGGCTAGGGCTTGATGGCGATGAGGAGTACAACATGGTCCTGGGGCCTCTCGATGCCTTGGATAGGCACAAGTCTGAACCTATAAGCGCCCAGAACGTCATGGCATCGAGGCCCGTCATCATCACTTGCCGACCTGATCTAGTTCTTGGCGATACCATCTACGAGCTGAAGGTCCTCAGGAGGTACAGTGACCGGGAGCGCCTCATAATCACTGGGCTACTCCAGCTCCAACTCGAGCTCTATGCCTTGGGATTTGAGCGAGGGAAGCTCCTGATCTACAGGCACCACGATGGCGAGCTGGAGGAGATCGATGTCAGGCGAGAAGACTCAATCGCCCTTGAAGCCCTCAGGATCTACCTTCAGCTCCTGGAGGCTAGGTCCAGGCTCCTCTCCAGGCTCTCCGAGATTGCGAGGTCCTTGGCACCTAGCTCGTGATTCTGAGGTTCAGCATGCTGAACCGCACTCACCCTATCCCCAGCTCCCTTCTCAAAAGCCTCAGATTCTCTCTCACAGGTCCTAGGAGCGCGTTGATGTCGGGCCGATAGTAGTGCCTGAGGAATATGCTCCTCGGCGTCCTTCCCTGTAGCAAATCGATGACCTCAGGCTCTATTCCCCTTCGCCTCATGAACGTAGCCCATATCTTCCTGAAGGTGCTGGGACAGTGATCGCTTCCGAACCTCCTCTTTATGCTCATGCTCATCGCGTTGTACGTCACAGGCTCAGTGCTCTCGAGCAGATCTAGCATGTAACCGTCGATGACGGTGATGTAGGCCTTCTTCGTCTTCCGGATGAATATCGCGGGATACTTGAAGTGCTCGAGGACCATCAGCTCCCGGTTCAGGTAGTTCTCGGCATCACTGTGATAGAGCCTTATCGCATCAAGGGCCTCTCCTACTCGCAAGCCGGAGAGCGCTATGAACTCCAGCACTCCTCTGTAACGATCAGATGAGCCGATCACCTTCCTTGCTCTGTCGATGAGCGATGAGTAGGTCTGCGACGTCAGGATCGCGGGCACGTAGCTCATCTCCCTAGACCACTTCAGCCCATATGCCTCCCTGATCGCCCTCCACCTTTCCCTCATGCCGAGGACCTTAGCGAGCATGCCGAGAGCTGTCATCGCGTCTAACCGCAATCTGGGCTTCAACAGCAGGAGATCTGATGCGTCTGAGGTGATGAGGACATGGTAATACCGCCTCATCAGAGAGAGGCACCATTTAGCCCAGTGCGGGCTGTAGTTGGCGCGAATAGCCCTCTCTACGTAGCCCCAGTCGATCTGGAGGTCGTTAGAATATGCTCTAACGCCTGAGCCGGGACCGTTAGAATATGCTCCAACGCCTCGAGCACTAAGAGCTATATCAGGCGAGAAGTGCCCTAGAAAGCCTCCAGAGGCGTTATTGCTGGGAAATTCCGGGCCCGGCGGGATTTGAACCCGCGACCTACCGGTTAAGAGCCGGCCGCTCTGCCTGGCTGAGCTACGGGCCCAACGTCCCGACCGCAAGGGACGCCAGCATCCACACTCCGAGACCCTCGATATCAACCTCTCGAGTTCCGTCAGACCGCTCCCTCGCTGATGGAGGACCGTTAATGACAGAGCCAGGGATGCCGTTGTAGGGCAAACGCGCCAGGTTCCAGCATCGACATGCTAGATAGCGAAAGTCCTCGGCGACAAAATGCTCATCATAAAAAGGATTCACGGCGTTCTGTTTCCTTGTCTCGCCCGTGCTCCGGATCGCGATTTTGATGTTCCTGACCGGGTCACTGTTCTACTCGAGATGGACCCTTCTACCGATGGATGTGTTCGGCGTCGCGGTAACGTTCTGCTTACATAGACTGTATTTAAAGAGAAAAAGCCACAGTGAAGGCAAAAATATATTGCATTATTGATAACTAGACCACGTGATGCGGCTTGCGGTCTGTTCACAGACTCCGCTGGTTAGGCTTATATCTGAAGGTTTAAGTTCCAAAGAGATGTTGGATGTAGAACGTCTTGAGTTATACAAGGACTATGTTTTCTCCCCTGGTGGGGTCACAAGAATGGTTTACCCACTACTTATTCACATGAAATCCCGGAACTACGTTGAGGACGTCTACTGGGTATCACTCAACCCAACCGCTCCGTCTGTAATGCTCTACAAAGGAATCAAGCTCATCTCCGTAAAGGTTGACGAGACCTCGCTAAAGGGCTACGGAGTCGTCAAGGAGCACCTGTGGAAATTGTTCCACGGTGCAGCCGACCAGTCAATTCCACAGCTCACAGAACTCGCGTGGCACGACGAATACGCCTACTTCAACCTCTACAACAGGGTCTGCGCCGAGACGCTTCTCGAGCTTGACAAAACCGAAGACCTAGACCTATTCTACATACACGACTTCCAGCAACTCCCGACAGGCTACATGCTTAACAACCTGAAGCCGAAAGTCTTCAGGTGGCACATCCCATTCGATGAAAAAGTCATACCGCCCGATTGGGAACCTTTTCTGACAAAGTTTCTCAACGCCTACGATGTAATAATAGTAAGCTGCAGAACATACCTGAACTCGCTTATCAAAAGAGGATACAAAGGGAAAGCATACCATATATATCCTTACATAGACTTCAAGGAATATAGAAGACCCGCAAGGACTGAGATCGAGCATTTTTGCGAAAGGTTCGGTATAAATGACGACGATTTTGTGGTGCTGCTTGTCGCGCGGCTCGACCCTTTGAAGGGTCATGACATAGCGGTAAAAGCTTTAGCTCAACTTGTTAAGAAATTTCCTAGGCTGAAGCTTGTGTTTGTAGGCAACGGGAGCTTTTCGAGCAGTTCGAAGGGGCTTGGGCTCGACAAAGCCTCCTCATGGAAGAGAATTGTCTCTGAGTTGGCTAGTGCTCTAGGGGTTAGCAACAGGGTTGTGTTCACAGGCCATCTGCCGCAGGATATGCTTGACGCAGCCTACGAAAGATGCGATGTCTTCATACTGCCTTCAAGGGCTGAAGGGTTTGGGTTGGTTGTGGCCGAGGCGTGGCTCCACGAGAAGCCTGTTATAGTCAGCTCGGCGGCAGGCATCTCTGAAATAGTAGAGCACGGAAAAAATGGTCTGATAGTCAACCCTAGTAACGTTGATGAAGTTGTTAGGGCTATTGAATATCTCATCCGAAATGAGCATGCACGGAAGGAAATGGGCGTTTTGGGTAGGAAGGCTGTCGAGATTCTAAGCATTGAGAGGGGTTTGAGGGAAGAGGCCGAGGTTTTGAAAATGGTTGTTGAGGGATTCCCATGATTGCGATCGAGCTTGTGAACGTGACCGAGCTGGTGTTGCGGCTTGCGACAGTCGCAGCTATACTTCTAATCACATATGTCGTTGCAAAACTTTTCACGACAATCCTCAGAGGGGCTTTGAGGGTTGCTCCCCCGCTTATAGTAGACCAAGCGGTCAAGATTGCCTCTGCCTTTGTCTGGGTGGTTGGACTTCTTCTCGCCGTCAACCAGCTTGGCCTCAACCTGGATGTTTTGCTGGTGCTGCTGGCTGTCGCTGGGGTAGGGTTGATTGTGGCCGCGAGAGATGTTCTCAGCAACTTCCTCTCCAAGCTCTTCATCGGCATCTACATTCCCGTAAAAGTGGGTGATTACATAAGCGTCGACGGTTTAAGCGGTAAAGTAGTAGAGATAAACCCTGTGGCAACCCTCATACTCATGGACGACGGCACCATAGCTACGGTTCCAAACGCCCAGTTCGTGAAAGGAGTTAGTGTAAACAAGACCTCTGTGGCACCTCAACGCATCTCAATACCCGTCACCATACCTTCAAAGATAAGCTTTCCTAAAGCGGAGGCAGAACTGCTTAAACTGGTATACCGATACAAGCCGCGCCTTGACCAGAGGTTCCCACCAATTTTCACCGTCAAAAGCAGGGGACCCAATTCGGTTGAAGGTGAGCTTGACCTGTTTGTGTCCAACCCTGAGTTGCGCGAAGTTCTCTCAGCTGAGCTGTCCACCAAGATCAGGGAGCTTTTAGATAGGCTTGAGAGGGAGGCTGCGTCAAAGTAGTGTTAAAGGCTGCAACGGAACTGGCTATGGCGGCGAGTATTTGTGATGCGAGAAAGCGCAGGGCAATCGCGAGCAGGATTGGTGGTGATACAGGTATCGACGTGGTTGGCGGGCGTAGCGCGCTGTAAGACGCGTCTCCCCGAAGAATACGGATCTGACAACCTCAGGCAGTAGCCGTCGGTCATAGCCGCTATAAGAGCAGCCTTTTGGTGTGTGGAACAACGACCATCGTTATGATTCAAAACACCTTACGGCCCTCCGGGATAAGGTTATTCATCGGGCGGTGAGAGAGGCGAGCGATGCGGATAGATTGCGACGTCGTCGTGGTCGGAGGGGGCCCTGCAGGGTCCCACACGGCGATGGCCGTCGCGAGGTTCTCCAGGCAGAACCTGAGGGTCGTCCTGATCGACAGGAACGAGAGGTCAGAGTTTGGGAAGAAGACGAAGAGAGGGTGGACGTGCGGCGATGCGGTGAGCAGGAAGAGCCTCGAGTTCGTGATGGAGAACCTCGGAATACGGTACGAGTGGCCGGAGATCGAACATGAGGTCGACGGCGTCCTCGTGATCTCGCCGGACCACGAGACGAAGGTCCTCTTCGACGGTGAGGGTTACCTCCTCAACAGGAAGCTTTGGCCCCAGAAGCAGCTCCAGTACCTCGAGAAGTTCGGGGTCGAGGTGGTCTTCGGCGTTGACGTCAGGACCCTCCTCAGCGAGGACAACAGGATAGTCGGCGTGAAGGGGACCTCCAGGTCAGGCGAACCGGTCGAGGTGAGGGCGAAGGTCGTGGTCGACGCGTCAGGATCTGCTTCCGTTCTCAGGACGAACCTCCCGATCGAGAGCTACGTTGAGAGGGAGATAGACAAGGAGAACGACATGGAGGCGACGGGCAGATACATCCTCGAGTTCGACAGGGTCGTTGAGGACGAGACCTGGTTCGATCCGAGGTACTGCATCATCCACCTCGACCAGTTCCTGGCACCGGGGGGCTACTGCTGGACCTTCCCGAAAGGCGAGAACAAGGTGAACATCGGACTGGGGGTCCAGAAGACGGCGCTGGACAGGAGGAACGCGGCACACGGCCTCAACGACAACCTCGCATCCCTGATCGACCAGTACGTCAGGACAAACAGGGCGATAGTGAACCCCCGTGAGCCCGAGGGTTACCAGGACCAGGGCAACACGTACAGCACCTGGCAGGTCCCCGTGAGACGCCAGAACGACTGCATGGTCGCGAACGGGTATGTCGTAGTGGGGGACGCGGCGTGGATGCCGAGGCCGATAGACGCAGGTGGTCTAGGACCTTCGCTGTACGGATCCGTCATCCTCGGCCGGAACATAGTGAGGGCGATCGAGGAGAACGACGTCAGCCAGGACGGGCTCTGGAACTACAACGTCGAATACGTCAGGATGTACGGTTACCAGATGGCCGGGTTCGAGGTCTTCAGGAGGTACCTCCAGACGTTGCCCAACGACGACATCTCCTTCGGCATGAAGTACTTCCTCAGCGAGGACGACATCGAGAGCATCAAGAGGAGGGAGCACCCCAGGTTCCCGCTTCTGACGAACTTCTTGAGGGTACTGCTCGACGCCGAGCTCAGGAGGAGGGTGAGGGAGAGGCCGAAGCTGGCCAGGTCGCTGGCTTACATCGCCGGCAAGAGCCGTAGGCTGATCAAACACTACCTGAACTACCCTGAGAGGAGCTCGGAGTTCCCGAAGTGGAGGGCCCAGCTGCTCAGAGAGCTGCGCGAAGCCAACGAAAAGCTCGGGATCACCTGAAATCACCTGAAGTAACCGTGGATGCCGAAGAGGCTGCCAAGGAACTCGCCGAAGAAGAAGGTGGCCGCTGCGGTCCCCATGATGAGCGCAACGTTCTCGACCGCCTCCCTCCTGAAGCTGGAGTCGTTGATGACGGCGACGTAGTACGTGAAGAAGCTCGCGAGAAGAATGGCGAGGATCACAGACCCGGAGAAGGCGAGGATCATGTCGTGGGTCATGAAGTACGGAAGCGCGAGGAGCAACGTTGAGAGAAGGTAAGCCGATCCGGTGACGAGGCCGGAGGTCACGGGTTTGCTCCTGAGCTCGCTCTTGGCCTTGAGGTACGCTGCGACGCCCATGGAGATCGAGGCCGCGAAGCCCACTATGAGGCCGGCGACGCCTGCGATGATCGTCGACGCCGTGACGCCGAGGAACCCCGCGTGGACCCCCGTGACCTCGATCATCGAGTCTGAGAGTCCAAGCGCGATGAATCCGATGTAGCGAAGAAATGGCTCGTCGATCTGGGACAGTAGGACCCTCTCGTGCTCCTCCTCGTCCCTCAGGAACTCCTCGACTTTCTCCCTGACGTCGCCCTCAACTCTCTTCAGAACCTCCCTGTACCTCCTCACCACTTCGGACTCGTGCCGCTCGAGGAGCTTCGTAACGAACGTGAGTCCCAACAGGACCCTGATCAGCATGATCGCCCTGAACTTGAGCCCGTTGAACCTGGGCCTGTACGACGGCACCAAGGACTGCCAGAACTCGTAGTGCTTCCTCTCCATCTCCGCGAGCCTCTCGAGCAGCTCCCTCCTCTGGCCGTTCCTCTCCTTCCTCGCCAGCTCTTTGTAGACCAAGTGATCGAAGTGTTCGTCGTCGCAGAAGAAACGTGCGTCGGAGGTTACGTCGTGCGCCTGCCTGGCCGAGCTCATCTCCGCTCCAGCTCCTCAATCCTCGATAATATGTCCTCCAGCTCCAGCCTGACCTCCCTGAGCTCCGACTCGAGCCTCTCGATACGGGTGGAGAGGCGTGAGATCTCGCCTTCCAGCTTCTCGATGCGAGCCAGAAGATCCTGGTCCTTTGAGCTCATGTCGCCCCAGCAACGAATCCCATTCTTATTGACCCATCTGCCCGAAGGACGCCGAAACTTTTTCAGGTACTCCAGCCGGAGGATTTACATCAGAAGAGCATAGGGGAGCGTGGAGCCGGTTTGCAGGTCAGGTACAGGTTCGAGTACGAGGTGAGGAGGCCGCTTCCCGAGGTCAAGGCCTTCTTCAGCGACGTCTCGAACCTCGAGCGTGTATGGCCGAGGGATTACGCACTGAAGGTGATCGAGGGGCCTGAAAGGGTCGTGAGGGGTGCGCGTTACCTGGTCAGAGGCCGTCTGCTCGGTCAACCGGTCCTCTTCCCCTTCACCGTCCTTGAGGAAGACGAGACCACGAGCCGCCACGTTCTGGAGGACGTCCTCGGAGGGAAACTAGAGCACTTCCAGCGCCTAGAGCCGAGGGGAGGATCGACAAAAGTGGTCGAGGAGTTCCATTTGGAAATCAATCCGTTGCTGGCCCCCGCCGCAAAGGTCGTCCTAGGGAGGGCGCTGGAGTACCGGGTCGAGGCGATCAGGGCGCTGCTTGAGGGAGGGCGGTTTCCTGAGTTCAGGGACCCCCTGAAATTATCGATCGCTGCGGGCACCGCTTTGAGCGTGCTCGGAGTGATAGTCGCAGCGTTCTTGACGGTGTGGGCCTTCCCGAGGCCGGTCGATTACGTCGCTAAGCTCATTGCTTGGTTCCTGCTTTGGTTCTTCACCCACGACCTGGCCCACCTAGTTGTGGGAGCGGTGACCGGTGTGAGGTTCAGCCACTACTACGTCGGCCTCTCCAACCTTTACAGGTCGAGGCTCGTGCCGAGGCAGATCAAGACGTTCATAGTCGCGTTGGGCATCAAAATTGATCGGGAGAAGACCAGGGCCGGGAGGCTCGGGTACTTCGCGATGTTCGTGGCAGGGCCCCTCGCCTCTATGATCTCGCCCTTCCTGGTCCCCCTGCACCTCTTGGTTGCTGGACGCGTTGGGACCTTCACCTTCCTTCTGCTGGCGCTCTCCTTCGCTAACGTTGCCTTCACCGTCCCGTTCAGCGCTTCCGTAGGTTGCATCGCCAAGGGCCTCAGGGCTTTGAGGAAGGGTTGAGGGTCGATCAGGAGGATGGAGCAGGGGCCTCAGAGGAGGTACCGGCTGAAGGTCGTCGAGGTGACGGGCGTCGAGGCGGACGTGGAGCTGCGGCAGGAAGATGCGGATGCTCTGGGTCTGAGGGGGGCGTTCGAGGAGGCCAGCAGGAGGTACGCGGAGAGGCGACCGCTGGTGGAGAGGTTCGGGAACGAGTACCACCACGTCTTCCCGGACCCTGTAGTGGTCGAGGTGGACGACGGAGTGGTGAGGGCCCTGATCGGGTACAAGGACCTGCCCGTCAGGATGAGGTTCTCCGGAAGGACGTACCTCGTGAGCCTCGAGGCCGGATGCGGCTGAGTTGAAATAGTGCGGTGAGCTGATGGGGGCCGGATTTGTCTGTCACGCTCGAGTCCCTGATCGAAGAGGTGGTCAAGGAGGCCCTTGCAGAGTACGAGGCGAGGATCGAGGAGGCGAGGAAGCGCATCTTGAGCGAGCTGGAGGCCGAGAAGGAAAGCGTCATGCAGGAGCTCAGGAGGGGCCTCGAGGCTGTGAGGAGGGAGGTGGAGGCGGAGCGGAGGCGGAGGTTGAGCCAGGTCGAGGCGGAGGTCAGGCGCGAGTACCTGGACACTCTTGAGGCCCTGGTGAAGCGGGCCGTCTCCAACGCAGTAGATAGGATCCGTTCCATCAAGGAGTCACAAACCTACAGGGACTTCCTCAGGAGGTCGATAGAGGAGGCGATTGAGGCGTTGGGGTCTGAGGAGGTAGTGGTGGAGACGTGCTCTGAGGACCTGAAGGCGGTGAAGTCCATCGCGTCAGAGCTCTCCAAGGAGAGGAACGTCAAGGTCAAGGTCTCGAGCAAAACGATCGACGTCATTGGGGGCGTCAGGGTCTCGAGGGCCGACGGGACGATGGTCTACGACGCCACAATCGATTACAGGCTCAGCAGGCTCTCCGATCAGCTGAGGACCGTCGTCGTGAAGCATCTAGTCGCTGAGGACCGGTGACCGAGGTCAAAACTGACTATCAGATTTCACCGCGGCTGTCGTGCAGGACCCAATCGGGCACCCTGAATTCACTCGCCCTGTAATCGGGCCTGTAGGGCTTGATGTCTAGGACCGGTGTGCCGTCGAAGAGGTCGAGCCCTTTGACCCTGATCCTGTTTCCCTCCCTTCCCAGGAGGCGGACGAGTGTCAGCGCGATGGGGTTGGGCCTTACAGGCGAGTCGGTGGCGAAGACCCCAAGCAGAGGCAGGTCCTCCTCCCTGAAGCCCTTCCGAAGCAGCCTCCTCGGCCTCACCTTCAGGAGGCCCTTCCAATCGGACTTGTGGAAGTAGGCGATCACGAAGAGGTGCGAGTACCCCTCGATGCCGTCCAAAGCTTCTGCGAACTCATCGAAGACCTCGATGTACCCCTCGAGCTGTCCGGACTTCTCCCTCACCTCCTCGTCCGAGGCGTCTACCCTGACCACTCCTATTGCCCTCAATTTGAACTCCGAGGACTGCTCCACAGCCAGATGCCGAAGAAGTCACCCATTAACCGATCATCGTCCGCTGAGGGCCGTTGAGCTTGAGGATACTATCTCCCTCTCGCAGAGTGTACAGTTAAGCTGAAGTCGAGGGCCCGTCGGGGATCACGCTCAAGAGAGGGCAAGAAGGACTCATCACAGAGGTCGTGGTCCTCCTGGAGATCAGGTACCCGGTGCTGACGAGGAAGGGCCTGCGGGAAGAGGTGCTGAGGGTTTTGGACGTGAGCCAACGGAGGATCTCGTCGGAGACCGTTGAAGGCACCCGGGTGATCACGGTCGACCTCAGGACGTTGCGGGACGACGTGAGGCGATCTGAGAGCGGAGAGCTGCTGGCGTCGAAGCTCCTGACACCATTCACGTCCTCCGGCGACAGGGAGACGTTGAGGGCGCTGTTGCTCGAATACGGACTGAGGGTCGTCGGCGAGGTGGTGGAGGACCTGCTCAGGGACTTCAGGGGCATGGCTCACCGTCTCCTCTTCGGACCCGAGTACCTCGTGGTCAGGAAGGTCGGAGCGCTCACTTCGATCTACCCGCCGCTCTGGAGGGTCTTCTGGTGGGCATCGAAAGAGCGCTGGAACGAGTCGGCCTTGAGGGATGTGGTCCTGAACCTGCAGCCCGCAGTGGATAGGGCGGTGGAGAGGGGGATCTTGAGCAGGGACGAGTCGACTGGGAATCTTCGCATACCTGCAGTGAAGACCGCATCGCACCACCTCTCGACCGGCCAACTGGTCAAGTCCCTGACTGGAAGGCTCCAAGCCTTCCTCAAAGCTGGCACCGTCGGCTTCTCGTTGCCGAGGATCGTCCTCGAGGAGCTCACGGAGGGAGGGTGGGAGGGAATGGGAGCGAAGGACCCCGAGTCGCTGCTGGAGGTCATGACGGATCTGGGGCCTGCACCGATCGACGACGACTCGGACGTCATCGACCTCATCTCGAGGAGCATGCGCGTCGACCGTTCGAGGATCAAGGTCTTCAGGATAGGGAAGGTCTTCAACTCCACGTACCTGATCGAGGTCGACGTCAACGGAGTTCACAGGACCCTCTTCCTGAAGAGGTTCTTGGCGTGGAACAGCGTCAAGTGGGTGGCAGCCAAGCTCTGGGCCTTCCCCCTGAGGAACTTCCACATATCGCCCTCGATGAGGTTGAGCAACGAGCTCTTCTTCATGGACTACCTCAGGGAACGAGGCATCCCGACACCGAGGGTCGTCCACGTCAGCTGGAGGAGGAAGGTCCTCGTCAGGCAGGCGGTCAAGGGACGTTCCGTCATGGACCTCTGGACCTCTCAGGGCTTCAGCGATTCGGAAGCGGAGAGGGCAGTCACCGATTCCGGCCGCCTGATAGCCAGCGTCCACAGGGAGGGCGTGATCGTGGGAGACTGCAAGGCCGACAACGTGGTGGTCGACGAGGGCGGGAAGCTTTGGCTGGTAGATCTGGAGCAGGCCTCGACTTCCGGTGACAGGTCGTGGGACGTGGCGGAGTTCGTCCTCTTCGCCGGCCGCTACCTCGACCCTTCGAGGGCTGAGAGGTTCGCTGAGAGCTTCGCAAGAGGTTACCTCGAGTTGGGCGAAGAGCAGGTGGTGAGGAAGGCCCTGGACCCGAAGTACGTCCTCGTGATGATGCCTTGGACGCCTATCTGGACCCAGATGGCGGTGACGGACGGCATTAGGAGGGCGCTCAGGACGTAATGCGTCATCTCATCACCGCAGAAGCTTGACCTGCTCCGAGCCGACGCCCTCGTAAGAGCCTAGTAAGAGCTGAAGGAACTCCCCACGGGGCCCCCTGACCTCCTCCAGCTTCGCCCTCACCTCCAACCGGTCGCCGGGTTCCAGTAGCCCAGCCAGCACCATGTGATAGGAGACGAGCCTCTCGATCCCGAAGACGCTCTCTTCGACTCCGTAGATCAAAGGTGTGAAGAGCGACTCCGTCGCGTCGGCAATTTCTAGCTTGACCTCCACAATACCTCTACCTGCGTACTGGAACTCGCCGTAACCGTGCAAAGGCCGCTCCCTTATCCCGAAGATCGAGTATGGCGTCCCTGCGAAGAGTCCTTTGTGGACGACCCTCGCCGCCAGCCTCCTCGCGTCCTCGACAGGCATCCTGTAGAGCGACCTTAGGGCCTCGACTATGCTCTCGCCCGCACCGGGAACGACAGGACTTCCTGCCTCTCGTAGCGCCCTGATGACCTTCCAGAGGTTCCGCTGCCCGAAGACTACGACGTCCACGTCAGATTTCTCGTGGTGGATCCCCAGCAAGAGCGATCCTGTGATCCCTAGGTCCTCCTGCTTAAGTCCGGTTTGCTCGACGAGCCACCTGACCATCTCGAGGGCCTTCAGCTCCAGGGGCGTGGCGTGACCGCTCTCCTCACGTTCGACCAGCCTCCTCAGACCCTCTGAAGCCCTCCAGTAGCCTGCAATTGCATCGACAGGTGGAGCGATCACCTCGTTCCCCACCGTCGGATCGTAGTAGACGTACTCGGGCCTGCTGGTCCTGAGGTCCTCCATTATCGAGAGCATCTCTCTGACCGTGTAGGTCGTGAAGACCCTCCTGTAGGTCCTCCCGCTCGCGTCCCTCCAAGGCCCTGCTCCCGGGACGTACTTCAGGTAGCTCCAGATCCTTTTGGGCGGATGGACGTCGCCGAGGACTGTGAAGATCCAGCCCTCCACCGTCACGAAAACGTCCCTGTCTCGGGGCACGAACCTCTCGTCTCTCACGGGCCCTTCCTCCGTCGCCCATGCCCTGTGCTTTCTGATAACGCTCACCGCCCTCCGTCCCTAGGCTCTGTCGTCTTGCCCAATTGGTTTCCGCCATCTATCAGACGATTTCTCCGACAATTTGCCAATCGCTTCCGCCATCCTTTCGTTAAGAAGCCACGAAAAACCGCATCCAACCCCCAAAAATGACAGATATAAATAGCGGCGACTGAAGGGGGTAGGCATGGTCCTTGAGGTGGGCAAAAGGGTAGACGACGCGACGATCTCGGAACTCCTCAAGGTCGAATCGATCGGCAAGAGGCTGTTCTACTTCAAAGTCGGGACGGTGGTCCTGAAGGCCATGGTCGACGAGCTGATCGAGATGGGTTTCGAGTGGTTCCTTCCCGTTATGCTCTCCAGGTCGACAGATCCCCTGTGGCCCGATCCTGGCGCGAGCATCGAGAAGCGGATAGAGCTGGAGATTTACGGGGAGAAGGTCAGGACGATGCAGTCGATGATATTGCACAAGCGCGTTCTCGTATCTCTCGGACCAGAGAAGTTCTTCATCCTCTCCCCCAACATAAGAATTGAGAAGAGGGAGAGGGCATACACGGGATGGCACCTCTACGAGTTCACACAGCTCGAGGTCGAGATGGCATATGCGAAGATGCAGGACGTCTTCAGGGTCTACGAGCGGATCATGAGCGCAGCGGTCAAGGCGGTGAAGGAGGAGATGGGGGAGCAGCTGGAGGCTATGGGGAGGAGGTTGAAGGAACTGAGGCCACCGTTCAAGGTCGTCAGCAGGAAGGAGCTGCTCAGGAAGTACGGGGATGAATGGGAGAGGAGGTTCCCCTACGAGATAGAGGAACCGGTTTGGGTGACCGACATACCGAGGGAGTTCTACGACTTCGAGGACTTCGAGACCGGCGAGTGGAGGAACTACGACCTCTTCCTGCCCGAGGGCTACGGCGAGGTGATCTCAGGTGCCGAGCGGGAATACGAGTACGAGAAGATGTTGGCCAAGATCAAGCGGGACGGACTACGGGTCGAGGACTACGAGGTCCTCCTGAGGCTTGCGAAGGAGGGGAAGCTGAAGCCCTCGGCCGGTGCAGGACTCGGGATCGAGAGGTTCATCGCCTACATCGTCGGCGCCAAGCACGTAGCGGAGGTCCAACCGTTCCCGAGGATACCAGGTCACGTCGGCGAGCTCTGATTTTTCTTGCCCCGCAGCTCGAGCCTGCGGAGCGCTGATTTCAGGACCTCCTCAGCCAGCCTAGCCCCGAGCTCCCTAGGGTCGGCACCGGAAGCGAGCGCCCTCCTGGCTTCGTCGAGGTAACCGTCCTCGGTGAGCGCTGACTCCATCAACCTCCTAACCCTCTCCATCATCACCTCCCTCATCTCCCACTCGTAAATCCTCAGCCGCCTCGCCTCGAGCTCTCCGGAGGACCGCATCGCATCCAACTCGGCCCAGATCAGGTCTACCAAGGCTGAAACGTTCTCGCCGGTTGCGGCGCTCACCGTCAGGACCTTCACCCTCCTGTTCCTTCCCGAGAGGAGGGATTCGAGGACCGAGGCCATCAGCCTCGCGTTTGGCAGGTCCGACTTGCTCACAACGTAAAGGTCTCCGATCTCGAGGAGCCCCGCTTTTACGGCCTGTATGCTGTCGCCGTAATCCGGTGGCACGACGACCACAACGATGTCAGCGACTCCCATGATCTCGACGTCCGATTGCCCTGCTCCCACGGTCTCCACCATCACGGCCTCGAACCCGGCCGCGTCGAGGACCCTGCACATCGCTCTGAGGTTCCTCGCGATCGCACCGCTGGCTCCGCGGCTAGCGAGGCTCCTGAAATAGATCCCCGACTGGTCGACCTTACCGACGAGCCTGACCCTGTCGCCGAGGACCGCGCCTCCTGATATCGGGCTGCTCGGATCGACCGCGAGCACCGCTACAGGCTTCCCCCTTCCCTTGAGGACGTTGACGAGCGAGGCGATCAGCGTGCTCTTACCTGCGCCTGGCGGCCCCGCGAACCCGATGACCGGTATGCCCCTAACCCTACCCCTTAGCTTAGAGAGGAGGAGGTCGCCAAGCCTTTCGCCGGACTCGATCAGCGTTATCGCCTTCGCTACGTGTAGCCTGCTCCCTGAAAGGACGCCCTCAACGAGCTCGGAGAGCTGTTCCTCGAAGTTCTGCTGTTCAGGCGGCTCCACCCTCACCTTCCTCCAGCGCGATCACCTTCAGCTGTGACTTGTACATTTCCACTATCTCGTCGACCGTTGTGGCGTCCTCAGGCCTCTTGTCTGTCCTGTACCTGCCCGTGAACCTCGGGAACCTGATCGCCAGCCCCGAGTTCTTCTCGATCACGCCGAACGCACACGTGTGTATGGGGCTGAGGGTGATCTCGTCGCCGACGATCTCCAGAACTATCTCGGGCTCGACCCAGACGTCGGGCTCCATGATCGAGTCGACCCTGGCCGGCTTCCTCGGCACCGCCCTCTCCTTCACCATCTCCGTCAGCTTCTCGAGGTCCTCCTCCTTGAACCCGGTCCCCACCTTGCAGACGCTCTTGAAGGTGTCCGTCTCCTTGTCGTAGGCGGCCATCAGGAAGGTCCCGAACCACCCGCTCCTCTTCCCCTTTCCGTGGAAGGCGCCTATGATAACCAGGTCGAGGGTGTCGACGAGCTTGGAGACGTAGGAGCGCTTGTACTTGATCCAGAGCCAACCCCTTGCACCGGCCCTGTAAACCGATTTCGGAGAGACGTCCTTGACGATCACCCCCTCGCATCCCTCCTCCACGGCCCTCCGCATGAAGAGGTCGAGTTCCTCTGGGTCTTCGACCAACTTGGCGACCGTGAGCCCGATGTTCTCGTCCGGCACCACTATCTCCTCCAGGACCTTCCTCCGCTCGAGGAGGGGCCTGTCGGTGAGGTCCTCGCCGTCGACGTAGATGGCGTCGAAGAAGAACAGCCCGACCGGGTACATCTCCATCACCTTCTCGATCTCGTACTTCCTCCTCCTGTGCATCAACTCCTGGAAAGGCAGCATGCTCCCGGTATCGGGATCGACAGCCACCGCCTCGCACTCCACTATCGCCTCCCGTGCCTTCAGGTTCGTCCTGCAGCGCTGGACCACGTCGGGGAACTGATGCGTTATGTTCTCTTGGCGCCTGGAGAAGATGACGATCTCTTCGCCGATCTTGTGGATCTGCATTCGCTCCCCGTCGTACTTGTACTCGGCGAGGCCGCGCCCTCCGAGCTTCTGGAGGATTTCCGCCGCACTCGTCAGCCTCTCCGCCAGCATCGGCCTGATGGGGACGCCGACTTTGATCCTGACGGACCTGACGGCCTCTATGCCTCCCTCCTTGACGAGCCTCATCACGAGGCCTATGTTCGAGGTGATGTTGTAAGCCCGCTCTATCTCTTCCTTGTAGAGGTCCGGGTTGCCGAGATAGGCGGCAGCGGCGTCGATGAAGGACATGTCTGCCACGCCGAGCCTCATCTTTCCGGTGATCAGCCTGACGATGTACCGGGCCTCCTTCGGCTCCGCCTTGCCCAGCAGCCCAGTCAGCAGCCTCACCTTGTCCTCCATCGCCCCCTCGCCCGTCTGCCTCGCTATCCGCTCGAGGGTCGAGTAGACCTGCTCAACCGTCAGAGGTTCCTGGAACAGCAACATCTGGCTCTTCTTCCTCGAGAGCAGCTGCTCAGCCACCAGCCCCAGGTCACCGAGCTTGGCCATCAGCTTCTCGATCTCGGACTCGCTGGCACCGGTGACCATCCTGATCGACCTCATCGCGAGCCTCTCAGCCATGCCCAGCTCGATGCCGACGTAAGGCGGGTAGAGGCGACCCAGCGAGAGGAACGTGATCTTCTCGGCCTCTTCGGGGCTGACCTCCCTCAGAAGTCTTACAAGGATGTCCCTCATCTCGAGCCGCTTCGTGGTCTTCTCAAGCATCTCGTAGTATTCGCAGAGCCGCCTGAACTCCATCCCATCCGTAGCACCTCCTCCGGGAATCTTGAAGGTTGCGTTGGGGTTTCGCTGGCGTCCTACCTCAATTCCGGTCGGCGTATTCATCCGAGAGAGCGCCTCAGGACCGCGGCCCTCGTTATCTCCTCAGTCGGGTCCTCACCTGATAGCAGCGAGATCACAGCGTTCTCGACAGAGTTGAGGTAACGCCTGTCTGAGAGGCTTCGGGGACCGACCTTCACGCCCAACACCTCCTCAGCTGTCGCTAGGTCCTCGAGGTAGGAAGGTATGAAGGACTCGACGAACTCTGGACCCAGAACCCTCTTGGCGTCCTCCTTCTGCTCGAGGATCAGGTTGATCGCCTCCATAGAGACCCTCCTCCCCGCACACCCGAGGTCGTCGTCGAGGTGCGAGTAGGCAGTCCTGAGGAGGTCGAACTCCTCCTCCCTCAGCTCCCTGACGGCCCTGAGGCCCATGAACTCGGGCGGTGTGCCGAGCGAGTAGAGGGCGGCTGTAAACGGGATGGCCCTCGGCAACCTCTTCCCTGCGACCCTCCTGCTGTAGCCGAAGAGGCCGACGTGCTGCCTCCTCATCCTGCGGGGAGGTACGAACGAAGCGACGAAGTTGATCGCGTCAGCCGCAGCCTCCACCATCACCTGGTATTTTGGCACCAGCTTTGAGGTCATAGCCGCAAAAAGCTCGGCATCGACGTGGACAGGTTTCCCTCCCGGGAGCTTCGAGTTAAGCTCGGCGACTCCTGCCCTCGCCCTGTGGAAGTCCCAGTCGTACCTGAAGGCCGACTGGACCGTGACGGTGTAGGCCCCTCTGTACTCCTCGACGAAGCGGTCGACCCTTTCAGGCGTGTTGTGCCCCCTGAAAGGGAGCGAACCTGTGCCGACGATCGGGTAGACGGGGACGCCCGTGCTCTCGGCCACCGACCAACAGACGTCCAGGCCGAGCTTGGCCATCAGCACCGAAGTTAGCAGCCCGTAGTTCATCGCTGGGTCCGATCTGGCGAGGAAGACCCTTAGATACTTGGGACCCACGACCTCGATGTACTTGACCAGGATCTCTTCCAGCCTCAGGAAGGAATCGATGTCCTCAACGAGCGGTATCACCTCAACCTCCTCGGGCTCTAGCTCGCCGACCCAATCGATCAGCCTTGTCCCTCGGTAGTCTATTGGCGCCTTCAGCGGCTCCACGACGCCCTTCCTGTAACTCTCCCTCACCCTGACCAGCTCGACGTGGCTCGTCGTGAAGGGCAGGATCACCTCGAAGATGGCGGGGCCTGCGGAGGGGCCGTAGAAGACTCGGGCGACGTCGTTGTGCCTCGGGATCGATTGGAGCGTCTCGAGGAAGAGCTTCCTCTCAGGCTCTATCGAAGGGTTTGGAAGCCTGAAGGTGAGGAAGACGTCCCTTCCGAGCACCTTCTCCCTGAAGAAGTCGGGGTAGCTGGTGAGGAGCTTCCTGACGACGTACGGGTCGATGTCCTTCCCCTCTGCGTCCCACATGACCTCCTCCGTCCCGTACCGCGCATAGGCCCAGTAGACCTCGACGACCTCGTCCTCCCCTGCGATCAGCGGGTCTCCTGACCATGGCGGTGCGCTGGCGTGGTCTGGGTGCTGGCTCGCCATCGTCCTCGGTATCTTCCTCCCGTCCTCGCCCAACCCTCTGCGGGTCTACAAGGTGCGTTCTTTAACCTGAAATCGAACAGGAGGTCCGTGAGGGTTCGGGTCATCGAGTCCAGGACGGTCTACCGGGGCAGGACGATCAACCTGAGGGTCGAGAGGGTCGAGGTCAACGGCAGGGAGGTCATCAGGGAGGTCGTCGAGCACCGCGGCGCCTCGGTGATAGTGCCTGTGAGGGAGGACGGGAAACTTGTGCTGGTGAGGCAGTACAGGAGGGCGGTGGACGAGGTCCTGCTGGAGTTCCCAGCCGGCACACTTGAGCCAGGAGAGGACCCCGAGAGCTGCGCCAAAAGGGAGCTCCTCGAGGAGACGGGGCACGAGGTCCTCAACATCGAGAGGTTGGCGTCCATCTACCCAGCTCCCGGATACACGTCTGAGGTGATGCACATCTTCCTGGCGAAGGCAAGGCCAGCCGGCAAGAACTCACCCGAGGTCGATGAGGAGATCGAGGTGGTGCTTGTGGACATCGACGAGCTGCTGGAGAGGATCAGGGCCGGTGAGGTGAGGGACGCGAAGACCGTGGTAGGCGCGTTGCTCGCAGCCGAACGGCTCCTCGGCCACGGGAGGGCGTAGCGGTCACACATTTATCGGATGAGCGTGCGGTGTAACAGAGGATGGGACCTAGTGAGAAAGAGGTGCTCGACGCGCTCAGGAAGGTGCGGGACCCGGAGCTGGGGGCTGACGTGGTGAGCATGGGCATGATCAAGGACCTCCGGGTCGAGGGTGGACGCGTCTACTTCACGCTAGAACTGACAACGCCCGCTTGTCCCTTCAACGAGCAGCTGAAGGAGGAGGTGCTGAGGGCCGTCAGGTCGGTCAGAGGTGTCACCGAGGTCACCATGGAGGTGCGGTCGAGGGTTCCGACCACGAGGCCCCAGTCCCCCAACATGGTTCCCATCCCTGGAGTGAAGAACGTCGTCGCGGTGGCCAGCGGGAAGGGAGGTGTCGGGAAGTCAACGATAGCGGTGAACCTGGCCGCAGCCCTCTCGTTGATGGGTGCGAAGACCGGACTGCTCGACGCGGACGTCTACGGCCCCACCATACCCCGTTTCATCAGGGATTACAGGGTTCCTTTGATGAGGGGGAAGGACAAGAAGGTGGAGCCGGCTGTGGGGCCCAACGGGCTCAAGCTGATCTCGCTCGGCATGATGGTCGAGGACGACACGCCCATCATCTGGAGGGGGCCCCTCGTGGGTTCTGCTGTCAGGCAACTCCTCTTCGACGTCGACTGGGGCGAGCTGGACTACCTCATCGTCGACCTCCCCCCTGGAACCGGTGATGCGCCGTTAACCCTCGCACAGAGCGTTCCGATGAGCGGAGTAGTCATCGTGACTACCCCACAGCAGGCGGCCGTTGCCATCGCGATGAAGGCCCTCAGGATGTTCCAGAAGCTCGGCGTCCCGATAATTGGGATCGTGGAGAACATGTCCTACCTCAAGTGCGAACACTGCAGCAACGTGATCCGCGTCTTCGGCGAGAGCTGGGCGAGGCGGGCAGCGCTGGAGGCAGGTGTGCCGTTGCTGGGGGAGGTGCCGATGGACAGGGAGATTTTAGAGGGCAGCGAGTCTGGCGTGCCCATAGTCCTCTCCAACCCAGACTCGGACGCCTCGAAAGCCCTGATCGATGTGGCGAGGAGGGTCGCCGGAAGGGTCAGCGTCCTCGCAGTGGGGAGGTGAGAGGGTGGAGGTCCTCACGACGCTTCCCAGGACAGGCGTGTACCGAAAGGGCGAGCTGGACCTGACCGAGGTGCTGAGGTCCCTCAGCGCCGTCTACTCGGACGGCTCGGTAGGTGCCGTCGCTACGTTCCTCGGCGTGGCGAGGTCCACCAGCAGCGACGGTAAGGAGGTGGCCGAGGTCTACATGGAGGCGTATGTTGAGAACGCGGCGAGGGAGCTGAACAGGATAGTGCAGGAGTGTGTCGAAAAGTACTCCCTGAGGTTTGCGGGGATCTGGCACCTACTGGGGAGCTTCTCACCGGGCGAGCCGATCGTCCTCGTTGCAGCCCTCGGCCCGAGGAGGAAGGAGGTCTTCGCAGCCCTTCGGGAGATGGTCGAGCGTTACAAGCGTGAGCCAGCCCTCTTCAAGCGTGAGACCTTCAAGGACGGGACGCACAGGTGGGTAGGAGAGGAGTTCAGCGAAGTTTGATTTTCGGCACGATTTTAGAACTCAGCCTCTCGCCTCCTCGTCGCTGATCTTCAGGACCTCGTCGAGGACCTCGACGCCCCTGTCTATCTCCCTCTCAGTCGCGATCAGAGGAGGTGCGATGACGAGGTTGTTGACGTAGCCGAGGACGTAGACGCCCCTCTTCAGCGCCTCCGCCGCGAGCCTCTCAGCCATCGCTGCCCTCCCCTCGTATTTGTCCTGGTAAGTGCTGAAGGGCTCTCGGGTCCTCCTGTCCCTCGTCAGGTCTATCGCCCAGAACATCCCCATGCCCCTGACCTCGCCGACGGACCTGTGCCTCTCCTCCAGCTCCCTCAGCCTCCTCTCGAGGTAGCGCCCGACCCGCTCGACGTTCTCCCATATCCTGAGCCTCCTGTACTCGAGGATCGCGGCCTTTGCAGCCGCCAGCGCCACTGGGTGGGCTTCGTAGGTGTGGCCGTGGGCGAAGAAGTTCTCCTCGAAGTGCTCAGCGACCTCTTTGCTCACCGCTGTCAAGGCAAGGGGGACGTACGATGAGGTGAGGCCCTTCGCCGTGACGAGGATGTCGGGCTTCACGCCCCAGTGCTCGACCGCGAACCACTTCCCTGTCCTGAACCACCCTGTCATCACCTCGTCGTCGATGAGGAGGACGTTGTTCTCCCTCGCTATCTCCTGAAGCCGCTCCATGTAACCGTCGGGGGGGACGATGACGCCGTTGGTTCCGACGACAGGCTCGAAGAGGATTGCCGCTACACCGAACTCGTTCTTGATCATGTGGTCTATGATCTCGACGCACGCTATGCCGCACTCCGGGTACCTGAGCTTGAGGGGGCAGCGGTAGCAGTAGGGAGGTGGTGCGAAGACGACGTCCCCTGCCTTGCCGAAGTGCTCGACGAACCAACGCCTGACCTCTCCGCTCGCAGCGATAGACCCCATCGTGGAACCGTGGTAGGAGAAGTACCTGGAGATTATCTTGGGCCTGCCGGTCTTGAGCCTGGCGATCTTCAGGGCCGCCTCTATCGCGTCGGTTCCCGAGGTGGAGAAGAAGAACTTCTCGAGGTTCTCAGGGAGGACCTCCTTCAGCAGCTTCGCGACCTCAGCCTTGATTTCCGTGGTCATCGAAGGTATGATGTAAGGCAGGCGCTGGATCTGCTCGGTCACCGACTCGACGATGGCCCTGTTGGAGTACCCGAGGTTGACGCAGACCAGCATCGAGGAGAAGTCCAGTATCTCACGACCTGCGGAGTCGTAGAGGTAGCAGCCTTCGCCGCTGACGACATTCAGCGGCCTCCAGTCCCTCTGCTTCCTCCAGGTCCCGAAGAGGTGACGCCTCGTTACCTCTGAGACGTCCGAGTTCTGGCTCAACGTGCCCCGTTGAAATGGGGCGATTAGTAAGTTTTGGCCTGCTGACTTTCGATCGCCGCACGGTGAGACGGCACGGGCGTTGGTCCAAAGGGACGGCACGTCGTTCGGCGATGACCGCGGTTTGACTCAGTAGAACGCCTTGAGCCTGAGGCCTTGAGGGTCCATCCTCGATATCAGCTCCTTCTCCTCCTCACCGGGAGGCCTCGTCCTGGAAGGGTTGCCCACCAGAAACCTGAACCCGGTGTTCTCCTTCACCGTCTCCAGGTCGGCCCAGGGATGGAGCGCCTCGAGGGCCCACGCCCCCGCAGACCTGTCAAACCTGAAGACGCAAAGGTCCGTGAAGAGGTAGACCTCGTTCTTGGAGTTCCTGGCCGTGGCCGTGACGAAGTCCACCCTCTCGACCAGGTCCCTCTTGGTGTGCTTGGTCTTCCATAGGAAGAGGCGCTTGACCAGTGGGGCGATGAAGGCTGAGGCCGCACCTCCCGTCAGCCTGACCTTCGGCCTCTCGTAGGGACCGATGACGGAGAGGTTGAAGTTGGTCTCGGCGTCGATCTGGAGGGGCCCCAGGAACATCACGTCGAGCTTCCCCTGCTGGACGAGGTCGAAGGTCTCTATCATCGGCAGAACCGTTCCTAGCTCAGCCCATGAGGGGTCTCCGGTCGAGTAGGTGAGCCTGACGCTCTCGAGCTCTGGTTCATGGGCCTCCGCGACCGTCAGCAGCCTGAGCTTCTTGCCGTGGACGATCTTTGCTACTGCGACAGCCAGAATCGGTATGTGCGAGTTCAGCCCCGTCGCAACGGCCTCGCCGTCCCTCAGGCGGTCCGCTATCGTGACGATCATCTGGTCTGCGAGCGTCCTCGCGTCGGGCCTTCCCGATGCCATCGCCCTCAGACCACAGCAACGTCCCTAAGACCCTTGCTCCGAGTCAACAACCCCATGCACCCCTCACGACGCCGCCGTGGAGCTCCGACACTCTCTGGGCTACAGCCAGCCCGAGACCTGCTCTCCTCAGCGCGTTGACCCTCCTGACGTGGAACTCTTCCTGAAGCATCGTCAGCCTCGTAGCTCCCAGCGAGCGCTCCTCCTCCGTCTCGCCTCCTCCCAGCAGCGCCTCGAGATCGGGCCTCAGGTCTTCTTCGCTGAACGAGAGATATCGCAGCAGCTCAGCCCTCTCCTCCAGCTCCGAGACCACCGCGTCGTGCAGCTCCTTACGCCCTGAGAGGAGCGATGAAGCGTGGCCGATCGACGACTCGAGCACCGTCTCCTCTTCCTCCCTCATCCTTTTCAGTCCCTCCGCTTGATGACCTGCCTCCTCGAGCAGCGAGATGGCGAAGAGCGTTCCGAGCGAAGAGGAGATCAGCACGACGGCCCTCGCACCTTCCCCGGCTCCCAGCGCTCGCTCGATCAGCGCCCTCAGCCTTTCAGCTTCAGGCTCCGACGCGGAGAGCATGAAGCCCGCGTGCCTCAGGTTCGTCTCAGAGACCTCCTTGAGGCCGAGAGAGGACGCGACGGCAGCACCGACCAGCTCGACCGAGCAGGCCCTCCCCAGGACCCTCCGAGCTTTCTGCGCTGAGCGGCCCCTCACCATCTCGTTGAGGCCCACTGCGCCCCCCTCCCTCGCCGTCCTCAACATCCTCGAAAGTTCCTGAAGCCCGAGGTCCTCCAGCAACGACTCGACCGACAACCCCGATCAAGGAGGTCTGAGGTGCATATCATCGTTTCCCGAGGGACGATTTTTGACGTGGTGAGAAGCGGTGGAGGCGTGCGGACCCTAAACGGCATCGACCTCGAGAAGCTCGAGGAGGCCCTTCGAGCGGTGGATGAGCAGTGGAGGGACCCCGAGAAGAGGACGGTTTTGGGGAGGAGGAGGGCGAGGGCTCTGTGGAGGGGAGGAATGAGGTCCACCGTGAGGACCGGTTCCGGAGCGAGGTTCGAGGTCGACGAGGGCCTCGAGCCCAGCGCTGGAGAGCCTACCCCGACCTCCGTCGAGTACCTCATCGGTTCCCTCGCTGGCTGCGTGCTGCTCACCTTCGTCTACCTCGCCACGCTCAGGGGGATCGAGGTCCAGGATGCCGAGGTCTCGGTAGAGGGCGAGCTGGGGAACGTCTGCAACTTCCTCGGCCTCTCTGACGAGGGGACCCCGGGCTTCACCAAAGTCTCGCTTACACTCTACGTCAGGTCAGGTGCTGAGGAGGAGACGATGAGGCAGGTCTTCGAGGAGGCCGTCAGGAGGTCGCCGGTCTACAGGACGCTGGAGGGCTGCGTCTCCCTGAGCACCTCCCTCAGGGTCTTCCGCTGACACCATATACCACAGGACAGGAGATGAACGAGGATGGAGGCCCAACAGCTGCTGATTGCATTCTCAGGCATCGCGGTCTCCACGGTCCTGGCGCACGTAGCTGTGAGGTTGTCCATGTCGCTGGCCCGGAGGCTGAACCTCCTCGGAAGGGACGTCCACAAGCCCGGCAACGTGATGGTCCCCAAGATCGGAGGTCTGGGCATGGCAGTCTCATACTCGGTCACGCTGATGCTCCTCTCGCCCCGCGCCGACGCCTTGACGCTCACCCTCCTCGCGTCTCCCATCCTGTCAGCCGCCATCGGCCTCTCTGAAGACTTCAGGGAGCTGAACCCGGTCCTGAAGCCGGTCCTCCTCGCTTTGCCTGGCCTCGTCGTCATCGCCCTCGGCACCTACGACCCCCATCCGTTGATACCCTTCGTGGGAAGGGCAAGGCTCACGGTCGTCTATCCGGTGCTGCTGGTGGTAGCATACTCCGTCGTCTCCAACGCCGTCAACAGCATCGACGTCGTCAACGGCTCCCTCGCGCTCTTCTCGATCCCGATCGTAGCGCTCTCAATACCGGTCTCGTTGGCGCTCGGCGCTCCAGCACCTGTCTTGGTTGCAGAGGCCTCCCTCCTCGGGTCCCTCCTCGGGTTTTTCGTCTACAACAGATACCCTGCGAGGACCTTCGGGGGGAACGTCGGGAGCAACCTCGTCTCTGCTGCCATGGTGTCATTCGCTGTGCTCGGAGGGTTCGAGGTCTTCCTGCTGGTGGCCCTACTCCCAGCGATACTGAACGAGGCGGTCGTCATCGCGTCGATGGGAGGGCTCAAGTCGGGGAAGGAGGTCGTGAAGAGGCCTGTGCTGGTGATAGGCGGCCTCATCAGGGACAACCCTGACCTCTCAGCTCCTTTGACCATCGTCCGGATGCTCTCGACAAGAGGGCCTGTTAACGAGTCGAGGGTGGCACGGGACATCGGCATCCTCTCGCTCCTCTCCTCGTCCCTCGCCGTCGTCACGATGCTCTTCGCGTGGAGGGCTTGATGGCCTTGTCCAGCCCGCTCCTGAAGATGATGGCCCTGATCCTCGTGGTCTGGCTGAGCCTTGTCGCGGTCCTCGCTTCGGTGGGACTGATCGTCTCAGCCACTGGACAGGAGGCAGGGACCTTCGTGGGCCTGTTCAGGCTTCTGGCGGCCCTTGCCCTCTTCGCGGTCTGGGCCCTCTGGACCCTGATGCTGGTCCAGTTCTGGTACCTCCGAGTGCTCAGGCGGTGACCTCCTCTATCTCCCTGACCACGAACTCCCTCACGTCGGCAATTTTGTACGGGTCCTTCTCGACGATCGAGAGGGCCTCGCTCAGGTCCTTGGCCTCGAGGACGTAGAAGCCCCCGGAGCCGTCCTTGAACCTACCAGCTATCACTATCCTCCCCGACCTGATCAGGCCCTTGACGTACTCGAGGTGCGCGGGCCTGTGCTGTGCGGTCACCTCCGGCGGAGCCTTCGGTATCAGGAGCACGTGGAACCTTGGCACGCCTCCAGTACTCCGTTGCCAAGTGAAAAGGTTTGGGTCAGGCAGGGTGATCCCCGCTTCACCGATCAGCAGTTCCGACGCTCATCATCCCCGATACCTAACTGGTGAGCGACCAAATAAGCACTGGACGGATTCAGGAGGCGGCCTGTTGCCTAGGCCTGTAGTACTTCCTGATGTGCTCCTCCTTGATCTTCGTCAGCTCCGACTCCGGAAGCGTCGAGAGTATCTCCCACGCTATCTCCAGCGAGTCGTCTAGCGTCCTGTTCTCGTAAGGCGACTGGTTGAGGAAGCGCTGCTCGAAGAGGTCTCCGAACTCGAGGTACTTCAGGTCAGAGGCAGAGAGTCCGCTCTTCCCTACGATCTCCGCAAGCGCCCTCAGCTGCACCGCCCTCGAGTAAGAGGCGTAGAGCTGGTTGCTGACGTCTCCGTGATCGGGCCTCGTCTTCTTCGGCGCTATGATCCCAGGTCCCATCAGCCTGCTGAGCGACATCAGCACGTTTATCGGCGGATAGATTCCCTTCCTGTGGAGGTCCCTTCCGAGGACGATCTGGCCCTCGGTTATGTAGCCTGTCAGGTCCGGTATCGGGTGGGTGATGTCGTCGCTAGGCATCGAGAGGATGGGCATCTGCGTCACGCTCCCCTTCTTCCCCTTGATCCTCCCTGCCCTCTCGTAGATCGATGCGAGGTCCGTGTACATGTACCCCGGATAGCCCTTCCTTCCCGGAACCTCCTCCCTCGCTGCGCTTATCTCACGCAGCGCCTCGCAGTTCGAGGCTATTATGCCGTTGGCGACGATGAGCCTGTGGGTTCCCTCGACGGTGAGGTCGTAAACGTAAGCCCCATCAGGCTCAACCTCCTGCACCTCCACCACCTCGTCCAGCACGTAGTTCCCTTCGGCAAGCGATCGGAGCGCCACGAAGTCAGGATCGCCCGGATTGACCTTGCCCTCAACGGACTGGAGCCACCTCGACAACACGCCCCTTGAGACCCTTCTGGTGAGGCGTTCCACCTGCGATAAGGTGCTGCTCGGTCCCAGCTCCTTCTGTCTCAGGCCGTACCTCGCCCTCAACCTCCTCAGCAGCTGCCCCGTCACCCTCGGGCTGAGGTAGAACCTCTCTGCCCTGACCCTCGTGATGTCCATCTCTGGCAGTCGGTATGTGCGCTTCTCTGGATGGTCAGGCCTCACGGACCTCCAAAACCTCGTGGTGCTGATCGGGCCCTGTATCACCACATCGTATACCTCTGAGCTGCCGAAGGAGCCTCCCGAGCTCCTCTTCTGGATCACGCTCGGTATGCCAAGCCTCTTCAACAGCAGCTGGATCCTGTTCGCCCTCAACCTGCTGGCCGTCGTTATGTGGACCTTCCTGCCGTTACGCAGCACTGAGCCGTCGCCGTCGAAGTAACCAGCGATGAAGGACGCCACATGGTCCTCCCCAAGTCTCATCAGCCTCGTCAGCTCCCTCGGCGTCCCGAGCTCTGCCAGATTGGACAGCACCCTCGCAGCTATGAGGCTGTTGAACCTAACTATGATGACGCCGTCCTGGTTGGTGTGCACCTGAGGCTCGGGTCCGTCGAAGACGCTCCTGAACAGCTGGATGAAGGCCTCGACGAGCTCCGTCGATCTGTTGCTGAAGCTGACGTAGTAAGCGCCCAGCTCCTCAGACTCGTAGATCGTCCCGTCTGAGAGGACCATGCCGAGGAGGCGTGTGAGGTCAGGCGTGACGTAACTCTCTTTCAGCCTCACCCTCTGCTTCCCGTCGGCCGTCAGATATTCGATCAGCGCTGTGGCCTTCTCAACGTCCCATCCCAAATCACCGACGGCCTTGAGGAACTCGTCGAGCCGATACCTCCTCTTAACGTGGGCGTCAGCAATGCGCTCGTAACTCAGGCCGAGCCTCCTACACGCCTCCGATAGGCTGCCGTACTTTTCGGCGAGGGCCAGCTCGATGCTGTCGTCCTTCGTGTGGACGAAGAAGCGTTCCGGCTCCCTCTCGGCAAGAAGGTGGAGCAGAGCTATCCGCTCGGTCTTGACGTCGAGCTTCTCGATCGAGTACAGCTCGTCACCAGGTCTGATTTCCTCTGCGGGGATTAGTCTCGGTCCAGAAAGGGTGTCGACGAGGAGCTTCTGGTCCGGTGTGACCTTGAGCTCGGCCCCTGACCTAGTCTTGATGAGCACGAGCTTTCTGGGAGCGACGATCTTCTCGACGGCTTGTATCCTGCACTCCCTCAGCCTGAAGTCCTCCCACGAGAGGACCGTGCTGTGCGTCAACTCTCCGGAGCTTACCAGGCTCAGGAGGGCAGACCCTTTGCCCTGCCCGACTACCATGTAGGGGGTATGGCGGTTGATGGTCAAAGAGAACGCTTCCTCGACGAACCTTCCAATCTCTTTGACCGTGCCGTCTCCGAACACGACTTCGGTATCTCCTGAGAAGCAGTAATTCGTCATGTCCGTCAGGATGACGAGGACGTGATACCCTTGCTCGAAGGCGAGGTACTCCGCCAGCGTCAGAGCGACCCTAGGTGTTATGATCCGCTCTATGGCCGGGTCGTCGGCGAGGTTCAGGAAGAGCGCGGACCTCGCGAGGGCACCGCTCTCCTCTAGGCTCCTCCTGAAGTAACGGGCCTCGTCGTTCTGGACGCCGATGGCCGCGAAGATCACCGCGAACTCCTCCTCCTTCCCCGGGACTGTGGCCTGACGGGCGATTTGGGCCGCGAGGACGTTGTGGGGCAGTCCGGACCCGCTGAAGATGGGGAGCTTCTGGCCCCTGACGAGGCTGTTCATCACGTCGATCGCCGATATGCCGGTCTGGATGAACTCCGATGGGTACTCCCTCCGCTCTGGATTGATGGGGTCTCCGTTCACGTCCCTGAACTCCTCCGCATATGGAGCTGGCATGCCGTCGATGGGCCTACCGAGCCCGTCGAAGACCCTGCCGAGGCAGTCCGTCGAGACGCCGAACTTCATCGTCGTTCCGAGGAACCTCGCCTTCGTCCCCTCGATCGAGAGGCCCTGAGTCCCCTCGAAGACCTGGACGACGGCCCTACCGCCTCCGACCTCTATGACCCTGCCGAGCCTCCTCTCGCCGGAGGCCGTCTCGATCTCCACCAGCTCCTCGTACTGCGCCCTCTCGACCTTGTCGACCACCACAAGAGGCCCCCTGATCTCGTAGATCGACGTGTACTCGATGCCTGCGGTCCCCGACCTCTGCGACATCCTCGCCTTCGCCAATCGGCAGGACGTCATAACCTTACCTTAGACCCGTGTTGGCGTTGCCCCTCTGATGGCCGGTTTCGAAGTCTAAAATCCTGATCGGCCGATGACCGGCTTCCCCGATCAGATCGCTGACCTAACCCTCCACCTTTTCCCTTTTCGCGCCCTCCTGAGGCAGTGGTACCCTGTGGACCGCGTAGTGGTCTGAGAACATGGTGACCAGTTGCCGTGCCACCTCTTCGCTCGCCACCGCTATCACTGCCCCACCCCCTCCGCCGCCTGTCATCTTCGCACCGTACGCGCCAGCCCTCAGGGCCCTCTCGACGATCTCGTCCAGCTCCCTAGAAGAAACGCCGATGGCCCTCAGTATGTTGTGGCTTACGGTCATCAGGCTCCCGAGGCGCTCGATCCTGTAGTTTTGGATAGCGAGCTCCACCTCGCCCGCTATCATGTCGGAGACCTCCATCAGCTTGTCGAAGAGGTTGACGTGCAGCTCCCTGAACTGGGCGACCTTCCTCACCATCATCCCCGTCCTCCTCTTCCTCCCGGACTCTATCACCAGCAGCTCGAACCCTTTCTGGACCTCGATCTTAGAGGGCCTCGATCCGCGCCTGAAGGTGATGATCCCGCCTATCGCCGAGACCGTCGGATCTATGCCAGAGGGCCTGTAGTGGAGCTCCGATTCGGCGACTAGGGCGTAATTGATCACGTCATCGGTCGTGAACCCGACCCCGAGCGCGTCGAGGAGGGCACCTGCCGTGGCCACAGCGATCGCCGCAGAGGACCCTAACCCCGAGGCCCTCGGTATCTGCGAGTCTATTAAGACGCTCACACCCTTGCCACGGCCGTGCTGCTCGAGTATCGCATCGACCATCTTCCTGTAGGCCTCGAGGCTGGCACCCAAGCCCTTCGCCGACTCCTTCACGAGCTTGCCGTCCTGCCACTCGGCCGTCCCCAGCTGTTTCGAGCCGATCTTCACATTGCCTCCTTCCTTCAGCTTAACGGTCGCGTAGGCCCTCATGTTGATCGCCGCTGCGACAGCCAGTCCTCCGTAGACCACGAAGTGCTCTCCGCTGATGATCACCTTTCCCGGAGCCGACCACGTGACCGTCGTCATCCGACCCGTCCCACCCTGAGCTTCCCAGCTGTTAACCCATTTCCTCTCGGAATCTTCCCCGCTTTCCGTCAGCTATGCCCCATGAGGGAGAGCTTATTAACAGACTGGGTTTGCGTCATCGGACGGCCGCAAGGGACACTGTCGCTTAGAACAGGACGGTGTTCTCGATGGCGGGAGCGTACCGTCACCTACCTCCTCTCCTTTTGCCCTCATGATGTCGTGTGTTGCTGCAGGGCCGTCACCCTATCAGTCAGAGATTCGTGGATTGGGTTCTGCCTTCGGCGCTTCGCCCGTTTCCGTCAAAAGTTGCGGCTTTCGCAATTTTCAGAGCAAAATTCTTGCGGAACTAACTAAGTGCACCAGGTGACAAAAGTACAGCGAGATCTGCCTTATAAACCCCTTATAAAGGGGCGAAACGATATCTTCAAATAGTGGCCTTTGGAATCATTTGTGCGAAAGGGTGCCGCGGCAGAAAGCCGCGGAGAGCCGAAAAATCCCGGAATCGGGCTCGGTGATCCCGAGAGAGGGAGTTGAAAGTGTGCACGTTTATTACCGACCCCAACGGGACCCCTCTCGCTGGCTCGTGATCCCGAGAGAGGGAGTTGAAAGGCTATCGCGCAAATGGTACCCATATTTCTTGATTATTTCATGTGATCCCGAGAGAGGGAGTTGAAAGCTCGAAATAAACCTCTAAATAATACCAATAGCCGACTGTGTCCCGTGATCCCGAGAGAGGGAGTTGAAAGTTTAACAAAAGTTGTGGAAGCGGAGGTGGAGGTTGAATGACGTTTGTGATCCCGAGAGAGGGAGTTGAAAGTTGACGTTGACAAGATGCTTACGGATGCGCTTTCGGCTTACGTGATCCCGAGAGAGGGAGTTGAAAGGACCTCAGGAAGTATGAGGACTGGGTTCTCCTGTTAGCGACGTGATCCCGAGAGAGGGAGTTGAAAGCTAATACGGCAGCGGTGAGGAAGGACACAGCGACTGCTGCTGGTGATCCCGAGAGAGGGAGTTGAAAGTCTCAGGCGGAGGCGTTATCAGGTCTTCGATGTCCTGATTGTGATCCCGAGAGAGGGAGTTGAAAGCTGATCGCTGCCGTGATCAAGTTGTCAACGTCGAGGCTGAGTGATCCCGAGAGAGGGAGTTGAAAGCATGGCCTCAGGAATTCGCGTAGCCCCATAACCATCGCTGATACCGTGATCCCGAGAGAGGGAGTTGAAAGTTGTCCAGCACGAACCTGTCGGCGCTCCTGAGCGCCCTCCTGTGATCCCGAGAGAGGGAGTTGAAAGAAGAGGAAAAGCTCCGGAAAAAACTCCAGCTTGCAAAGTGATCCCAAGATGAGGGAGTTGAAAGTCCCATTCCGAGGTGGCGAGGATGGTGATCAGGGATGTCATGTGATCCCGAGAGAGGGAGTCGGAAGAAAGATACTAATCGGGTCGTTCGTCATCCTCGATGATGCTGGTCAGGGTCGTCGGCGCGTCTCTGCTCTCGGTCGGGTTGTTGGGCGTCTTCTTC
>Ga0079996_109491_pt1 | contig 37219 bp, 30 predicted proteins | sample PerSpoAPS_AMetaG_FD_69199 | JGI IMG/M metagenome (GOLD analysis project Ga0079996, IMG submission 69199) | Thermal spring microbial communities from Yellowstone National Park, Wyoming, USA - Perpetual Spouter A (PS_A) MetaG (SPADES assembly)... | ecosystem: Environmental > Aquatic > Thermal... | reverse complement strand
CTTCTACGACGAGCTACGCGAGGAGGCCAGGCGGAGGATCCCAGAGATTTTGAACTCCATCGAGTGGCCGCGCCACTAAGGTTATATTGACGTAGGGTTTCGTCGTCGTGGTTTTTGAACTGTTGCATCCAAAGCTCCGGGAGGCTATAGAGGAGCTTGGCTACACCTCCCCAACGCCGGCGCAGGAGGCCGCCATACCTAAAGTGCTCTCTGGCATGCACACCTTGATCATAGCGCCTACGGGGTTTGGCAAGACGGAGGCCGCGTTGTTTCCCGTATTTTCAAAAATGCTGGAGGCGTCTGGGATGGGGGTAAGGGCGCTTTACATCACCCCTCTTAGGTCCCTTAACAGAGATCTGCTGAGGCGGCTTTATGGGCTGGCTGAGAGGCTGGGGTTCACGTTGGCGGTTAGACACAGCGACACGGCGGAGTCTGAGCGGAGGGTTTTGGCGTCTAGGCCTCCCGACCTGCTCATCACCACGCCGGAGTCGTTGCAGATTTTGCTGCTACACCGGAGGCTTAGGGGTAGTTTGAGAAACGTGCGTTACGTCGTCGTCGACGAGGTTCATGAGCTGGTTGGAAGCAAGAGGGGGGTTCAGCTTGCCGTCGGGCTTGAGAGGCTTGTGGAGCTTGCCGGGGAGTTTCAGCGGGTTGGTCTCTCCGCCACCGTGGGCAACCGGGGGCTTGTTGCTGGGTTTTTGGGCGGCGTGGGGAGGGCGGTGGAGGTGGTTGACGTGTCTGGGGAGAAGGCGTATGAGATAGACGTGGTTTTGCCGACGCCGGCAGATGAGGATTATATAAAAGCTGAGGAGCTCGACGCCACGCCTGAGGCTGTGGCGAGGATAAGGAAGGTTGCTGAGTACATAAGGGGCTCCAGGGGTGCGGTGTTGGTTTTCACAAACACGAGAGATGGGGCTGAGTTCCTTTCCTCTAGGCTTAAACGCCTCCTCGGCGACGTGGTGGAGGTTCATCACTCCTCGCTGTCTCGCGAGCATAGGATTTCGGTGGAGAACAGGCTGAAGCGGGGCGAGCTTAAGGTTGCTGTGGCCACGTCGAGTCTGGAGCTGGGGATAGACGTAGGCGAGATCGACCTGGTTGTGCAGTACGGCTCTCCGCGGCAGACCTCCAAGCTTCTCCAAAGGGTGGGGAGGAGCGGACACAGGCCGGGGCAGGTCTCCCGGGGGGTTGTGGTGGCTTCGGATTTGGAGGATTTGTTGGAGTCTGAGGTTATTGCCGAGAGGGCCCTTAAAGGGTTGCTGGAGGGCGATGTGGAGTACCATGAAAACGCGCTTGACGTCCTTCTGCACCAGGTGGTGGGGATCGCGCTGGAGGCTAGGCTCGACGGCAGGGAGGTGGACGTGGGGCACGTGTTGCGGGTGGTGCGGCGGGCTCATCCCTACAGGTACTTGACGGAAGACGACCTAAGGCTTGTGCTGGATTTCGCCGAGAGGCACCGTCTCCTTAAAGGGCTGAGGCCGAGGAGGGGTAGCCTCAGGTACTACTTTGAAAATGTGTCCACAATACCCGACGAGAAGAAATACAGGGCGGTTGACGAGTCCACCGGCAGGTCCGTGGGTGAGTTAGATAGGGAATTTGTATTCTCCATAGAGCCCGGGACGAAGATGGTGTTGTCCGGCAGGGTGTGGGTTTTCACGAGGCGTGAAGACGACGTGGTTTATCTCTACCCGGACTACGACGTCGTTGGGGCGTTGCCCGCGTGGGTCGGCGAGCAGATACCTGTGCCGTATGAGGTGGCGCAGGAGACGTGTCGTAAACGCGCGGAGCTTCTTAGATCCGCGCTGAGGGGGGATGCGGAGTTGCCGGTTGACCTAGACGGCATCAAGGAGGGGCTTATACCGGAGCCTGGGAGGTTGCACGTACATATAGTGGGGAACAGATACGCGGTGATCCATAGTTGCCTGGGGTCTAAGGGGAACGAGGCTCTGGGTCTCTACCTCTCCTACGCGCTTTCTGGCTACGTAGGCCCTGTGGGGTACAGGGCTGATGCGTACAGAGTGTTGCTGATATTTAGGGACTACGTCCCTCTGCAAGCCTTAGATGAAGTGTTCAAGAGGCCTCAGTCATACGTCTACACGACGCTTAGGAACGCTGTGAAGAACTCGAAGATGTTTAGGTACCGGTTTTTCCAAGTGGCGAGGAGAACGGGGCTTGTGGCTAAAGACGCCGAGGAGATCCCCAGCCGGCTTGTCGAGGCGTATCTAGACGACTTGCCGGGCTTGGAGGCGCTTAACGAGGTGTTTGTGGAGAAGCTAGACGTGAAGGCGCTGTTTTACCTGCTGGAGGCTCTGGTCAAGGGGGACGTAACAGTAAAGAGGCTTGCGAAGCCTACTGCGCTCGAGAAGCCAATTCTAGAGGAGGCTCTGCGGGTGGATTTCTCGTTTAAGGGCCTCTCCAAGGAGGCTCTTGCAGACCTCGCCCGCAAGAGGATAATGAACAGAAACGTGACATTGCTTTGTCTCAACTGCGGCTGGTCATATGCGGCAAGGGCCTCTGTGATCCCCGACGATGTTTACTGCCAGAGGTGCGGCGTGAGGACGTTGGCGGTTTTAAAAGGAATCGACGTGGAAAAGGCGAGACAGGTTTTGAGCAAATACAAACTTAGACAAAGGATGGGTGCGGAGGAGCGGAAGATCTTAGAGAAGTTGCAACAGAGCGCCTCTCTTGTGCTTGAGCACGGTAAGGTCGGCGTCGTGGTCCAGCTGGCACACGGCGTGGGCCCAAAAACCGCCGTGAAGATCCTCAACAAGGTATTTGAAGGCGATGACCTCTGGGCCGCTATATTAGACGCGGAAAAACAGTTCGCGTCAACCAAGGCGTTTTGGGACTAGTCAACGCCTTTAGACTTCAGAAATTCCTCGAAGAGCCGCTTCGCCCGCTCAGCCACCGGACCCACGCCTTCTACCCCTATTTCGCTGACGCGGACCTTGTCGCCTATGAGAACAGTGTTTGTCTCCTCTACGTATTTAACCATGCCCGGAAACACCTTCTCTGCGTATTTTGCGAACTCCCGCATGTCTATGCGCTTCTCTATGCTGTCTATATGAACGATGTATCTGTACATAATGAAAACTCTGGCGTATTTCTCGCCTGTTTTGCCCACCGCGTTTGAAAGAACGACGTTGAGTTGGGTATCAACGGCGTGGAGGACTCCTCTGTAGACCTCCCCATTTGACAAGACCACCTGTACCTCTTTTCCGATTACGTTGTTTAGCTCGGCAACAAAACGTTTGCTGGATTCCGCCAGTGTTGAAGCCATGAGGGGGGCGAGTTCCAAGTATTAAAATTTGTAGGGTTCACCAGCCGTTTTAGAAGCGCTACCCAGCGGCCGTTGAGGTTATACAACAGGCGAAAGCCCCGCCCTTCAGGGCGGGGATGGGGAGAAAGCTTTAAAATAGGCGTTTCTATGGTTGGGCCCCCTGCTGGGGGCGGATGACCCGCGGTGCTGGCCCGGGTAGCTCCATGACCTCGGCCCGAGGGGCCGTTGAGGGCCGGGCGAGGGCGCCAATGAGCCGCCCAAAGGGGGAACCTCCGCCCTTTAGGGCGGGGAGGAGGTCAGATAAGACCGACGTATACTTTTTCGCCGATTTTTAATGGGAGTTCTTTCTTGATGTCGAGTTGCAGGTCTCCTATGGAGATCCGCGTTATTCCCTCCCCTACATAGTACACGATGCCCCATGCATAGACCTTGTACTTGTGTAGATCTTGGTCTTTTTCTTTGTGTATAACTAGTTTTATTTTATTTCCTTTAGATATGCTTATTCCAAGCCTATCTAGCGGTAGCTCCAGTACCACATCTACATCGCCTTTCAAGGTGATTACGTTGGGGGCGCCGCTTGTTACGTCGTCAACTTTTAGCGAAAACTCCATGCCGCATGTTTTGGGCTCGGTATAAAAATTTGATCGTCTCTCCACGTCGGCACGACGCCGCCCCTAATGGGGATCTTGGCGCCGCAAGCGGCACATTCACCCCTCCGTCTGCTCCAGCCACTTCTCTATGGCGTCTGCGAGCTCTTTATAGCGCCAGAAGCCGTCGAGGTGCTCCCTGCCGCACTCGATCTCTATGGTGCCGTCGCTCCTCAGGTATACCCCCGGCTCCCTCCCGGTGAGGGCTTTTATCACGGCGGCGAATCTCTTGGCGTCTGCCTCTCTGCCGCCGGGGGCGTCGGCGCTGGCGTAGGCGAAGGCCTTAGCCGTGTTTCCGTCGTATCTACCGTAGGTAATCGCATACTCACGCAATACGTCGTCCACCTTCGCCGTAATCTTAATCCTCAGCAGGGGTTTGCCGCTCTTGCCCTTCTCAAGCTCGGCACTCCAGCCTTCTACCTTCACCGTGTGCTCCTCGCCATTCACCTCTACCCTCTTCTCGAAGCCCTCTAGCGTTAGGGAGCCTCTCGACATCCCCTCATCTATGATCTCTTTGACTTTTTCGTAGAAGGCGCCGCCCTTTTTCTTCGCACTCTCAAGTATGTACTTCACGAAATCCGCCGCCAGCTTCTGCTGTTCGCCGGAGCCGCGGACGGAGAGCCAAGCGGCGTGCGCCAAGCCCTCCCTGAGGATTGAGACGTAGCCATTCTTGCCGCCCTCCGGCATTTTCACCGAGAAGTGCCTGCCCTCCCTAAGTCCCATCTTCTCGAGCCAAGCCGCCTCCTGCTCTATGCTGTCGCGGCTGGTGGAGCCGAATCTGATTATCAGCGCGCCGCCACCGGACAGCCACATACCGTACTTCGACAATTCCTCCGCCAACACGAGCCCCTCCTCCAGCTTCACCAGCCAGCCCTCAGCCTTGCCGGCGTCCACCAGGTCGTTCTCTACAGCCCCCTTAACGATCTCGGCGAGGACTTTTCTGAGCTCCTCGCGTCCGGCCGCCAGCTTATTGGTAGTGACTTCGATGTACCACATGCCTTCAACGCCCTCCCTCTTCACCTCGGCGGTGACGCCCGCCAGTCTCAAGAGGCGCGCCGCCAGCTCGACGCGGCCCCGGTTCGTCGATTGGAATTTGAGTACAATGGCGTCGCCGCGTAGATATACGTTGTACTTCACGGCGGCGCCGCTCACCGATATGATCAAATCCGCGGCCCCGCCGCTCTTGGTAGGCCTCAGCCTCTCCCAGCTGATGCCGAGCCCCCTGGCCCCGAGCCTCACGACCTCAACCAGCTTGTGGTTGATAACCTTTTCATCCCCCTCAAGCAGAGGAGGCCCGTAGAGGAAGTATAAGTCAGCCAGCTTGACGGCATCATCGCCCGACGCTACTACCTGGTACCCACTCCCAACGTTTACCGCTTTCGTCTTAATGCCGTAGGCCGCGAGGGTGGCCGCCCAGAGCAAGGCGATTTCGCGCTCGCCGCTGGTCAAGATGACCACCCTCATCGCCGCGGACACAAATCCGTCTCCGCCTACTGCGTCGGAGATAACAGCGGCGAAGTAACTCAGCGTTTCCTCGTTTACGCCCAGCCGCTCCGCCTGGATAAGCAGAAGGGCTGGCGCTATGACCTTCCTCGCGGTTTTGTCGTCGCCGAGTTCGCTCTTTAAGCCCTCCAACTTCTTCAACGCCCCGGCCAAGTCGAAGCCGGAGCCGATCTCAACGTCTTCTTTAAGTAGCTCATTCACCGCGCCTAATACCTCGCCCCAGTGATCAGCAACCCACTGCTTAAGGCCGTCCCAGCTCTTCACGTGAATGAGGTCCTCTAGCCCCGCCTTGGTTCCCAGCATCTTAAGCCACCCACCCTCCGCGCTTATTCTGATCGCGTCGTCGAGGTTCTTAAGGGGGGCCCCAACCACGACTACTAGCTTCGGCCCCTCAAGAGTCAAGGACATGCTGAGCCCTACAACAGACCAGCCAAACAGAGCATGAGTCTCAGCAAACTGCCACAGGTGGGAGGTAGACATCGCCAACGCCCTCATGGTCTTCTTTCTGGTTATCGCCACGTCTGAGGTAGCCCAGCTCAGCATGTAGGGGAGGCGGTCCTCGACGGGCAGGCGTCCCCCGACCTCCTCCGCCGCCTTCATCGCCGTCTCAAGCTCCGGCTTGAAGAACTCCAGCCACCTCTCCACATCGTCGAACTTCAAGGCGTAGATTATGCCCTTTCCCACCTTCTCAATCCACAGCTCTATGCCCAGATCCACGAGCCCGCCGCCCTCCCTCATGTTATAGAGCTTAAACACGTAAGACGACTCGGTCTCCTTCTCAAACATCAGCGCCAGCTTGCCGCCCTTTACGAGCTCCTCAACGAAGCGGCTGTAGTGGTCGGCGCCGGGTTTTAGGAAGAGGCGGCGGAGGGCCTCCACCACCATCTCCCCCACTTCAGCCGGCCTCTCCACCTTCGCCCTCTCAGCTTCGATGCGCGCCGTATTCGGCGCATAGTAAAAGAGCCAAGCGGATCCGCCCTCCTCAAGCCAGTGCCAAGCCGCCTTGCCGAAGGCGCCCCTCCTTCCCAATGTATACTCCCTATAGGCGATAAGAGCGGCGTAAGCCTTCACACCGAAATTCACGCCGCTGAATTCGGAGAGCTCCGGCGCCTCCGCCTCCGCCAGCCTTCTGGCCATGTCCTCGTCCACGTCTAGGAGGTCTCTCAGAACGTGCCTGACTGCGTATTCATTCAGCCGCTTCCTGAGGATCTTCAAGGCGTCTTCGAAGGCCTTGCCCTCCTCCTCCGCCAGCTGTGTTAGACGGCCGAGGTCAGCCATGTACACAACCCGCCTGAACGGCTCCTCGCCCACCTCCACCCTCTGCACCGCCTTCCCAAGCCCCTCCACAACCTCTTTCAATGCAGATCTGTAAACGCCGAAGGCCTCCTCCAACGCAAGGACGGCGTAGAAGAGGGCCTTCTTCTTCCTCTCATCAAGTTCTCTATACGCCTTGCCCTTCATAAGCCTACTCTCCTCAGAAGGCGTCGGCAGTATCAACACCCTCAACGACTCCCAAGGCTCAGCCAACTTCACCCTCCCGGCGTTAGCCTCCCTGGCGATTTTCTTGAACTCCTCATACGGGTTGGGGGCGCTCCTTAAGATGTTGAACACCTCCTCCCGTGGATGCTCCTTGACGCCGGCGGGTACAAACGGCGTCAGAGACGCCACATACGCCAGCTTATCAAGCTCGATCATACCCCACAGATTCAACGCAACGCTCAGCGCAACCACCCCAGCCGCCACGGCGGCCATGAGGAAGAGATAGGCCTTGTGCTCATCCACCCAAGCCAACACCCTCGTGACGGCTTCCACAAACAGCTCCACGAGGCGCTGAACCGTCACCTTCACTTTCTCGAACGCCTCCTTAGCCGCCTCGTACAACGCCTTGGCGGCCTTCTGCACATACTCAACAGCCTCCCTAAACCGGCCCACGTCCACAAGCGCCACAGCCGAGGCGACGGAGGAGACAACGGCCTCCGAGTAGAGGCCGCTGTATACAGAATAAAGCGCCGCGGCTGAGGCGGCTTCTCCACATCTACGCCACATCTCCATGCGCCGGTTTAAAAACAACTATACGCAAAGAAAACCGCTGAGAATTAGAAGAGAGACGATGGAGAGGCTTAGTGAGTAGCCCCGGCCGCCCGACCCGGCGGAAGAGTTGTTGAAGAAGTGGCCGGAGTTACAAGCCTTCGGCGTGGAGTGGGTTAAGAAGTGGCTGGATCTTAGGGAGAGGCTGGTGGAGATTGCCAAGGTGTTGAGGAGGTTTCCGTGGATGGTTGATGTGGTGAGGCAGAGGCCGATGAACATCCTCCACCCGTATATGGTGGAGGTGTATGTGGCAGTGGACGGCTCTGAGACGTGTCTCTCGCTCGCCGCGTCGAAGGCATACTGCGCCCAAAACGGATCTGTGGAGGAGGTCAGGCTAGAGCTGGAGTTTAAGCGATACGAGACATACGAAGACAGGATAAGAGAAGTGTACCGCCCCAAGGGGCTATTAGCATTCGCCACGGCGGCGAAAGAATACGTGAGACTAATCTAACCACTTTTCCTCACCTTTTTGCATTGAAAATCGGCATCTTAAACTGTGTATTTATGGTTGGTGAGGTTCTACGTAGCCAAAATAGCGAGGGAGCTGATGAGCAAAACTTTGAGCCAACCCTCTCTTCATAGAGTAAGATATAATCTATGAGTTTAATACATCGAAAAAACCATCGATACGTGATTTGTCCGTATTGTAAGTCTGACAAAATAATACTGAATGAAAACGGCGAGTATGTGTGTACCGACTGCGGAACAGTAGTTGGATACGAGCTTGTTCTGCCAAGGGTGAAACTTGAAATGCCGTTGAGGAGGGAAAGCCGCCTCCTCGTATTTCTCCAGGGAGAAACGAAGGAGACGGTCAAAAGGAAATACAGCGAGTTGGTGAGGTTCTACGTAGCCAAAATAGCGAGGGAGCTGGGCCGCCCGGATCTTGAACGCGTTGCGTTGTCAACTTTTCAAGGTCTAGATAAGCGGGTGTACCAGGGCAAAAACCCGAGGGTGCTGGCCGCGGCTCTTGTCTACATGGCCGCAGAGAAGACGGGTTACCACATCCACAAGCAACAGATAGCTCTACTGCTTAACATAAGTAAGTTCAGTATAAGGGACACGGTTACAAAACTAAGGCGGCATGTTGCTCAAGAGTAACTTTCCACATCTCCTGGCCCGAATAGTGGAATGTGTTGAGTGTAAACACGCATGTCTCGAGAAGGGCCTCTGCGCCTTCGCCGAGGAGGAGATGCGAGACGTGGTGGCCCTGTCGTCAAGAATCTTCAGCAAAGACGTAGACACAACATTGCAACTGCGCTACGAGCTCTTCACAAAAATAAACGCCGAAATCGCCGTGAGAGCAACTTTGGCCACAGTAGGCCTCCAGGAGATCGCCGACCTAGTCGAAGACGAGGTGGAGGATATCTTGCTGGTGCCGGGCCGGCCGATCTACGTAACGAAGAGAAGCGGTAAGTTCAAGACCTCGAAAACGGCGGACGGCGCCACGATAAAAAGCTTGTTAAAGCTCGCTCAGATGAAGGGGATAGAACTCACCACGGCAAACCCCTCGTTTAGATACGGCCTGCGGTTTGGCAAGATAAGAATGAGAATATCGCTGGACCTGCCCCCCATCGTCCCAAACCCACAAGCTTACATCCGCATACACAGGGGCAAGATCACCCTGCGTCAACTGATGGAGAGCGGCTTCCTAACGCGTGAGCAACTGGCGGAGATCTTTGTAGCTTTAAAGGAGGGGAGGCATATAGTGGTGGCGGGGCCGCCGGGTAGCGGCAAGACCACCCTACTAGCCGCACTTGACGACGTAATTCCCGGCAACTTGCAACGGGTCTACATAGACGAGGCAGATGAGCTTGAGGAGGACCCAGACAAAAACCAGATCAAGATACGCGACGTGAACAAGGCGAGGCAGATCTACGCATCCCTAAACAGAAACATAGACCTGGTTTTCATAGGTGAGTTGCAGTATGAGGATCACTTCCATGCGTTTAAAACAGCCACAGAGATGGGGCTCCAGACGTTCGCAACTATGCACTCAGCTACGGTAGAAGAGGCGTTGAGGAGACTAGAGAGATATACAGAGGTGAAAAACACAGCCATCATACAGCTTGCCAAGCGGTATGGGGCTGTCATAGAGAGGCGGGTCGTGGGGATCTATGTTAAGTGAATACATAGCGCACAGAATCCAAGAGATACATGAGAAGGCGTATAATAAGCTGGTCCTTGTACTCGCCTCATCTGCCATGGCCAGCGTACTCCTAAGCGGGTTGGCGTTGCTGGCGAGCCCCGCCTTTAAATATCTCGCAGTAGCTGTGTTGATCTCAAGCATCCTCCTAGCAGAGAAGATACACAAAAAGACCTTGGAAAAAACGAGAAAGCTCTTGTCAAACCCAGAGAGAGAAGCCGCCGCCCGCAGATACCTCGCCACCTTGAAAGACCTCTACACTGCAGATGAGATCATCTACAGAGCGCTGGCGGAGCCCCAAATAGAAGACCCCGTAGCCAAGAAGGAGAAGAAACCCATAGTCGCCTCGGCCCCCTTCTTTAAAGCCAGATATGCGGCGCTGAGGACCAGGTCAAAAATCGTAATCACAGCCACCTCCCTGTCGATAATACTGCCTCACTTTATAGTGACAAAAGACATAATACTAACAATTACAGTAATAGTAATATTATTACTAGCAAGAAAAGTAATTTAAAAAACTAGTCGAACTCCTCCTTCTTCTCCTCCTTCTTCTCTTTCTCCTCTTTCTCCAGCTTAGAGGCGGCGATGATCTCGTCGATACGCAGGATCATGGAAGCCGCCTCAACGGCGACTTTCAACGCGTTGAGCTTCACCGTAAGCGGCTCAATGAGCCCAAGAGCCATCATCTCCACAACCTTGCCCTGGTACACGTCAAGGCCGTATCGCCAGCCGTCAGGTTGCTCATGTTTGTGAGTCAGCTCAGTCAATATGTCAATGGGGTCGAGACCCGCGTTCTCTGCAAGAGCCTTCGGGATGGCCTCAAGCGCCCTTGCAAAAGCCTCCACGGCGTACTGCTCCCTGCCGCCCACCTTAGGCGCGAAGGCCCTCACGGCCTTAGCCGCCTCAGCCTCGGCGGCGCCGCCAGCAGGCAAGATGTAGGGCTCCTCCACCACGTCGGCCACCACAGACAGCGCGTCATCTAGGTTCCGCTCCGCCTCGTCAACAAGTCTTTCGAAGCCGCCTCTCACCAGGATAGACACCGCCCTCGGGTTCTTACACTGCTCCACAAACACCATCTTCTCATCGCCAACACGCCGCTCCTCAACAAGCCCGGCGAAGCCGAGGTCGGCCTCAGTCAAGTCCTCGATGTTTGTCACCAGCCTGGCACCGGTCGCCCTAACAAGCTTCTCGATGTCGCTACGCTTCACGCGCCTCACGGCAAGGATGCCGGCTTTGGCGAGGTAGTACTGGGCAATGTCGTCAATTCCCTTCGTCGTAAACAGGGCAGTAACGCCAAGCGCCTTGAGCTTATCCACGTAGCTCTTGAGGATCTTCTCTTCCTCCTCCAGAAACGCCCTCATCTGAGTGGGGTCGTTGATCCTGATCTCGGCATCGATCTCCGGCTTCTCCACCTCAAGAGGAGCGTCAAGAAGCGCGATCTTCGCATTTACAACCCTCTTAGGCATCGCGGCGTGCACCACCTCCTTGTCCACGATTATGCCATAGACAAGCTGCGTGTCGAGGAGGGAGCCGCCGTGCTTCTTCACGATCTGGATGTTGTCAAGATCCACATACCACTTGCCGTTTCTCTCTTCGGCAACCTGCAACACGGCCTTCACAGCCAAGTCTGCAAAATACTCCTTCACAGTCTCGGAGATCTTGCCGCCCATCGAGGTCATGGCTATCTTCTTCAAAGTCTCCGCGTCTGTCCTATTCACCGGGACCGCAACCTTTCGGAGGTGCTCAGCCGCCACGTCAAGGGCCTTCTTGAATCCGCCTACCACAACGGTGGGGTGGATGTTCTTCTCCAGAAGCTTCTCAGCCTCCTCCAGCAGAGCGCCCGCCAGCACCACGGCGGAGGTTGTGCCGTCGCCGGCCTCCTCCTCCTGGGACTTCGATATCTCCACCAGCAGTTTGGCGATGGGGTGCTGGACGTCCATCTCGTCCAGGATCGTTGCGCCGTCGTTGGTGATGGTGATGTCGCCGAGGGAGTCAATGAGCATCTTGTCCATGCCCTTCGGGCCGAGCGTGGTTCTCATAACCTCGGCTATGGCTCTGGCAATCATTATATTCAGCCTCAACGCCTCTTTTCCAAAAGCCCTCTGAGTGCCCTCCTTCAACACGAGCACCGGCACGCCACCTATTTGGGTTAATACTGCCTGACTCATGGCTTGACAAAAATTGTGTATATAAAAACTTTTCTGACGCCGGGCGCGCGTCGATGCAGAACTAGGGAGAACCCTTTAGGGCGGAGGTCAGAGCAGGTCGAGAGTTCTAGCCAGAGGCACCACGGAGTCCTCCCCCACATACACCGTATCTTCATATTGCGCCACAAAACCTCTTGTCCTCTCGATAAGAACTTCGTAGCCGTGCAACACCCCCGCCTTTAACGCCATCGCGATTGTGGCGTCGTCTATCTGCGGGAACCAGCGGGGTGTAAAAGGCAAGGGCCCCGCCTCCGAGCTCACCACATCTATCAGCGGCTGAAAAACCTTGTGTCTCATCCTCGCCAAGCGGTATATCGTGACTTCCCTCCCGTCTGTCACGTAGCCCTCCCCATTGGTCGCGAAGGGCTCCACCGCGTATACATCGCCGGGGGAAAGAGATTGAGACGCCGACTTATCCGGGTAGTTAGGTATTACGTACCCCGCATGTAGTAAGTAACGCTCGATTTTGTGCCCGGTGAGGTTATATATGGGGTTGAAGCCGTAGTTCTTGATAGTGCGCTCCACGGCATCGCCCACCTGCCACGCCCTGACCCCCGGCTTCGCCGCGTTCAACGCAGCTTCAAGGGCAGCTCTCGCGGCTTTAGCCAAGTTTGTAAAGACCGGGCCCAAAGCCACCGTCACCGCCGCGTCGACGATGTAGCCGTCGCGTTGAGCCCCCACATCGATCTTCACGAGACCCGTCTTCGGAACCAGCAAATTGTCCCCCCGCTTCGCCGTGTAGTGCGCCGCCACCTCGTTTATGCTTATGTTGACTGGGAACGCCGGCCTCGCGTCGTTGGACCTGATGAAGGCCTCCACCTTTTCACATATTTCCAAAACTGGGACATCGGGCTGTACCAAGTCAAGCGCGTATTTAAGCGCCTTATTCACCACGTCGCCCACCTGCCGCAGTAACCTGAGCATCGCTTGAAACGGGGTGGGGGTTTAAATTTTTGGGGAAAACAGTTTTAAAGAAGAACCTAGAGGGCAGCCATGGGAGCCTTAACCATAGTAGCGAAGTACATGATCGTAGCGCAGATGGAGGTAAACGGCGGCGTGGACAAATCCGACATAATAGGCGCGCTGTTTTCCCAAACAGAGGGCCTGCTCGGCAAAGACATGGACTTGAGGGAGCTCCAGATGATGGGCCGCGTGGGGAGGATAGAGGTCGACATAGTTGAGAAAAACGGCAAGACAAAGGCCAAGATATACATCCCAAGCAACCTAGACAGATACGAAACCGCCCTAATAGCCGCACTTATTGAAAGCGTCGAGAGGGTGGGGCCCTACCCCGCCTCGGTAAAGGTGCTAGAGATCAGAGATCTCCGTGAAGAGAAGAGGAAAAGAATTGTAGACAGAGCCAGGGAGCTCGTCAAGCTAATAGAGGAGGAGATCTTGCCAGATACGAAAGAAATAATCGACAAGCTGAAGGAGGACGTAGCCAAGGCGGAGGTAGTCGAATACGGACCCGAGAAGCTTCCGGCAGGCCCAGACGTCGACAAGTCCGACTCCATAATCATAGTAGAGGGAAGAGCCGACGTGGTGAACCTAGTCAAGCACGGATACAGAAACGTCATAGCTCTAGAAGGCATAAGCAGAGGGATACCGCAGACAATAATAGACCTCAGCAAAAAGAAGTCCGTCACGGTGTTTATAGACGGCGATAAAGGCGGCGAGTTGGTGCTTAAGGAGCTGATGAAGGTGGCCCACATAGATTACGTCGCCCGCGCGCCGCCAGGAAAAGAGGTGGAGCAACTAACAGCCAAAGAAATAGCTAAAGCCATCAGAAACAAGATGACTCTGGAGGAGTGGCTGGCGCAACAGAAGGCGGCTGGAGAGAAGACAGAGACCCCCCCTCCTCCTCCGCCGGCGCAACCGCCGGCCCAGCCGCAGGAGGCCATGCCGCAGTTCCCCTTTGACATAGCCAAAAAGATAGAGGAGATGCTCGGCACCCTGGAGGCGGAGATCTACGACGCCAACTGGACGTTGCTGAAGAAGATGCCGGTCAGAGAACTACCCGACTTCCTAGCCGCCACAGGCGATTCTGTATATGCCGTCGTCATGGACGGAATAACTACGCAGAGAATCGTCGACCTAGCGGCTAAGAAGGGCGTTAAGTTGATTGTAACTGCAAGGGTGGGGCCGCTGACCAAGGTCCCTGAAGATATGAAAATATTGACATTTGAACAACTACAAAAAGTCCAGTAGCGATTTTTCAGCCCTGCCTGTTTTGAGGTCGCCCTCCTTCACGCCCACAACCTCGGCGATTCTCAACGCGGCGGGGATTATCTGCTTCTCCACGTAATAGTCCACGTCGATTCTCTTAGGGTCGTCAAGCAGGATATACGGCACGGCCCTCTCAGACACCTTCTCCCCTCCCTTAACCACCACGTACCCTACGGTGGTTCCCTTCCCCACCCTGTAGCCTCGCTTTTTGAGGAGCAACGCGGCGCTTACGTGAGGAGGATGTGCCTTGTACTCCTCAAGCTCCTTATCGAGCGTCTTCCATATGATGAGGTCATCTATTTCGAACTGGTATCCTTTCAGCTTCGTGATGACGTCTTTTACGTATTTTATTACGTTCTGTCTTGCCTCTGCGGCGTTTCTAGACGTAAGTATAATCTCAACCACCTTCAGTTGTACTTCTTTGGCTAGTTCGCTCCAGTCCCCCCTCACCACCTCAAAACCCACGATGTCCACCCGGCCGTCTCTCAGCAAACCGGCGTATCTCTTCTTGGCCTCGGTGAAAAGCACCCTGACGTATTCCTTATCCACCTTGATCTCAATCCCGTACTGCTCCTCCACATATCTCATAAGTCTCTCGACGTCTCCGCCCCTCTTGATAAAGAGGCTGTCCGTGTCGCCGTAGATAACGACTATGTCCATCTTCCTCGCCTGCTCAATGACATCCCTCAGTATGGCCCTGGCAAAGGCGGTTACGGACTCCGCCACCTCCCTCCTATACCACCTCGCCCCCACCCAGCCCAGGTAGCCGTACATGGCGTTGGCCATTACCTTAAGTGCTCTCTGTCTCTCGTCGAGCACCCGGTATCCGGGCGAGTGAGGCGGGTATTTCCTCATCTCCTCCCTAGCCACCTTCCTAAGGGCCACAAGCTCCCTGAGAACCTGCGGGACGAAGCCCGGCGGGCTTTTTCTGAACTTATGGCCCACCTCTGGCGCAACCACAACGCCGTCAGGGGGGTCCGGCTCCCCCGGCTCTAGGTATATCCGGCGAGAGGTTGTACCTCATCATGACGTTTGGGTACATAGAGGAGAAGTCCAGCACCAAAATGTCGTCGTATAAGCCGGGCCGCGGCTCCAGAACTATTGCGCCTCTATACGGCTCATACTCCCGCTCCTCCCTGTTGGGCGCCACCTCGCCCATGCGGTAGGCGTAGCGCAGAAGCATCCACTCCACCCTGTTGCCCACGCTGGCCGCGGCCACTTGGTCGAGGGGAAGGCCCGACACGGCGGAGAGCTGTATCAGAAACGGCAGGAGCTTATCTGCAAGCCCAAGCGTCGACCTCACGTCGTCTAGGACGTACTGCCTGAGCAACTGCCTTTTGCTTGGGTCGTTCCAGTATTCATAGATCTTGTGGCCGGGGATGAGGACGCGCTCCGTCCTCTTCATAACGCCGAAGTACTCCGCGACGCGGTCAAGCGTCTTGAGCTTGATCTCGGGGAACTCCTCCACTATGTTGTAGAGATCCACGTTGGCCCTGCCAACCACAGACCAGTGCCCATACACGCTCTGCTGGGGCAACCCGCCGAGCCTATCTAACCTGAGCGGAACCCCCACCGTCCTCGCGCGCTCTGCTAGGTAGGGCCAATCGAAGTTGTTGGAGTTGTACCCAACAACCACGTCGGGGTCATACGACCTGACAAACTCCACAAAACCGCGTAGCGCATCCCTATCGTCCCCAGAGGTTTCGAAAACCTCCTCCTTGCCCTCGCCGGTCTTGACAGCGATGAGAATAACGGGGTCCCGGGCTGGGTCAGGGGAGCCCCTCTCGTTGTACACCTCTATGTCAAACGCCAAGACGCGGAGTGCCGGTGGAAACCCCGGGGAGATGCCTCTCCACTCCTTTACTACGTATTGGGGGAGGTGACCCAGCCTGCCCGCCTCCTCCACCTCTGCGATGTTCCAGCCACAGGGGACCACGCCCTTGTCTATCATGTAACGCATGTAGAAACGTATGTCGGCCTCGTACACGCCGGAGACGCCTGGCACAGCCAGCGCCGCCTCCCTAAGCTTCTTTATGTCTTCCGGTATTTTGGCAACCGCCTTGAGGAACCTCCTGGGGCGGCCCAGAAACCTCCTCTCCACAACCTCCACAGCCCCCACCGGAGCGACGCGGGAGAGCGAAGCCTTAACCGCCGCCGCGTCGCAGACGGGGCAGTCCAGGTAGAAGTACGGCCTGAAGCGCCTGTCCACAACAACCACCCTCTCCGAGCCCTCTGAAATGCCGAAAATCCGCACCTCCGGCACGCCGCCGACGACGGTGTAGGTGGCGTCTAGAGGCCAAATCTTCAACTCCACATCTCCTATGTGAAACATATAAATAAATCGCCTATCTACTTCATGGAAGCCTTTAAGAAATGCCTAGAGGAACTGCCCAGGAAAGCTGGCACCGCCCACAGCCACGTAATCGAGTGGTTGATAGAGAGGTTGCGGGATACATGAAGCTCTACCTAGGCATCGCGGTCTTCACCACGGTCTACGCAATAGCACTTACGCTAGGCGTAACCACAGCCCCGGAGCCGTTGCTGTGGAACGGCGTAGTGGGGTTCATGCTGTCCCTATCCCTAGTGCTCGCCGTAATCCCCCTGGCGGGGCCCCAAATCTACTACACAGCTACACAGGTCCTGCGTAGCGCGCTGAACCCGCCGATAGACCTAGACCCAGCCCTGCAGATTCTGAGACCAGTGTCCTGGGTTTTGAACATACTATTCACAGCGGCGCTTATACTCTACATACTCCAAATTAAAAGATGGATCGCACGCAGGATTATAAGAGTGTTGCTGTTTTAGGCGGGTTGCCTACAGGAGCAGGACATGCTTGACACCCCGATTCCTTGATGTTCAGACCCGCGTTCACACCTGCGGGTTAACAACGCTGTGCCGCTCCACGGGAAACCTAACCTGTGGCGTATTGCTTCAAAACTTCGCCAGCTCCACGGCGGAGGCCCCCAGGGATGCATGTCGTTTGTTGCGTCTGGGAGAAAGTGAAGCCTCCTGCCGGATTTGGCGGAGGAAAACCTCGCTGAAGCCCCGGCCGGGATTCGAACCCGGGACCTCCCGCTGTCTCGCGGGGTCGCTACGAGGCCGACGCAGGGCTTCGCCCCTGCATGTTTTATCCGGAGCCGGTGTAGTGGTTCGCGGGCCGTATCTTTGTTTTTGTGTGTTTTTAAGTTTTTTCGTTTAGTTTGGTGGTGTTGGGGTTTTGTGTGAGTCTTTGGAGCAGTTGATGTGTTATTACTAGGCGTCTTCCTTCCTCGGTGGTTTTTACGTGGTCTCTCCACTGCTCATACTCGTCTCCCAGCATTTCTCTCAGCCTTCTCTCCAGCGCCGTCTTGATCTCTGCAATCAGCCGTGGATCACCGTATTTCTCAGCCCTAACGCCCTTACTCTTCCTCTCATAACGCACAAGCTTGAGCCTGACCCCGCCTATGTCGACCGCCTTGGCGCCGAAGTCAAAGCGGCGTAGCGCCTCTTCTGCCGTCTTCTTCTTCTCCTCGTCTCCGGTCTGCACCACGTGTTCAAGGTACCGCTTTACGGCTTCTTTCTCCTCCGGCGTAAGTTTTTCTAGCTCGTCTTTCGGCACCACCACCTCGAAGCGGGAGGCACCTTTGCTTATTACTGAGGCGTTTATGCCGGAGAGCCTAAGCCGGCGTCTAAACTCCTCAGCCTCCTCCAACACAGAAAACCGCGCCACGGCATTTACAGTGGGCATCTTCTTCCCCCCTTTCATTACATACGTCAGCCTCAGCCTCATCGACGCAGATCCATCCACGAGCTGGAATACGACCCTATCCACAGCCTTTGGCGCCGTGGTTTTCGGCCTCTCTTCGCGCTTCGCCGCGGCTTTCGGCTTGACTGGTCTCTCGGGTTTTGCATCTAACCTCGTTGCAACTATGGGCTTGGGGGCAATGCGCGGCGTAGAGAGAGCCTCCAGCCTCTCGATGGCCAGCTTTACGGCTTCGTCTACCTCCGCCAGCCGCGTCAACGTTTCTTCGTCGAATACCACCTGGTAATATACGCCCGAAGTGATCTTAGGCACGGAGTCTATGCCTAGTTTCTCCAGCTCTCTCCGCGCCGCCTCTGCGTACCTCTCCGCCTCCCCCTTAGTCCTAAATAGCACTCTGCCCCTCAGGCCCCTGGCCAAAGACAGCTTTACGTATCGGCCGGCCAGCTGGAACCCGGCGAGGTTCTGCGCCGCCAGCCTCTTAAACGCAAACCACTTATGAGAATGCAAAGCGTCAAGCAACACCCCGACGCCGGAGAGATACAGCTCCGCGATGGCCCTAGCATACAGCTCGGGGGCAAGCCGAAAGACAACCACTTTCTGCTTTATGTGGAAGCTGACGTCTCTCCCCTCAAAGAGATGCATCAGTTTGTTAGACACAGATATAATCAACCTATCACTCCTCACGACGCCGTCGCCGAGGTAATACGCCACCAGCGGCAAAGGATCCCCGGCGTCGAGATGCTCAAGGACAAGCTTAATCGTAGAGTTCTTAATATCCCGGCCCTCCAGCGGCATCTGGTAAATCACCCGTCCATTCTCGGTTGCAGACAGCGTTGAACCTCCGCTAACCAGCCGTAAATCTCTTGAAAATGCATATAGCTCTGTCGATATCCCTTTCTTCTTTAGTACTATATAAGGTGCGTGTATTCTTATTCTTCCCGACTTTGTGATGAGCCATGCATAAAGTTGCCAGAGCTGTGTTGTGCTCATTATTGCGAAGCCTCGTGGTTCACGTGATTCGTCTGACGCCAGCCAGCCGATGTGGAGGCGTTTGACGTATTCCTCCGGCAGAAGGCGCGGAATCTGCACCTCTACCGAGGGCACCTCAAGAGCTAATTCGTGCATGCCGCGTTGCTTAACGGAGACACACTTCTCTCCGCAGATCTTTATCGTCTTGCCTGTAGGCGTCGTCTCTAGCCAGAACTCTCCGCCCTCCAGCGCCTTCAGCATCTTCTCCACAGACTCCACGCCGGCTTTCTCAAGCCGCTGAGCCATAGACCTCAACGCGTCAAACAGCCCAGTGTCTCGCAACGCCTCCAGCATCTCCAAGCCTCTCGCCACTGCCTCCTCCGCCGTTGTGTTCAGCCTCAGCGTCTTTATCCACTTCTCCGCCTCGCGCCTAAGCTCCTCTTGTTTAGCTGGGTCAGTCAAGTAAGACTCCACCCCCTCTACATACGCCTTCCACAGCCTCGCCACATCGCCTACCTTAGCGGCCGTCAAGACTCCGCGTCTGGCGGAGGCGGCCAGGGCGTCGTACTGGACTCCGCTGGCGCCTCTGCCAGCCTCCAGCCGCCTCCCAACCTCCGCAACCACGGCCTCGGAGACGGCAACAACGCGGAGCTCCACCCCGCCGCCGGTGAAGAACAACGCCGGAGCCACGTAGGCAGAGCCGGCCTTAGAAAGCCAAGCCTCAAGCTCCTCAGGGCTTTTGGCCACTATCCACTTCTCTTTGGCTTCGCCGGCTTTTCCCGCCTCCATCTTCACCGGCTTGAAGTAGATGGTCCATCCCCGCGTCTTCACGGCGCAGACCCCCTCGGCGCATATCCTCGCGGCGCGGCCGGAGGAGTAGTCGGCATATCTCCCGCCTTTCACAGCCCCGAGCCACTTCTCAAGCTCTTCGGCGGCGCGGGCCACCGCGGTTTTAACCTCCCCCCTCCCCAGCCCAGCCAGCCACCTCTCCACCTCAGCCAACACGCCGCCGCCCGGCACCAGCGTCGGCAACTTGCCCAACGCTCCCTCAACCAGCCGAACCACCTCGGCAACCCTTCTTTCATCCACCTTAACACCAGCCGCCACAAACGACGCGCCTACCGCGGCGTATGCCAGCTTTTCCAGCTCCACAAGACCCCACATATTCAACGCGGCAGACAGCGCAACTACTCCAGCCGCCACAGCCGCCATCAAGAAGAGGTATGCTTTGTGCTCATCCACCCAAGCCAGCACCCGCGTCACCGCCTCGACGAAGATCTCCACCAGCCTCTGCAGAGACACCTTCAACTGCTCAAAGACGTCTCTAGCCGCCTCGTACAGCGCCTTGGCGGCCCTCTGGACGTACTCAACAGCCTCCTTGAACCGGCCCACGTCGACAAGCGTCACGGCTGAGGCGACAGAGGAGACAACGGCCTCGCTGTAGAGGCCGCTGTATACAGAATACAGCGCCGCGGCGGAAAGCCCGGCGAAGGCGGTGACCCTCAGCGCCTTCTCCACAGTCAAGACGCCCTTCAGCGCATCTCTCCTATACCGCTCCCCAGCCCTGGCCAGTACGTCGATGATTTCAAGCACAAACTGCTTGATGCGGTACTCGGCGTCTGGGATGCCGGCCTCCTCCGCCTTCCTCACCGCTTCTCTCACTGTGTGTTCAATCATCTTAAAGAGCAACTCCCCATCCCTCGTCTGATACCCCTCGAAGAAGTAAAACAGCGCGTTGTACACATGCCTAGCGGCGTCGGGCGACGCCATAAGCCGCCCAAAGGAGCTCAACACATGCTCAGCCACCTCAGCCAGCACATGGGCAAACTCGGGCTCCTTCGCCGCCGCCTTCTCCAGCCTTCACCTTAGCCGTCGCTAGGCTCTTCGCCTTAAACGCCGCCTCTCCGTTTTTCTCCAGGTCGTGGCTGGGCGTCCGGCCTGTGGGGGTCCACTGGTAAACGACCGGGAGAGGGGAGAGACAGTGTGTGCCCAATGCGGCCTAGTAGTAGCTGAGGCGGCGGTGGATCTGGGGCCGGAGTGGAGGACTTTCGAGAAGGAGAAACGCGTCAGGACAGCCCCGCTTAGGCTGGTGGTGAAGACGGATTTGGGGGTAAAGCCGGAGCACGGGGCGAGGTGGCGTAGGCTGGCGAGGTTCCACAGAGAGACCCTGCATGGCTACGAGAGGAGGCTGGTTAAAATAGGCGGCGAGATTAGGCGCATTAGGGAGTGCGCCGGTTTGCCGCAGAGCGTGGTGGAGGAGGCTGAATCACTAGTGAAGAGGTATTTCGACCTTGTGGCCGGCTTTCCGCCTGAGGTTGTGGCTGTAGCAGTGTTGTGGACCGCCGCTAAGGCGGCCGGCGTGCCTAGGCCGCTGGAAGACTTCCTCAAATGCAGTAGGGCTGAGGAGCGTAGGGTGAGGAGGGTGGCGTGGAGGCTGAAAGAAGTAATGAAGCTGGGGAGGAGGCCCTCCCTTGAGGACTACGTGGGGACGCTGGCGGCTAGGGTCAACCTGCCGGCGTCTATCGTCAAAGCCGCAGTGGAGCTTCTGGAGAAGAACAAGCGCGTTTTGGCTGGTAAAAACCCGTGGGTTTCTGCGGCGGCGGCGTTGTGGCTGGCGTCGCTTAAGAAGCTGGGGCTTTTGAAGGCGCTGGCTGAGGCGGCTGGCACGACGACGGTTAGCATTAGGAAAGCCGCTGGGAGGATGAAGGTATGAAGGTTTGGAAAATAAGGCAGTACCTCCCTGCCCTGCTTCTGTATGTCCAGCGGCGTGTGGGTGGTGAGAGAGGTGTCGTGGTTGCGGTGAGGACGCGGGATATATGCGGAGTGGATAGGCGGTGTGGTAGGGCTGTGTACAGCCTCATGATGAGGCTGGTTGCGAAAGGCCTCGCGAGGCGGTACAAGAAGGGGGTCTACCTAATCGAGAGGAGGGCGGTGGAGGAGGTGTTAACAGCTTTGAAGGAGTGGATATGACGGAGGCCGCTAGAAGGATTAGGACAACTGCCGCCGTTTTTGAACTGCCGCAGAGGTTGGGGGTTTTGCAACAGATTGAATACGAGCCTCCGCCGAGGGAGTGGTGTACGGAGGACGGGTGCCTTTACGAGGGGCTTCTAACCGCGGATGGTTGTAGGAGGGGCATATGCGTGCGGTATAGGGTGTGGGTGCATTCGAAGGATAGGAGGACATGGAGAACGAAGGAGAAATGGAGAAGAAGGAGGGATGAGGAGGCTGGTGGCTGTATCAAGCAACAAGTAGCTGACGCGTTGTGGGAGCTGGCTGAGAAGTACGACGTCGGCGTGTGGTATGAGTATGTGAGGGTGGGTGCGTGGTCGCGCCAGTTTGATGTCTTCTGTGGCGTTGTCGTGAATGGGGTGAGGCTGGATCAGCCGTATTGTCGCTCTGTGGAGGAGTGTGTTAAGGAGATACTGAGAGACTATGGGAGGGAGGTGGAGAGGTTGAGGGAGCCGCCTGAGCCGGTTTTAGTTGTCAAGATCAACCCCGTGGAGGAGCTCCTTCAGGAGTGGCCGGAGTTGCAAGCCTTCGGCGTGGAGTGGGTTAGGAAGTGGCTGGATCTTAGGGATAGGCTAATCGAAATCGCCAAGGTTATGCGCAGATTCCCGTGGATGGTGGAGGTGATAAAGCAAAGGCCGATGAGCATCCTCCACCCCTACATGGTGGAGGCGTATGTGGCAAAGGACGGGTCAGAGGTATGCCTCTCCCTCACCTCGTCAAAGGCGTACTGCGCCCAAAACGGAGCCGTGAAGGAGGTCAAGCTAGAACTGGAGTTTAAACGATATGAAGTATACGAGGAAAAGATGAGAGAAGTGTACCGCCCCAAGGGGCTATTAGCATTCACCACAGCAACGAAAGAATACGTGAGGGTGCTCTAGCCCTTCTGAGGGTATACGTCTTGTGCTGGCTTGGTTCTCAGGAGTCATGATAAAATTCTTTTCCACACCGTCATTATCCAGCCACTAAGTTAGAATATGTATTCTAGAGAAGGTGAGATGTTGAGCATAATAAAAAACAGGGCCCGCGCAACCACTACACCGGCTCCCATACGGGGCTCCGCCCCTGGGCGCTCCGACCGGGCTGAGCTACCGGGGCCCGTGTTGACGTAGTGCTGGTGTTAAAAATTTTATGTCCGCTCCTCTCTTATGTAGGGTCTCGCGAGCCATCTTGGGGCTAGAGCCTTCAACCGTGTTTTTCTCATGGCGACCTGGACGGCGGCTAGGACGGCTATAGACGCAACGTACGGCACAACGTTAAGGAGGTGTGGCGAGACTTGTAGGAGTCTCTGCAGGACGTAGGCAAGCGATATGAAGAAGGACGGCACAAGCGACGCCGCTATCGCAAGCAGAGGCGACCAGAGAGATATCATCGCCGTGATGACCGCCAGGGAGCCCCAGCCCATCACCAGTTGCTCCGACCAGCTCCCGTAGTACAGAAGCACGAGGTAGGCGCCTGCGGCTGAGGCGAAGACGCCTTCCACTAGGCCTGCCACCCTCCTTATGTTGTACACGTCGACCCCCATTAAATCCAGCGAGGCGGGGTCGTCGCCGGACGCCTTTATGGCAAGCCCCACCCTAGACCTTAGGAAGAAGTAGACGGCCACCGCGGCCACGACGGCTACGGCAAACGCCTCGACGCCGTATACCACAGGTTTCTCTATAGGCCTCCCTACGACGCCTCTGGCCACCTGCGACCCGACTCCGTACCCCACCATCGTGAAGGCGAAGCCCAGCAGTATCTGGTTCAGCGCGAAGTCGTTGGACAACACATAGTAGAGGAGGTTATACAGAGTGCCTATAATTACGGCCGCCACGAAGCCCCAAGGCGGGCCCACTGCGGCGGCCACCGCCGCAGATAGATACACAACGCCCTCAAGTCCCAGGTTCAATACCCCAGCCCGCTGGCCCACCACTGCGCCAAGCGTAGCTAAGAGCATCGGCGCGGCGCTTCTCAAGGCCTCCAGCGTTATTGAGGCTACTTGGTCTACCGCCATACCACCTTGTACTTATACATGACGTAGCCCGCCAGCCCCCAGGCCATGGCGGTGCCCACGAGGGCGTTTGCGACTAACGCGGGGAGCCCCGCCACTTTTAGATTGACGGCGACTTGATACAGCCAGGCGATGTATAGAGAGGCTGCTGTTGCGCCTAGGGGGTGCAGGCCGCCGAGCCACGCCGCTGAGATGCCGTAGAGGCCGAAGCCGGTGCTCACCTGTTGCAACGTCATGTAGCGGCCCGCGTCTCTGGTCATTATCTCCACGGCTCCGCCTATCCCTGCGAGAATTCCGCTCAGGCCTAGGGTCGCCGCGATGTATAACTTAGGCGGCTTCCCTGCATATCTCACAACCTCCTCCCCCGAGGAGAGGAGGCGCATCGTGAGCCCAACCCTAGTTCTATACAGCAGAACTACCCCTGCCAAAACGCCGGCGAGGAGCACGGCGGCTAGCGCAGGCTCCATGTAGGGAGCCTCCACGGTGGCTATAAAGCCCTTCTTGGCGGGGTCCTTAAGCGGGCCCTCCACGAAGTAGCGGGCCGCGGAGACGGCGGCGAGCGACATGAGGAAGGTGGTTACGGCCTCGTTTACACCAGGCGCTACCCTCAACGCCGCAGGTATTAGCGTCCACCCGGCGGCCGCCAGGGCCGCAGACATCACGGCCTCTGCCGCGTTATCTGCCGAAATCGCGGCGAGGGCGCCTACGATTGCCTGCCCCTCCTGTCCTATATTCCAGAGGCCGGCGCGGTAAGACACCACGCCGGATAGACTCACCACGCCTATAACCACGAAAACTCTAAAGAGGTACCCGGCGTCTACAGTGGCGAGGGCTCTGGCTGTTACTGCCAGATCCCCCGTCAGCGCGAACACGATGAGGATAACCGTTGCCAACGAGCCGAGAAACGCCGTTGCGTAGTGAAGCGGCGACGGGGACTGCCTCTGTACCAGCCTCATGTCGTCATGGCCTCGGCTATTTCATCTACGTCGAAGGGAGGAGTGAAAGCCGCCGCGATCTCTCCCCTGGAGATTACGTATATCCGGTCTGCCCTCTCCACGGCTTCCTCCACGTCTTCCATGCTTACGACCGCGCCGCCCTTCACAGCGCTTTTCACAAGCGCGTAGAACCTCTCCGCGGTGTCTACGTCAAGTCCGCGCGTGGGGTAGGACGCCACCAATACGTAGGGCTTCACTAGCCACAGCTCGCGCGCAAGCAACAGCTTCTGCTGGTTGCCTCCAGAGAGGGCGGCGGCTCTTGTGGAGGGGCTCGGGAAATCGATATCGAGAACCTCCTTGGCCTTGGCCAGCTTCTCCATGCAGCCCTGTATGCACCTAATCTTAAAGTTGTCCAGCACGCTCAGCTCCTTGGCCAACGCGCGGCCTCTATCCTCCGGGAGATACGCAACGCCGCGTCTCAGAAACTCGCTAAACGGCCTGCCCGTGACGTCTTCGCCGTTAATGATCAGCCTGCCTCCCCTGGGCTTTTTAAAGCCGGAGAGAAGAGCCATGAGCTCCTCCTGGCCGTTCCCAGCTACGCCTAAGACAGCGACTAGCTCGCCCCGCCGCACCTCTACGGTGGCCCTCCGCACCCTCTCGCCGGAGAGGTCCTCCGCGCGGTATATCACATCGCCTATGGAGGAGCTCTTGGAGACCCTCCGCTGCACCACCCCCTGAAACATGGCCTCGAGCAAAACCCCCTCGTCGAAAGGCCTCTCGTAGGTGTCTACTCTGCGTCCCCTCCTCAGCACAGTTATTCTATCCGCCGCCTCCACAGCCTCCTTGATCTTATGCGTCACAAAAACCACGGCTTTACCCATTTCGGCGAGTCTCCTAACTATACTTAACAAGGCCTTAACCTCCTTGGGGCTTAGAAGCGCGGTCGGCTCATCCATGAGCAGTATTTCGCTGTTTCTCGCAAGAGCCTTCACGATCTCGACGCGTTGCTTCTCGCCGACTGCAAGCTCCCCCACGTATTTATCAAGGGGGATTTCCACGCCTAGCTCTCTCCCGATTTTCACCGCAGTCTCCACGTCTATGCCCGAAAGCTTAAGGTTCTCCTCCACGGTGAGGGTATCCACCAGCGCGAAGTGTTGAGATATGACGGAAATCCCAAGACCCGCCGCGTGTCGCGGCGACTTGATCAAAGTTCTCCTGCCGTTGATATATATCTCCCCGCCGTCGGGCATGTAGACGCCGTAAAGAACGGCGATGAGCGTGCTTTTGCCAGCGCCGTTTTCCCCGAGGAGCCCGTGAACCTCGCCCCTCCTAACGTCGAAACTAACGCCGTCTAGCGCCACTACGCCGGGAAAAACCTTCCTAATCCCAACGGCGCTAAGCAAAGGCTCCATGGGGTAAAAATACGGTTTTTAAGAGGGCAGTTGCCCGTAGCCCTCCACAAACCAGTCCATGTTGTACAGCTCGTCTTTGCTGAGCCTCCTCCTCTCGGGCACCCTCACCACGCCCTTCATATCCCTCACAGGTCCAGTAAACGGGTCCCAGACGCCCTCTATAATCTCTCTTCGCAGTTGCTCCACGTAGTTTTTCACCTCGGCAGGTACGGCGGGGTTCAGCGGGAGGATTACGTCCGCCGGGTTCTTCCCGTGGTCGTAGTAGGCGTAGGCGTTTTTCATGCTCCACCAGTAGTCCCTAGGCCTCTCAGGGGGCCACTCGCTCCAGATGGACTTCATGCCGGAGACCCAGGCCAGATACGCCCTTATCGTCATCTCCACGTAGAGAGGCCCCCAGTTCACCACCTGCCCTGTGAGGTGAGCCTTTGGGCCGTACTGCGACATATCGCTGTAGTGTGAGAAAGACCACACGGTCCTTCCCCGTTTCTGGTAGTCCTCCGCCGTCTGGAGGACAGTGGGGCTGTCCTCGGTGAAGGCAAGCACGTCGGCGCCGCTTGTCTCGACCAGGGTGGTGGCGGCTTTCCGCGCCCCCTCTGGGTTGTACCAGGCGCCCAGCTGGATGACGTCCATGGTCACCTTGGGGTTCGCCTCCCTGGCGCCTATGAGGAAGGCGTTCATGTGCCGGATGACCTCAGGTATGAGGAAGGCGGCCACGTAGCCCAGCTTGTTGGTCTTGGTAATCCTCCCCGCGACGACCCCATTTAGGTAGTAGGCCTCGTAGAGGTCGATGAAGTACTCGGCGAAGTTGGCGAGCCTCCGCCACTCATCCACATCTTTGAAGTAGCCGGAGCAGTGGGCGAAGAAGCGGTCTGGGTTCTCAGCGGCGGCCTTCTTAGTCCCGTCCATAAAGCCGTAAGACGTGGTGAACACCAAGTGGGCGCCCTCAGGCACGGCACGTTTTATGTAGGTGTAGGCCTGGTCCTCCGGGACATTCTCCGTGTACGACGTCTCTACAATGCACCACTTCCCCGGGTCTGGACACAGCATAGACTCCAGATACCTCCTGCCGACGTCGTGCGCATGGGTCCAGCCGTAGTCGCCTATAGGCCCTACATAGATGAAGTGAACCTTCATCTTGGGAAGACCCGCGGCCGTCTTGGGGGCCTCCGCTGTGGTGGTAGTTGCAGTCTTTTCCACTGCTGTTTTTATGCTCTGCAACGCGACGTAAGTAGCCCCGGACCCAACCACGGCGCCCGCCGCAAACGCCGCCACCGCCTTTAACAGCTCCCTTCTGCTTGTTCCCATGAAGTGCCTAATTAACATAGTATATAAACATTTCCGATAGCTAATCGGTATTTTTTAAACAAGAAGTTAAATTAGCAAACACCGCTGTCTGCCAAATCGAGGCTCTACACCTCTCTCCGCGGAGACAGTTGCTTAGAGCAGTAACCCCCCAGCCAAACCATCGACGACTCACGGCCACTGTAGGACATCCCAAGACGCGGGCCGACGTCTAGCGACTACTCTTGCTGGCTTATAGTAGTAGACCTCATGGCGATCAGCTACCCTAGGACCGAGCATCTACCTCACGGGCATGATCTTCATCACATATCCGTTCTTTTTTAGTGATATAATTTCTTTGCGACTAAAGCCTCGCCCTCTAGGCGGGAGTCAGCCTAGAAATCCTCTTATTCTGCCAAGCGCCAACGCGTGGGCTTGTGTCTCTGCGTTATTCAGCAAGGCCGTGTAGGTCTCGTCAGGCTCGGGCTTTATGCCCATGATGTCTAGGGCCTCATCTATCTTTTTTGTTAAGTCTTCTCCGAGGACGTTATTAGCTCTTTTTCTACAGTAGAAAGAGCTGTCGTATCTCCACTCATCGAGAAGAGCCGGTAGTGCTCTAAGTATGGCGTCTAACTCGTCGGTTTTATAGGCCCAAGCGATGAACTGCGCATCTAGAAGCGTCGGCGGCACTCCTACAAAATACCAGGTGGCAGTGTACACGATGGCCCTTGGCACCTGTACTCCGCCCTCCTCTATGGTCCTCCCATATTGTTTCCAACTTACTCTTTCTCTCGTGGAGGGGATGGCTGACGCGACCTCTACAATCTTCGGCAGATAGACATCTACGAGATCTCTATACATACGGGACGCCACCTCTACCCACGTCTCTTTTATTTCCAAGCCGCGGGGAGGATGCAGACGAGATAAAGTCTCTCTTACCCTTAGAAACTCCACGTATGAGACGTCGTACCTGACGGCGGATTGCACAGTGGCTGTGCGGTAGCCGGCGTATTGGAGGGCCTCTACATGAGCAAGACGGGGGTTGTTCAGTCCTCCTCTAAACGGCGGGGAGCCCATGCCAACGATCGGCCAGATCTTATACTCCCCCTCTCTGTTTATGACATCTATCTGTTGCAATGCATGTATTACAGCCAGCGCCGACGCTATATGTCCGTGCCTCACCGCAGAGTCGGAGATGCCGAGAAAAACCCGCATATTTTCAACAACGCGGCCGCTGGCGGCAGCTGTGCGGAAGAGTGCCTTGATGAAGTATTCCACACGAATCTGCCTCTTCGCATCTTCTAAAAGGGGGATTAACTCTATCACAGAGCTGTCTCGGAAGGCGCCAAGCTCTACGAGATCTCTTGTTTTCAAATCCAAGGCCTTGTATACGAGGGTTAATGTTTCAAAATCCTCAACCATCGGCAGAATTATCCACCTAACGGCGTCTACGTCTGCGACTTTCCGCGAGTAGCTGTTGGCAAGCACAGAGGCCTCCAGCGCCAACATGCTACGTTCAAAATCCTCTAAACGAGGATTTGGTATCCTCGGCGTGATGAAGTACCTCTCCCCCAGCGGAATGCCTAGGCTTATCGCCTTAGCCGCTATGTCTCTTGGCTGCGAATAGGGAGTCGCCTTTCCTTCATAATCCACCATTACTTCATCACATCCATACGCCAAGTAAGCCACGGCGGCCTCCTCTACCTCCTCTGCCGTGCTCACCCTGATAGTGGAGTCAGGATGCTGTGTGCACATAAGCCGCGGTATATACATTACGCTGAAGGAGCCAGAGCTATATATAGGTTGATTCAAGCTATCAAAAGAATTTCACAAGTCCCACCACCCCAGGTATGGTGTATGCCCTGACAAGCCCCATCTCCTCGAGCCAGATGCGGCAACACCCCATCCCGGTTCCGCCCGCCCTAGCGGCAACCACCGCGGCTTCTCCGCCTAGGCTATGTTGTACTAATTGGTAATTAACCGGCAATATTTAAGAACCTTATTTTATCAATAAATTCATGAAAACAAACACAGGTTTGATCGTCGGGCTGGTTGTGAGTGTTCTGCTGGCGGCGGTCTTCGCTGTTCTGTGGTTCGGCGCCCAAGAGGACAACAAGCTACTAACGAGACAGGTGATCTACCTCACTCAGCAACTGCAGGGCAACTTGTCACTACTTCAGAAAACATCGCAACATGTTCAATAAGATCGAAAGAGGCTGGATGCACGTCATATGGGAATGGAGAGAATGGAGACTTTCCGATATTGTTACCTACTCTTTCTACGTCATTATCGACACCTATAACGTGGTTGAGGCGGTCGACCGCCAGCCAAGCACGACGACGCCGTTTAACGTGATTTACGTAGACGGCGTAACCAAGCTTCCGTAACGTGAGTAGGCTTAAGTGCGAAAGACGGGGCGGCTACCTCGTCTGCTACCCGTACAGGAGATGGGTAAAGAGGATCGTAGGTAGGACATTGGCGGCTCTGGGAGCCGTCGTTCTCCTGCTCCTGGTGGTATACCTCTATGTAGATAAGCCAGAGACGTTTCGTCCATTTCAGCCTGCAACTCAAACGGCTACCCCTCAGACGCCTGAGGCAGAGAACGAAGCCTCTAAGCTACAGGCGGTGGAGTATTTGAACCGCATCAGAGGCGAAGAGGGGATTCCCCCTGTGCAACTCATCGACCTCAGCGTTGCTAGGTTTAAGGCGGAGTACCTCGCCCGCACGAACTTGTTCAGCCACTACGATTCAGAGGGAAGACACCCGGGTTACTGGTACACCCGGCTCGACGGCGGACTATACGGAGTAGAGGAGAACCTATTTGTGGTATATACAGTAGGCAGTGGCCGACCATCTGCCAGAATCGCAAAGATTAACTACAGCGATGCCATATACAACCTAGTATTCGACGATGCTCTCTCCATGTGGGGCCACAGAGACTCCCTCCTCGACCCCTGCCACAACTACGTGGCTATGGCGACGTCTTACCTCTGGAACAGCACATATGTTGCCAGGTACTACGTGGTGTATATGGTGGCTAAGTGGGTGGAGTGGGTCTCCCCGCCCCGCTACGAAGGCGGGAGGTTTACAGCCGAGGGCTACGCCGCGCCAGAGATGAAGCCGGAGGTCTTCGCCGTCTACTACGCCAAGTATGAAAGCAACCCGGCGGGCCGCCACAGCTACGACGTCGGCGACCTCTACCTCTGCAAAGTGCTGGATACCCCCTTCGCCAAGTGTAAAGACGCGCAAGAGCCCGCAGGCGTGTTTACCGTAGAGAAAACGCAAGACGGCAGGTGGCGCATTAAGATAGATGCGTCAGTGGCCCTGGACAGGCCCGGTCTCTACACCTTCATGATAATAGCCGAAGACCTCAGAGGGTTAAAGTGGAGCCCCTTGTCGCCGTGGGGGCACGCGAGGGTTGGGAAATGCAGAATAATGGAGTACACCGTGGCGAAATAACGACGGATAGGATCCATAGCCGGCTACACCGCCCTTGCGTAGCGTCTTATTGCATCTATTGTTTTGGCTATCGCGAGCACTATATAGCCCACTCCGATTACGCCAGCCAGTGCCGCGTAGAACTGTCTCGAACCCCGCTCCTCTAGGCGTGTCTGTATGGTACGCCTGTGATGATTACGTCGGTGTCTATCGAGACATAGGCCGCAGGTTCTGGCTCTACCTGCAGTACTACAAACTTAATAACATCCTCGTAGAATGGCATAATTATTATTTGTCCTCTTGTAACGGGCTTGCCGAGGAGTATCTGCTTCTTAAGGTATTCAGGATCTACTTCAGCAGGCTTAGTAGGGGCTAGGACTACTCTTTGGGCTGGCCTTAGAACCGCCTTCTTCACCTTTACGATGTCGCCTATGTTCATGTTAGCATTTTTTCTAATTACGCTGTCTACCAGTATCACATCTTTATCTTCGTCTTCGGGAAAGACAGGCCACACCTGGGCATATGCGGTCTTCCTTCCCACAATCTCTACGTAGTCGCCAGGTTCAACGCCAAGTCTCTTCATTATGCGGACAGGGATCCTCACGATAATGCGACCGTAGTCCAGTTTCTTTGCATTAAAGACTTGTAGTAGCACCTCTGGCGCTGATAGTATACCTTGCTGTTTGCTGTTCACCGAGTTGTCATGCTGTACTTCTATCTTGGTGGCTTCAACAATCACATCGGTGTCTATCGAGACGTAGGCCGCAGGCTCTGGCTGTACCTGCACCACCACGAACCTAACCACGAACCTAATGGAGTCTCCGTAGAAGGGCACGTCTATTGCTTGTCCTCTTGCGACGGGTTTGCCGAGGATCTGCTCCTTTAAGTATTCGGGATCTACTCTGACGGGCTCGGTGGGGGCGAGGACTACCTTTTGGGCCGGCTTTAGAGCCGCCTTCTTTATCTTCACAGTGTCGCCTATACCCACGCCGGCGCTTTGCCTAATTATGCCGTCCATCTGCACTATGTCCTTATCCTCGTCCTCAGGATTGACGAGCCACGCCTGGGCGTATGCAGTCTTCCTCCCCACGATCTCTACGTAGTCGCCAGGGTAAATGCCAAGTCTCGTCATTATGCGGGCCGGGATCCTTACAATACTACGACCGTAGTCCTCTTTATTTGCATCAAAGACTCTCAATGGTACCTCAGGTGTTGATGATTTATACATAAGCTGTCCCTCTGGCTGTTGCTGTTTACTGTGCGCCGTGTTGTCATGTTGTATTTCTATCTTGGTGGATAGCTGAACGTAGGCGGCTGGGGCCGGGACTACGTCTTCAACTCTGAGCTTTACAGTTTTGTCTTGTTGGGGCACAGCAGTAATGTTTCCTTTCGCAAGTGGTTTGAAGAGCAGGTATCTCTTGACGTATTCGGCGTCTACGGGTTGATTTGTTCTAAGAACAATTTTCTCGGCTGGCGGCAACACCGCTTTCTTTATGCGCACATAATCGCCCAATTCGGCGCCGACGTTAGACCTAGTGACTTCGTCCATCTTCACTACGTCTTCCTCCTCAGTAGGCTGGACCACGGCATACGTCGAAGTGGCGCCTATTATCTCGACGAAGTCCCCCGGCTTTAGGCCTAGCCTCTCCATTGCCGAGAGGGGAAGTCTAACAGTTCCGAGTTGCGTCTCGTACTCGGCCAATCCGCCCACACGCAGGACAGTCTCGCCCGGCCCGGCCACGAGCGGTTCTTTGAGGCCGCCTCTCGGCGCATCCCTAGCCTCTGCCGGAGGGGTGGGCAGGTGCGCTGTGTCGGCGGCTACAGTAGGCGTCTCCGCCGCTGGCAACTGGGTAATCGTCGGTGTGTTGGCTCCTATGCGCGGCGCCATGTTTGGGAATATGTGGTAGAGCGCCTCGACAACGTTTGGGCTTAGGCCGTGGATGTATGTGCTATACACCGCATATCTGTCTATGCCGCTGGCGTCCAGCGCGGTGGATATGTACTCGACGACTTCGTCCATCTCGCATCTCTTGATCGCAGACGCGATGACGCTGGCTATGCGAGACGCTATTTGCCAGTCCTCAAAACCTTTAGGGGCTCTCCTGTAGGCCGCTATGAAGTCGTTAAGCTCATAGACCGCATCGGCAGGCATACACGAGGGGGGAGGCTGCGGCGCAGGCCCACCTTTGACGATGGAAACACACCTCTTAATGCACCTATACCTCTCTGCTTCGTCCTGCACAGACGAGCATAAGTCCACACAAGTCAGCATGGCCTCCACCATGCGCCTTTAGGTGCTACGCCTCCCGCATCTACAATTGACTCCCTCCTCCGAACTCTCTGGATAGAATTCTCAGTGGCGAGAAAGTGTGACCGGTGCTGTATTGGTAATATAAGTAGATCTGGACAATCCACAGTTTTATTTATTATTTATTTAAAGATATCTTCCGATTTGTGAAATGCCTTAGCTAATTGGGCGCCGAGAAACTGTTCCAATGAGCCTTGCTTATGGTTATCAGATGGGGAGTCAATAATAAACTCTCTACCTCAAAGGGTTCTGGTGCTAGACTGATTTTTATCAAAAGAATTTTATGAGTCCCGCTGCGCCAGGTATGGTGTATGCCCTGTAGCCAAGCCGTCTGAGGTGCCTCGTCAACCTCTCAGAGAAGCCGTACACGGTGTATACAAGCCTAGGGGAGGTCTCTCTGACGAACTCCACGAGGCTTGGGAAGTCGCTGTGGTCGCTGAGCGGGATGCCGTAGACGCCCTCCTCGGCCGCCCTCCTTCTGAGCCCCTCCTCTGCATACCAGCCGCTTACCTCTATCTTGAAGCGGCGAGGCGGCGCCGCCCGGAGGCTCGGGACTATGATCACGTCGCCGCCTCCGCCAGTGGAGATGCCGAACGCCCTGTTGTACCTAGCCACTGAGGCGTGCGCGCCCGCCTTGGCGCCGAGGAGCTTCGCCACCTCCTGCGCCTTGCCCAACGGATACGCCGCGATGGCGACGCCCCCGTCCTCTGCATGCCTCTCCACGACGTCGAGGAGCTCGTTGTAGAGCTCGGCGCGGTTGGGGAAGACATACGCCGGGTCGCCGTAGGTCGCCTCCATGACCAATACGTCGGGCCTCTCCACGGGCTCGGCGGCGTCGGTCAAGATGGTTCCCGCCGTGTTGAAGTCGCCGGTGAACAAAATCTGCAAGCCGTCGACCTCCACCAAGTACATCACGCTGCCCAGTATATGCCCCGCCTCAAACACGGCGATCTGCGCCCCGTCCACCTCCACGACGTCGCCGGGGGCCACAGTCATACGTCTCGTCGGCACGCCGCCCAGCCGTATCGACATGGCGGTAAACGTCTCCCGAGTCGCCACTACCCTATGCCGCAGCACATAACGGGACATGTGGTCGCTGTGTCCGTGCGTCACAAGCACAAAGTCCACAGACCCCCTGATGGGGCCCGTGGGATCTACAACAAACCTAACCCTAGAACCCTCCACGTATATGCCCCTGTCGTAAAAAATCTTCATCGCAACCCGTCAACACACAATTTTTATACATCGCCACCAATCACCTCTCATGATGTGTTGTCCCTTTGCTGAGCTTGTGAGGAGCATGCCACAGTCTGATAGAATACGCCTTTATGCCGAATTTGCGGAGACTCTCAGCCACGTCGAGGCTGAGCCCCCCGCCGTAGCAGTAGAAGACGTAGGTCTTGTCGCGGCCCATTCTGTCGACGAGCGAAATGACGTCCTCTGGGTCGCCCCTCACCGCGCCGGGGAGATGCCACCTTCTGTAGGACTCCTCATCTCTTAAGTCTACCACCACCGCGTCTGGGGGCAACTCCCCGATTTCTAGGTCCTGCGGCGGCGTCAAAGACTTTATGTATTCGTCGAGTTCTCTCTTGCGCAGTATCTTCATGCTCTTCACCACCTCCTCAACAGCGTCGCGTATGGCCAGGTCTATCTCCTCCACCTCTTCTCTCGTCGCCCACTTCCTAGGCCTCCGGCTGAACACCGCGCAGTACTCGGGCAACCTCGCCGAAAGTTCGTACGTCCCTATCCTCTGCGCCAGCTTCACAATTTCGTCTTTGTCCATGCCTATCAGCGGCCTCAGCAGGGGCATTTCAAGCCCCCTCTCGACGGCGGCTAGTGCCTGTAGCGTCTGCGAGGAGACCTGCCCCAGCGACTCGCCAGTGACGAGGGCGGCCGCCTTCACCACACGCGCCGCCTCGGCGGCGGCGAGGTAGAGCCCCCTCTTAAACGCTACATTCCACAACTCTTCTCTGACGCCTCTCCTAATGGCCTTGGCGAGGGGGCCGCAGTCGGCCACGGCGACGCGGGCGTTGTAGCCGTAGGACCAAGACAGAAGCGTCTTTATCACCTCCAACACGTGCCTCAAGGCAAGGGTCCCGCCGAGATTGCAGTAAAAGACGTCGACATGGGCGCCGCGGCGCATCATCATCCACGCCGCCACGGGCGAGTCGATGCCGCCTGACACCAAGGCGAGGACCTTCCCCTCGGAGCCGAGCGGGAGGCCCCCGGGGCCCTCCAACACCTCCGTGTAGAGGAAAGCCCTCCTCCCCCTTATCTCTACATAAAGCTCCACCTCAGGCCGCTCCAAGTCCACCTTCCCGCCGGCGGAGACGAGCGCCGCGCCTATCTTAGCGGCGGCGTCTAGAGACGTGAAGTAGTGGATACCCCATCTATGGACCCTTACTGCGAACCTTCGGCCCCGCACCACGTCGCCCCACAGCCTCGCCGCGGCGTCGGCCACCTCGTCTAAATTACTAAATCTAACCAGATAGGTGGGGCTCACAGACTTGACGCCAAACACTCTCGACAAGACCCTCTTTAGGCACTCTACATCGCCCCATGCGTAAAACCGGCCGGGCTCCCAAGCAATCTTGGCGCCGCCGCACTCCTCAGCCGCCTCCTTCATGGCGCTTAGCAGTAGCCGTTCCATCTCCTTCCTAGTCCAGCCCCTCTTTACGCTAAGCTCGCCAACTCGCACCAAGACGACTCTATCCACATAAACCCCCATACAGACTCTTAAAAAACCTACGAGCTTGCCAAAGGCTAGGCTCGCGCCAAAAATACCACACTTTAGCTATGTGGCCAACACCTCCTTCATGTTCGACGTTTTAAAGACAGCAACGGAACAAGTTGACGATTTTTACAGAAAGTCTATCTCTTGTACTTAGGCGCCACATGGGGGGCGTAAGAGCGAAAATTGCTAGACAGGCGGACAGAATAGACAAGACAAATCAAGAATAGACAGACCGCAAAGGCTTTACAGGATTGATGAACAAATAAGAGACGGCTTGACGAAAATAGTGCGTTGCAAGAGGAGGGAGTTGCCTATTTAAGCAATGAGAAGCTGTGGCTGAGGCTACGGGACTAGAGGTAGCCGTAATCCTTAAACAGACGGTCCATGGCGAAGTAATCTCTAAAAGTGCGGTACGCGTTGTATGCCACCTCCCAGTAACGGCCGCTGTGGTAGGCGTCTAGCGCCTCTTCGACCTTTTTCCTAAATTCGTCGTACTCCCGTCGGTCGATGTCGGGCGAGTCGAGGGGGAGGAGTCTATCTCTGTCCTCGCCGAAGAGCCAGCCGTTGTAGCCGTCCTTAACCACCTCAGTCACGGCTCCGTCGCGCGACGCCACAGACGGCACCCCGTTGACGCCAGCCTTCATAAACGACGTGCCCGACGCCTCCCAGCCGCTAAACGGAGTGAAGAGCCAGACGTCGGAAGCCCATATGATCCTCCTCGCCGTCTCCACGTCTAGGTCGGGGAAGTAGTACACGTTCTCCATGGACTCAGCCGCCTCCCTGAACTTCTTCATCATCTCCACGCCGTAGTGGTCGTTGGGGTGGGCGCGGCCGCCGAGCAGAAAGACGGCGTCTTTATTGACGTCTTCTATGAGCTGAAGCACGAAATGTGGACGTTTGTAGTGGGTAAGCCGCCTAGCCCAGGACAAGACCACCTTCCCCCCAGCCTCCACGCCCAGGGCCTTAAGCGCCTCCTCCTTCACAGCTTCCCGCGCCCTCTTCAGCTCCTCTGGGCTTTTTACGTTTGAGACTTTGGGATGCTCCCACCGCGGAATCTCAACGGCGTTTGTCACCGGCCTTATCTTGTGGCAGTGGTGGGGGAAGGTGTTGCAAGTCAACTTCACCATTTTCTTCGACACCACCACGCCCTCGGCCGCCATGGCGAGCCCCAGCTCCGTCAGCACAACAGGCTCCATCGCCATCTCGAAGCCGAACTCGTCTCTGAAAAACCTCCGGTGGAAGGCGGGGTGGCCCCACGGCGCAGGCGTGTGGATGGTAAGCCTGGCCCCGGGATGCCTCTTGAAAAACA
>Ga0079996_120911_pt1 | contig 37333 bp, 33 predicted proteins | sample PerSpoAPS_AMetaG_FD_69199 | JGI IMG/M metagenome (GOLD analysis project Ga0079996, IMG submission 69199) | Thermal spring microbial communities from Yellowstone National Park, Wyoming, USA - Perpetual Spouter A (PS_A) MetaG (SPADES assembly)... | ecosystem: Environmental > Aquatic > Thermal... | reverse complement strand
CCAGAGAGGTTTACTGACAACTTCGAGGAGAACAAAAAAGCCGTCGCGGAGCTTGCGGATATCCCCAGCAAAACTGTGAGAAACAGAGTGGCGGGGTACATAACTAGGCTTGTAAAGAGGCGCAAGGCCCAAGAAAAGGCTGAATCCACGGCGTGATATGCCCCTCGCGAAAGGCGACTACATACTTCTCGACTACACCGTAGTCGAGAAGGACGAGAACAAAGTCGTAGAGACCACGCAGGAGGTCGTCGCCAAAGAGGCTGGCATCTACAGGCCGGAGGAGGTGTACGGCCCACGCCTCGTCGTTCTTGGCGAGACGCCTCTCTGGGAGCCTGTGGAAAACGCGCTACTGAACACCGACGAGGGGCAGGACTTCGAGGTTGAGGTGCCGCCTGAGAGGGCATACGGCGTGAGAGACCCCGGCAAGGTGAAGATAGTATCCATTAGGGAATTCCACCGCCACGGCGTGGTTCCAAGCGTCGGCGATGTGGTGGATTTCGAAGGTCAACGCGCCAGGGTGGTCTCCATATCTGGCGGACGCGTCGTGTTGGATTTCAACCACCCGCTCGCCGGCAAGACCTTCGTGGTAAGAGGCAAAGTCGTCAAGAGGCTCGCAACCACTGAGGAGAAGGCAGTGGCGCTTCTTAGGCTGTACCTGCCCCGGGTGTCTGAGGACAAACTAAAGGCCGCGCTTGAAGGCGACGTCTTGACTGTGGCGTTACCGGCCGAGGTGTTGCTGTATGAGCGCATCGGCGGCGTGCTTCTCCAGTACGCCTCGGAGGTCTCCACGAAATTCCAAAACGTGAAGAAGGTGCGGTTCATAGAGGAAGTAGAGCTAAAGGGTTAGCACGCCAACATTTATAAGGCATTTTCAACATCTCCTCGATGACCACTACCGTTGGAATAGCTGTGAAAGACGGCGTCGTCCTGGCCACAGACAAGAGGGTGACGGCGGGTTACTACATCGCCCATAAACGCGGGGAGAAGATCTGGAAGATCGACGACCACGTGGCCGCCACCATGTCCGGCGGCGTCGCCGACCTCCAGTCGGTGCTGTCTTTCCTAACGCTACGTGCGCGGGAGTACAAGATGGAGTACAAAAAGCCGATACCTATTCGCGCCTTGGTGAACTACGTGTCTCTTATCTTATTCTACTCCCGCCCCTACATATACCTAGTCCACTCGATAATAGGAGGGGTGGACGAGGAGGAGGGAGCCGTCCTATATATGACTGACTGGCTGGGCACCGTCACAAAGGAGAAGTACGTGGCGACGGGTAGCGGCTCGCCTTACGCCATGGGCGCGCTTGAGGTCGGGTATCGGGAGGATTTAACCCTCGAGGACGCGGTCAACCTCGCCATAAAGGCTGTGAAAGCCGCCATCAGGAATGACCCAGGCTCCGGCGAGGGCATCGACGTAATCACCATTACAAAGAAGGAAGGCTTCAGACGCGTCTTTACGGCTCAGCAGAAGGTTATCCTCCCGGAGTAGGCGCTGGGGAAAGATAAAAACCTATCACATCTCGTGATATATGCAGATCAAGGACTTGTGGATACGGAAAATCTTTACCGGCCGCGGAGACGTCACAGTCGAGGTGGAGCTGACGGCGGAGGATCCGTCGAGCGGCGAGGTTTTAGTTGCCAGAGCCGCGGCTCCCGCGGGCGCGTCTAGGGGCGCCAACGAGGTTGCTTACTTCCCCGAGGGCGGCGTAGACGCCGCCTTGGCCGCGTTTGAGAAGCTCGTGGCGCCGGAGGTTGTGGGGCTCGACGTCACTGAGGCGTATGCGGTAGACGGCAAGCTTGAGGAGGTCGATGGCACCCCCCGGTTTGAGCGCATCGGGGGCGCGGTTGCTATAGCGACTTCTCTCGCCGCGGCTGAGGCCGGCGCGGCGGCGTTGGGCATCCCGCTTTTCAGGTTTCTCGGCGGTGCATATGCGAGGAAGTTGCCTCTGCCCCTCGGCAACGTCATAGGCGGCGGCAAACACAGCAGGGGGCTGGGCCCCGACATACAGGAATTCCTCGTCATCCCGCTCAACCCGCCGGATATCTTCACGGCAGTTTACGCCAACGTGGAGGTTCATAAAAAGACGTTGAAACACATCCTGAAGGTAGACAGCTCCTTTACAGGCGGCAAGAACGACGAGGGGGCTTGGACCCCGCGCATTTCCTCGCGTACGGCCCTGAAGATCCTGAAGGAGGTTGCCTCTGAGGTCGGCGGAGAGCTGGGCATCGAGATGGGGCTCGGCGTTGACGTCGCCGCGTCGAGCCTCTGGAATGGGGAGAGGTACATCTACAGGAACGAGGGGGCCGAGAGGGGGCCCCGGGAACAACTGGAGCTTGTGGGGAAGCTGATCGAGGAGTTTGACTTAGTATATGTGGAGGATCCCTTTCACGAGGAGGACTTTCAAGCATTTGCCGAGTTGACCGACAGGTATAGAGACAGGCTGATTGTAGGCGACGACCTCTTCGTGACGAACCCGAAGCGTATAGAAGAGGGCGGAAAGCTCAAGGCCGCCACTGGGGTCATAATTAAGCCTGACCAGATAGGGACCCTCCTCCGGGCTTACCAAGCGGTGGCCGTTGCGAGAGAATACGGCATAAGACCCGTGGTCTCGCACCGCTCGGGAGACACCGAATACAGAACGCTTGCACACATAGCGGTGGGGTTCGGGGCTGAGGTGATAAAAACCGGCATCATGGGCGGCGAGAGGACGGCCAAGCTAAACGAGCTCATCAGGGTAGGCGACTACCTGGGGAAGTGGGCTGTCCTTTCCCAAATCAGCCGCGGTCGGCGGTAAACAACGTATTTTAATACAAGCCAACGGGGTTGTGTGGGGGTTCGCGTAAAGACGCGTATTTGGGTTGATAAGGAAGGTCACGAGCTCATGGGCCCCGGCATTTACAACATTTTGAAGGCGCTGGAGGAGACGGGGTCTATAGCATCAGCCGCAAGGAGGCTTGGCTACTCCTATAAATTCATCTGGACATATATCAAGAAGCTTGAGGACGTGCTGGGCGTCCCGCTCGTGGAGTCGCGCCGCGGAGGCAAGGAGCGGGGCGTGACGGAGCTCACGGAGATCGGCAAGCTTCTGCTGAACTACTACGAGTCGATGAGCAGAGAGGTGGAGCAGGTGGCTAAGACGTGGGAGGCAAAGTTCTCGGAGTTGCTGACCGCCCTGGAGCAGTACAAGTCCGAGCAGGCGCAGGAGGAGGGCGAGGAGGAGATTCCCTACTATCAGGAGGAGTAGAGCTTGAACCGCGGCTCCCGCTGGGCTAACGCGCTTCTAACGGCGTACAGCAACCCCTCGACGTCTCTGTTCCTGATGTGCGGCAACAGGTCCACGGCGGGCTCTGCGTAGATGCACGTCTTGAGCTTCCCGTCGCTTGTGAGCCTCATGGTGGAGCAACCGTTGCAGAAGGTGGGGTTGCCGTAGTTTTTAATAAGTTCTATGGAGACGCCGCCTAGAATAAACACAGGTCTGTTGTGGAGCTCTTTCCTGAGCCCAACAGGCCTCCCCCCCAACTCTGCGATGGTTTTTGCGACGGTTTCCACCGGCTCGTAGAACTGGTTGAACACATCTGCGCCTTGTCCGCTGGGCATGAGCTCTATGAACTGCAGAGATGCCCCCAGCAACGAGGCGAGCTTGACGAGTTCCTTAACGCTTTTCCTGTCGGTGTTCACTTCTCTCAGCACAACAGCGTTGAGCTTTATCGATATGCCAAGCTCCCTGCTTTTGAAGAGGCCGCGTAGAACCTCGTTGAGGAAGCCGGGCTGGGCGCCTGTGATTTTTGAGTACTTATCGGGCTCCACGGTGTGTACCGACACGTTTACTCTACGCAGTCCGGCGGCGCTCAGCCTCTCCGCCCACCTCCTCAGCAAGTAGCCGTTGGTAGTCAACGTGACTGGGGCTCCGGCCTTCGCTATATTCGCCACCACTAGGTCTATATCGCGTCTCAGAAGCGGCTCGCCCCCCGTTATTTTGAAGTCGGCAACGCCGAAATAGGCAAAAACCGACGAGACGAATCCGTAGTCCTCCGCGGTTAGGTAAGCTCCTTGTCGCCTAAATTGGCCCTCGAAGTGGCAAAAGACACAGTTGTAGTTGCACTCGTCGTTGACCACGTACCGAACTTTCAGGAACGGCCTCCCGTATCTGTCAAACAACACCGACTCCTCTCGAATAGCAGATTAAATATATTAACCGTTTACGTCTACTATACGTACACTTTTTTATCTCCGCGTTTTTCAGTTGCCGGTGTGGGACACATTGACAGCGGCGCCGGCACTTCTAGCCGCGGTGTTCGGCTGGCGGCTCTATAGACACTACGTAGCCTTGTTGTGGGCCGTGGTCGCCGCGTTCCTGTTAATTCTTTCCGTGGACCACGTGGCGGTTTTTGCGAATTCTTTGTTGGTGGCGCTGGTTTCTTCCAGAGCGCTGTTTGATAGGTACAAAAACATTATAATGATCATGTTTGTTATTGCAGTTATAGTCAAGATTTTCTTATTTACAGAGTACTACTTGGATGAAAGGTTTATATATATATACTATATTGTAGATGGCGTGTTTACAGGTTTGTCCATGTTTTTAATGTACATATATACTTTTAAGCCGCCTAGACTAGATCGTGCATATTGGTTGCTGGTGCCGGCGGCCGTCCTATCGTCGACGCCTTCCATATCGGTGTCTATAGTTGCAGGTAGCGTGTTGGCCCTAGTGGATGCATTGCCTTTGTTTGCGGCGTCTGTAGCTGCGCTTAATGCGGCGTATTTACTAGCGGCTGGAGACCCCCTGGGGCTTGTTGCCACTGCCGCGTTTGTCCTGACCTACGTACTGACGTATAAAAGGGTGTTGTACCTCTCGCCTATAGCCCCCGTGGGGTGGCTCTATTCCTGGCTGGGCGGCAGATATAAGGTAATCAAGCTCCTGGGGGTTGGCGGGTTTAGCTACGTCCTAGCGGTGAGGCAGAGGAGGGCCGTCTACGCGGCGAAGATACTACGCTACGTGGACGACTACGGCTCTCCGCTGGCCGGCGATGAGGGTATACTGCGCATATTTGGCCAAGAGATGAATAGATACCTGGAGATAAAGTCGGACCACGTGGTGAAGGCCTACGAGGTCTATCTGCCCGCGGTTGGGTACAGAGACGTTGCTCAGTATCTAAAAAACCCGCCGTATATTCTGCTGGAGTACATGGAGGGGGGCACGCTTAGAGATCTGCTGAGAACCGCCAGGAGGTTGCCGGCGGGGCAGGTGGTGGAGCTGTTTAGACAGCTGGCCCAAGGCCTCTACGACATCCACAGACACAACGTGGTTCACCTAGATATCAAACCTGAAAACATCATGTTTACCAGGGACAGGAAGACGGCGAAAATAGGCGATATGGGCATCGCGAAGGTGGTGAGCGGGGGGTACGTGCGCAGTAGCTACATGTCGCCTGCCTACGCGGCGCCAGAGGTGAAGAGAGGGATGGCGACTTTCGCGTCTGATATATACTCGCTCGGCTGCGTAATATACGAAGCCGCCACAGGCATAAACCCCAACGTCTTTGTGGAAAACGGATACCAAATCCCGCCGCCGAGCGCCTACAACGCCGAGGTGCCCCCGTGGCTTGACGAAATACTGCTCAAGATGTTGCGCCTAGACTCGGCAGAGAGGCCCACAGCCGCCGAGCTAGTTACGTTTTTAAGGAAGACGGTTGGCGGGGGGTGATGCCTTGGAGATGTCCTGTATGCGGCACGGAGAACCGCGACGATGTTTTGACGTGCAAGGTCTGCGGCGCCTACAAGCCTGAAGCCACCACGAGGAAGACGGCGCAGATTAAAGAATCCATCTCTGCTTCTTTGGTCGTTGAGGTTCTTGAAAGCCCGGTCGAATCCCTTGTGGGTAGGCGTTTCGAGTTCAAGGTAGGCACGCCGGGGGCCGTAATCTCGGTGGGCAGAGCCGTGGAGAACCAGGTAATTGTGCCGGACCCCGCCGTGTCGAGAAGGCACCTGCGCCTCATCGTTACTTCAAACGGCGTCGTCGTGGAGGACTTGGGCAGTAGCAACGGGACGTATCTTGTGGAGGGGGGAGGGGAGCGTCTGGTAAAGGTGGAGAACGTGGGTAGGCAAGCCGTCGTGAGGGTGGGAGGCACCAAGCTGAGGATAGCCCTCCTGCCTTCTTGAAAAACTTATTAAGTTTGTAGTTTAGGACGTAGACATCTTAAACACAAAAATAAAATTGGAGAAAAAGGCGGCTAGAGTATTTTCAAGTATTCTTTCGCCGCCGCGGCGAATGCCAGCAGGCCCTTGGGGCGGTATGCCTCTCTTGTCTTGTCTTCGTATGTCTCGTACCGGCTGAAGGCCAGCTCCAGCCTTGTCTCCCTCGCCGCGCCGTTTTGGGTGCAGTACGCCTTCGACGGGGTGAGGGATAGACACGCCTCCGACCCGTCCTTTGCCACGTACCTCCACCATGTTGGGGTGGAGGATGCTCTCTGCCTCACCACCTCCACCATCCATGGGAATTTGCGCAATACTTTGGCGATCTCCACCAGTCTCTCCCTAAGGACCAGCCACTTCTTAACCCACTCCACGCCGAATGTCTACAGTAAGGATTTCCTTAGCTTTTTTCTTTGCGTATAGTTGTTTTTAAACCGGCGCATGGGGTGTGGCGTAGACGTAGAGAAGCCGCCTCAGCCCGGCTCTCGGCGGCGCCGTACTCCGCGCATCATAAGCTGTATTCAGAAGCCGTTGTTTCTTCTATTGCCTCGGCTGTTGCCCTCGCCGAGGCGGGGCAGTTCAAGAAGGCTGTCCAGTACCTGCAGAAGGCCGCCAAGGCGCTGTACGAGGCGGCTAAAGAAGTATTTGAGCGGGTTAAGGTGGCGGTTCAGCGTCTCGTTGAGCTGTTTGTGGAGGCGGTGACGCGGATGCTGGCTTGGATCGACGAGCACAAGGCCTATCTCTTCCTCAGGGCCGCCGTCGCGGCTGGGGTAATTGCGCTAAGCGTTGCGTTGAACATGTGGGGCTTGATTGAGCTGGAGAAGCTGGCTTACGCCGCTTCTGCGGCGCCGTTTTTCGCCGGGCTGGCTGATGCGGGGGAGGGGATGGCTGGCGTTGACTCGCGGGAGGGGGTGTTTAACATTTTGAAGAACGACTCAGACCCGTACAAAAAGTTTAAGGAAATCGCCAAGGCGGCCAACGCCGGGAGGGTGAAGCTGACAGAGCCTTGGGAGTCGTTGAGGTTGTTGATAATGCCGAAGCCGTCTGAGGAGAAGAGGCTTATGATGGGCAAGGCGTATAGCGAACTTGACGAGGGGAGGAAAAAGGCCCTTTTCTACGCCGTGTTTGCGCTGGAGGAGGCCTTCGGCGTCTACAGAACTGCGTTGAGGGAGTACGTGGAGGAGCGTGGGAAGACGTTGCAGAGGGGGGAGGTGGGCGAGGGACCGTTTAAGCGGGTTGTGTACGTGGCGGACCTCGGACAGATAAAACAATTAGCCGAGAAAGAGGAAACCGCCTTCGAAAAAGCCTTGAGAGTCCTCAGGGAGAGGCTGAACGAATGCGCAGTCAAGTATGGTCTGGGGGACCTCTTAAACGTCGAGGAAGGTGTGGCGAGGGAGCTGGCGGAGACGGGGGCGCCGGAGCTCTCTGAGTTCGGCGGTGTGAATTTCGGCGTTAAGGCCTTGGCGGCTTTAATCGCGTATAGGGAATACGCGCTGGGTAGGAGGGGCGTCTTCGGCGTGTCGGCTTGGTATTGGCTTGAGGTGGGCGGGTCTGCCCGGTTCCTCTACTATCCGCCGATTACGGCGTACCTCAAGGCCGAGAAGGCTAAGACGGAGAGGCCTGCGGCGGTGGAGGAGATGGCGGCGGAGGCCCTCCGCCGCCTCTTCCTAAAACCCGGCGCCGACCGCTACCGCGGCTTCGTTGAGGAGCTCACAAGGAGCGGCAAGCTGGCGCTAATGCTTGAGAAGGAGACCAAGTCGTCTTACGTGTTTAGGCTCTTCAGGCCTGAGGAGGGCGGCGGGCTCAAGGAGCTTGAGGGCGTAAGGCTGAGGATCGAAAAGGTGGGGGAGGGCACAGTCTACGCCTTGTATCTCGGCGCGGAGAGGTGGCGGGACTTCTTTGGGCAGGAGCTTGAGACGGCGATGAAGGCGGCGGTTGAGGTTGGGGGACGTCTGCCCGTGGAGGACCGCCTCCCCTACATGCTGAGCTGGATCGCCTCAGACGTGGCGATAAGCAGAATGGGGAACAAGAAGGCGTTGCAGATGTCCACCTCCCGCCTGTGGCAGTTGGCTGAGACTCGCGCCTTGTTCGGCTGGTCTATTGTAGGGCTCCGCATGACCTTGACTCTTGAGGGGCCGAAGCTGGCGGTTATGGTTGAAGCCCCCCTCGACGAGCTCGACGAGGCGGTCAGAAAAAGCGCAGAGGGCGGGTGGCTTAAGACGCTTGGCATTAAGGCGGAGAGCTGGGACGGCCTCAAGCGGTGGGTTGCTGACCACTGGGGCGAAGTAATAGACGCGGTGAAGAAGCAACTTCAAGACGTTAAGGCTGGCCACAGCTTCGACGTGGATAATGCGTTGAGAGAGCTGGAGGCGCTGAAGAATAAGCTGAACGACGACAAAATTGCCAGAGAGATCATGGCACCTGTCCTTCTGCTTATGCAGGCGGAGAGGCTAGGCATAAGCGAGACAACGCTGAGGTACTTCGGCGCTGTTATCTCCGGCGCAATAGGCGGCGATGGATACGTGTCTGCGGCGCTGAAAGAAGTTGGCTTGACCAGCGGCGAGCGCGAAATCGCCATGCTCTGGGGGGCCGCCTTGGCGGCACACGGCATTGAGACGGAGGTGAGGAGAGTAAGGAGTGTGTACGACGTGATCGCGTCTGGCGAGGATGCCGTCAAGCTGGCAAGTCTCTACTTCCTCTACGGACATCCTCTGCTTGAGGGGGACGAAAGAGTTATCAACCACAAGCTGTATGAGGCCATGAAGCTGGCGGCCTGACGTCAGCTGGGAGGGGCTGAGGAGGACTGACAAAGGCCTCGTCGCCGCCGATTTGACCATATCGGGGGGCAATGCCGCCGTGAAGTACAATGTATATCTGCTTAAGGACGCGATCAAGCTCCAATTCGTCTCAACGGACCGGAGCCGCGTAGAGCTTGCGGCCCGGCTATTGAGGCTGGTTGGCGTCGGCGCAGATATGAAAAAAGTTGGCAAAAGAGGCGAATGGCACGTCTGGGCTACCACGGAGGGGCTTGCGGTCGGGCATAAAGAGCTTAGAGACGCCCTCGCCGAGATCGTCAGGGCGGCCGTCAAGAACGGCCTGGTGGACGCCGGCAAGGCGGAGCGTTGGCTGGAGAAGCTGGAGAGGGGGCGCGTGCTTATGGAGGGCTGGCCGAAGTACCACGTGGGGCTTGTGCGTAGCGGCGCGCTTGAGGTCAAATACCAATCTACCAACCCCGACGGCATAGAACGCGAAGCACAGCGGCTTAGGGACATGGGTCTCGTGGAGGGCGTTCACTTCTCGGTGAAGATGCCGGAAGGCGGGAAGGGCTACGTCTCGATCCTAAAAGAGGGTTTGGCCTATGCCGCATGGCTCTCCGTACACGGCGAGGGGGAGCGGCAGAAGCTGGCGGCGGAGTTCGTGGAGTATATACTCCAGAGGGCGAGAGAGGAGGGCGGAGATGTGTATAGGAAGGCCTTGGAGGTGGTGGAGGAGGGGAGGTCGTGGGGCTCTCTGACGCTAAGGGGCTTTGAGGGGAGGGTCGAGGTGGGGGGTAGGGAGCACGTGGTGAAGGTGATAGGCGGAGGAGCCGAGTTCGATGAGGGCAGAGGCGGCAAGACCCTGCTGAGGATTAGGATCACGGCGGAGGTGGGCCGCGTGGAGGGCGAGCACACGATTGTGGACCGCGTGGTGCGTGAGTACACAATCACCTTCAGCAGGCGCGGAGCCGACAACAAGGCCTTGGGCTTCGCCACGGCTAGGGCCGACGCCCCCGACGGCAGAGAGGCAGACGCCGAGAGGTTCACAGCACTGATCAAGGCCCTTACGGGGAGGAGGCCGAGGGTGTACCGCATGAAGAACGGCGCTATAATAATAATGTGCGGCAGGGAGCACCTAGACGGCCTCATGCGCTACGCCGAACTTGCAGACGCCATAAAGAAGTGGCTAGAGGAGACGGGCCAATGAACGCGCCGCCCCATGGCGTCCCTTAGGCGATGAATGGAGACGCCAAGCCGAGGATAGCCCTCCTGTCTTCTTGGGAAAACTTTATTAACCCTACTATTGGCGCAGTTCGTATGTCAGAGGAGATGCAGTATGAGTATTTAGTGCCGCTGGAGAAGTACCTAAGCGCCGGTGTGAGACTTGGGACCCGCCTTTCTAATAAATACCTAGAGGACAGGGGGTTTATATTTGCCGTGAGACCTGACGGGCTCAGGATTTTTGACATAAAGAAGATCGACGAGCGTCTAAAAATCGCGGCCAAGTTAATCGCGAGGTATCAGCCTGACCGGATACTGGTGCACACCACAAGACCCTACGGCTTCAAGCCTGTACAGATGTTCTGCAAATTCGTGGGGTGCAAGTCCTTGACTGGACGCTTCATTCCGGGCACGTTGACAAACCCCAATCTTCCGCATTACCAAGAGGCCGATCTCCTCTTTGTGGTGGACCCGAGACTAGACGCGCAGGCGGTTGCTGAGGCCGCCAAGATGGGCATCCCAGTCGTCGCGCTGGTCGACACAGACACGCCGCATCAGTACATAGACTTCATGATCCCCTGCAACAACAAAGGCAGGAAGAGCCTCGCGCTGATCTTCTGGATACTAGCCCGGCAGGTGTTGAGAGAAAGAGGCGAGCTGAAGCCTGACCAAGACCTCCCAGTGCCGCCGGAGGAGTTCGAAACGCGGCTGGTGCAGACCTAGTCTTTCTTACCGCGGTCTTCTTGCCTAAAGCGTAGGGATGGAAATGCTTAATAACTGCGTTAAAGGCTGATGCGATGCGGGTAAGAAAGCCGGCTGTTGCTGGGTATTTTTACGAGTCCGACAGAGAGGAGCTTCTGCAACAGCTGGACTGGGCTGTGAAGCACGAATTAGGCGCCAAGGCTTTGCAACTCCCAAAGCTTGGAGCCGACGTGTTGGGGGGCGTGGCGCCTCACGCTGGGTATATGTACTCCGGGCCCGTGGCTACGTGGATATATTCGGCGTTGGCGGGGTTCGGGAAGCCTGACGTCTTTGTGGTGGTGGGCCCTAACCACTACGGAATCGGGGCGCCGGTCGCCATAATGAAGTCTGGCGTGTGGGAGACCCCGCTGGGACGCGTGGAAATAGACGGAGAACTTGCCGAGAAGATAATGTCCCGCTACAAAGAGCTCGAAGATGACCCCCACGCCTTTTCTAAGGAACATTCTGTGGAGGTCCAGATACCGTTTATACAGTACTACTTCGGAGACGTAAAGATCGTGCCTATAGTGATGTGGAGGCAGACGCTGTCGACGTCTCGAGAGCTCGGAAGAGCCATCGCCGCGGCTATTAAGGAGTACGGGAAGAAGGCGTATGTAGTAGCCAGTAGCGACTTCAACCACTACGAGCCGCACGACGTCACCGTGAGGAAGGACGACATAGCGATCAGCAAGATACTGAAGCTGGACGAGGCGGGGCTGTTCGAGGCGGCGTCTAAATTCGACATCTCCATATGCGGAATAGGGCCCATAGCATCTCTTATAACGGCCGCCAAGGAGCTTGGATACAACAACGTGGCTTTGTTGAAACACGCAACATCAGGCGACACCAGCGGCTACAGAGATGAGACAGTTGGATACGCCAGCATAATCTTTTACAGCTAAAACTTAACCTTCACAAGGTGGACCCCGCCTCTAATGCCGTAAGTCGCCACGAAAGGCCCAGTTTGTCTGGTTGCAATAAGCTTCTCCAAGCCGTCTTCGTACCCCTCGGCCGGTATGTGCATTGGCTGTAGAGCCCATACCAGAGACAAGACGCGGGCCACCTTCACGCTAGGGGTGCCTACGTAGACCGCCCGCAACGGCCTAAACTTGGCTATTCTCCTCGCCAAGGTGCCCGTCATGCTGTATACCAGAATATCTGCGCCTAGGTCGTTTGCCAGCTCCACAAGCCCCTTCGCGAACCGGTCTCTGGTGTTTTGAGGAGGCGGGAGCTGGGCTACGTTGTACTCCACTCTCTCTAAGATCTTAGACAGCCATCTAGCGGCCTCGAGCGGGTATTTGCCGCTTGCCGTTTCGTTGGTGAGCCACAGACTATCCACCCCGGCAGAGGCGGTGGCGAATACGTCGTGTACCTCCGCCCTGGTTGGGGTGGGCGAGTTCTGCATGGAGTCCAGCAACTGGGTGGCCACGGCGACCGGCTTGCCGTATTTCAGAGAGGTTGATATGATCCTCCTCTGCGCCAGAGGCAACCCGTCTAGGCCGTGGTGCAGGCCCAAGTCGCCTCTAGCCACCACGATGTAATCTCCGCATTGGGCCAGCTCCTCTATGTTGTCCACCGCCCTCCGAGTCTCTATCTTAACGGCGACTTGAGCGTCGAGCCCCAGCTCGCCCAGCACGGTCTTAACGCTGTCAACATCTTTACAGCCCCTGGCGAGGCTTACAGCAGGCGGAAGCCTCGCCCTTTAGGGCGGGGATGGAAGAAAGTTTTTAAAGATAGGCGTTTCTACGGTTAGGCCCCCTGTTGGGGGCGGGTGACCCGCGGTGCTGGCCCGGGTAGCTCCATGACCCCGGCCCGAGGGGCCGCTGAAGGCCGGGCGAGGGCGCCAATGAGCCGCCCAAAGGGGAACCCCGGGGCGGGGAGGAGGTCAGGGAGACGTAGTCCACTTCTTGGCTCATCTGCGAAATGTTTCTCAAAGCCGCAACATCTTCGTCAGCGGGGAGAGACGCATCGTAGTCCTTCCCCTCCACAACCACGGCCTTCCCGCTGGTCACAACCCCGCTCGACTCCGCCACCGCAACTACCGCATCTACCCCGGCCTCCTCCACCTTAAGCCTCAGCTTCCCGTCCAACATCAAAACGACGTCTCCACGCTCTACGACTTGGAAAAAAGCCCTCGCTGGTATAGGTATATAGCTCCCGTCGGCCTCCTCCCCCAGCCTAAACACCACCCTGTCTCCGGGTTCCACCGCAACTGGAGGCGTCTTTCCCACCCGTATGCTTGGGCCCTTCAAGTCTACGAGGACGGCTACGACGCGCCCCCTAGCTCTTTCGTAGGCCCTCACGGCGTGTATCCGCGCCCTAACCTCCTCCGGGCTTGCATGAGCCAAGTTGATGCGTACGCCGTCGACTAGGTCGAGTAGTCGCGTCAACTCGTCAAACGGCAAGGAGTCGGTGGAAGGGCCCAAGGTGGCGACCCGCTTCGTGAGAGTCACAATGCCCTAATTCTCTCGCCAACCTTCGGGATGACCGTGGTTATCTTATACTTCAGCTCTATGGAGGTGGCGAGGCTCACGATTTTAGAGGGCTCCCCGTGTATCAGCACAATTTTCTTAGGCTTAGGCTCTATATGCTCCACATACTTCATCAACTCTCTTCTGTCGCTGTGGCCGGAGAAGCCTGGTATAGACACTGCCTCCATGCGCATCCCGATCTTCATCTCGCCGCCCACCAAGCTCCTCACCACGAACTCCCGCTCCCCATTTAGGATCCTCCTGCCCAGAGTACCCTCAGCTTGATAAGACACAAAGACAAGCTTGTTCCTCTCGTCGGGGGCCAGCTGGGCGAAGTAATCCACAACAGGCCCGCCGTTTAACATGCCGTGCGGCGCTATGATGATCGCAGGCTCCTCGCTCTGTGTTATCTTGGCTATCTGGTTTATCCTGTCTTCCACACGCTTGGCGCGGTCTACGATAACAACGCTCCCGGAGGTGGCGAAGGGGTTGACCCCTCCGTAGACCTCCTCCGCGACCTCTGGGTTGAGGTAGTGGGGATACATGAGGTAGACGTTTAGCGTCTCCACGATCATGCCGTCTACATAGATGGGAACCCTCGGGATGAGTCCTCCCTCGATCATCTTGTTAAGTATGTAGAGTATTTCCTGCCCCCTCCCCGTGCTAAACGCCGGTATCAACACCTTGCCCCCTCTAGACACGGCGTCAGACACGTGCTTGGCCAAGGCGTTTTCCGCCTCCACCCTGGGCGGTTGCACGTCGTCTCTGCCGCCGTATGTGGACTCCATGATCAACATCTCCACGCGTTTGAACTTGGAGACGGCGCGGTTCAGAAGCCTCGTCTTTCCGTATTTGAAGTCGCCGGTGTATAGTATGTTGTACCTCCCGTTGCCTATGTGCAGGTGGGCCATGGCGGAGCCGATCTCGTGGCCGGCGTCGTAGAAGGTCAGCTTTATGTCGGGGGCTATGTCGGTCACCTCTTCGTAGTCGAGCGTTATGGTGTGGTATATCACGGCCTCCACGTCGGCCTTCGAAAAGCTCGGCTGTAGCCCCTCCCGCTCCTTCAGCTCCACGTAGTCTGTAAGGAGGATGTAGGTCTGGTACTTCGTGGGGTCCGTCATGTAGACGGGGCCTCTGTAGCCGTACTTAAACAGGAGGGGGAGACAACCAACGTGGTCCATATGTGCATGGGTCAAAACAACTGCGTCTAGCCTGTCTAGATCCACGGCGTCTAGCAAGGGGAAATCCTCATCGTACTGGCCGGGCTTAAGGCCGCAGTCTAGCAAGACGTTGCTCTCGGTGGTGCTCACAAGCATCGCGCTTCTGCCCACCTCCATGGCAGCCCCGAGAAAAGCCACGGTAATAGGCCCCTCCTTAACCACAGGCTCCTGATGTATATACCGGGCCAGCGACTCCATAAGCTCCTTCCTCTGCGCGTAGGCGCCGTGGAATATCCGGCGAACCCCCACAACCTCATGCGTCGGCAACCTCACCTTATCCCGCGGCACCCCGCTCTCTATGACGGCCCTCCACCCAGTCCTTACAAACACTTCCCTAGCCGCCGCCCGGAGCTCCCTCTCCCGCGCGGGCTTCGCCAAGTAGATATACACATCGCCGCCCTCCTCAAAAACCACATCTTCGACGTCGCTCACCAGCTCTCTAATTATCTGCTCCGCCTTCTTCTCCTGCATCCTGTTGCCGGTGTCGACCCTCAACACAACCCGCTTCTTCAACGTCTTGGCAACCTCGCCAACCATATCGAGTAGAGCCTCGGAAGGCTTCTTTACGTAGATACAGAGGTTAGGCCCCTCAAAGCTCACCCTAGTGATCTCAGCGCCGGAGAGGAGAGATCTCACTTTATTCTCAACCTCAGAAAAAGCCACGCCCCCAAGATGACACAGATATATAAACATTGCAAACATCGCCGCGATCTGCGCACGAGACCCCGCGGCTCTCCTTATTCTTGTGTCGTCGCCAGCCAGGCTCCTTGCCGGCTCAAGACCGATGCGCACTATTTTTAACACTGAGGTTTCGCATCGATGTGAAGATCTTCAACACGGCGACGAGGCAGGTGGAGGACTTCGTCACGTACACGCCGGGCCTCGCCAGAGGTTACGTCTGCGGCATAACTCCCTACGACCACGTACACGTGGGCCACGGCAGAGTCTACGTCTTCTTCGACATGTTTAGGCGCTACCTAGAGGCGAGGGGGTACGAGGTGAGGCTGGTGATAAACTTCACAGACATAGACGACAAGATAATAAACAAAGCCAGGGAGGAGTTCGGCCACGAGGCGTACAAGAGGTGGAGGGAGGTGCCTGAGCGCTACATAGCCGAGTTCTTCGAGCTGAACAAGAAGCTGTTTATCAAGCCCGCATACGCCTACCCGAGGGTCACCGAAAACGTGGAGGAGATGGTCAGCTGGATCTCCGCCCTGGTGGAGAAGGGCTTCGCCTACGCCGCCCCCGACGGCTCGGTCTACTTCGAGGTGTCGAAGGTGCCGGGCTACGGCGTCTTGTCGAGGCAGAAGATCGAGGAGCTCGTGGCTGGCGCCAGGGTGGAGCCCGAGCCGGGGAAGAAGAACCCGCTGGACTTCGCTCTTTGGAAGAGTTGGAGCCCCGGCGAGCCTTGGTGGAGCTCTCCGTGGTGTCCCGGGAGGCCGGGCTGGCATCTGGAATGCGTCGTCATGTCCACGAAGCACCTAGGCGCCCCCTTCGACTTCCACGGCGGGGGGGCCGATCTAATATTTCCCCACCACGAGAACGAAATCGCCATAGCCAAGGCCTACTTCGGCGTAGACAACTTCGCCAGGTATTGGATACATGTGGGGTACCTCACGGTGCGGGGCGAGAAGATGTCTAAGTCTCTCGGCAACGTCATAACGCTTAACGAGGTCCTCTCTAAATACAGCGGAGAGGTGCTGAGGCTGGCCTACGCCATGGGCCACTACAGAAAGCCCATGGAGTTCAGCTTCGAGCTGTTGAACCAAGCCGAGGAAATGGTCAAGACCTTGTATACGGCCTACGACGAGCTGAGCCAAGCCGTCGCCGACGCGGGGGAGGAGGACAGAGAGAGGCTGGAGGTGGATAGATACGCAGAGGCCTTCTACGCCGCGTTAGAAGACGACTTCTCAACGCCGGAGGCGGCGCAACAGCTCTACGGACTGGCGCGGTACATAATCTCCACCGTGTTGCACAAGGTGGACAAGATATCCCGCGAGACGGCCCTGGCGACGCTTAGGAGATACACAGAGATGGCCGACGTATTGGGCGTGTTGGAGAGACGTCAAGCCCCCAAGGAGCTTGAGGAGGCGGTCAAGTCGCTGGTGGAGGCCAGGGCGAGGCTGCGCCAGGAGAAGCAGTACGCGCTGGCCGACTACATAAGGCAGAAGCTCGCCCAAATCGGCGTGGAGCTCCACGACTTCGGGCCCAGGACGTACTACACCTACAGGCGGCGTCAAGGTTTTTAAGGCGGAGGGCGGATAATACGTGGCACTGACGCCGGAGGAGAAGAGGCGCTTTCTCAAAGCGCTGGAGGAAGACAAGGAGTTCAAAATGGCGGTAGCCGGCACGATAGGCCTAGGCGAAATACTGGAGGAGCTGAAGAGGCTCCGAGAGGACTTCGAGAAATGGATTAAGATAGAAGAGGAAAGATGGGAGGCCGCAGATAAGAGGTTTGCCCGCATCGAGACGTCCCTGGGGGCTATTGCCGGGGCTCAGTTCAGCCGGTACGTCTGGGAAGAGCTGAGGGAGGAGATAAGGGGGCGGGGGGAGGCCGTGCTTAGACGGGAGAGGAACGTGGATCTAGACGGGGTCGACCTGCTGGTGGAGACTGACAGGCATGTATACGTGGTAGAGGTGAAGACGAGGCCGAAGATAGCCGACGTGGGGGCTCTCCTCGTGAAATGCGACGTGGCACAACAGAAGCTGGGCAAGCCAGCGATCCCCATACTCACCGGCGTCATGATAGGCAGAAGGGTGGAAACCTACGCCAGAGGCAAGGGGGTGACGATAATGAAGTTCTAATGCTGAAGAGAAGCTACCGAGAGACTCAAGGGCTAAAAGGAGCTGGAAACAGCCGAGGCGTTCTTGGCCGAGGAGCTGGTTAGAAATGCGGCTGGAGACCTTCCAGGCGCTGAAGGCGTTTACCTCCTACCTGGTGCTGAAAAACGCGGCCCCTTCAGCTGAGAAATAGAGGTGCTAGGTGGGGGACAGCCGCACCGTTCCACGGATGGGTAGCCGCAGTAGCGCCCACCGGCAGACTACTGGAAATGGCCACGATGCTGGAGAAGGCGGTCTCCAACGAACTGACCACGTTGGCGTTGCAACTACATGAATATCAGTACAACGGCCCAGACCCCGAGGGCTAAGAGGCAAGATACCAGACGACGAAATAGCCACACGCCTCATAGCCACACTCATAAAGAAGCTAAAAGCAACGATACCCGCCGGTTCAGCTCAGGGATGATGGCTAAGGGCTATGTAGCCATGCTGAGCGAAAATATAGCTCTCCATCAACCTGTTTGTTGTGGGGTCCACGGCAAGGCCGAGAGCCCCCACAGTAATAACGCCTATTACCGCCGCGTAGAAGATACTGCGAGAGACCAATACCGTGAATAGTAACTCCCCGCGCCACACCTGTATCTCCACTACTGCAAAGCTCTCGTCAAACTTCACACAGTCTCTCGCAGTTTTTAACTCTCTTTCTACCCACACTCCTAAGCCTAAGCGTTGCGGTAAGTGGCCGGGAATAACATAAATCCGGTGTTAACTAGAGCCTTGGCGGCAACCCGTGTTACGTAGGCGAATTAATCAAATTCCAACCCAGATTCCCATGATATCTTCTCTATGTAGAGCATCTAAACATCGACGTCGTTAAGGCAACTTTCGCCGATACATGCATTACGTGCGCTCATGATTCGACGCACGTCAAGCTGTACACGACTACGCCCGCTTTTTACGACTTGCTGTTTTGCCATACCGAAGAAGCCCCAAGAGTTGCGGAGAAACGTATCCTCCATGGAGACCTCTTTGTTTCTAGGCCCCTAAGTCTGTGGCCGTTGAAATGCAACACAGCGGCGCATCTTAGCCAGCTATAAGTTGCCGCTGACTGATAGACATTAATTTTTTAAAACTCTTAAGCAACACTATTCATGTCACGGTGGTTAATCCTGGCAATGGGTATAGCGCTTGTTGCACTATATCTAGCCCTAGCCTACCTACGGCCGGGGCCACCACCTACGCAGACCGCGCCGCCTAGCACCTCACAACAATCCCCAACGCCTACTCCACAGCATACTCAGACCCAGCAACTAACGCAAACAGCTCCGTTGCCCACCCCAACACAGACACCGACGTCTACAACGCCGCCGCAGACAACCCCCCGCGAAACCCAGACACAGGCGAGGAGAGGCCCCGCGATAAAGGCCTCCATAAACGCACCTGCATCAATAAACACAACTAAACTGCCCATGAATATAACATACACGGTGGTTCTGACCAACGGCGGAGATGAAGAAGGCATTGCCCTCATCAATGGCGAGCACGTGGTTCTGAAGCCGGGCGAGACCAAGGTCTTAAACAGAACCCTCATGGCGCGCTCCGCGGGCAACTACACGCTGAAGGTGGAGACGGTTAACGCGACCTATGCCACATACGTCGTGATACGGTACTACGCCCCCAAGTTCCAAGCAAAGCCGGTGACTATAGCCGCCACGAGGCTACCCGCCGCGTCAAACATTACTATAACCGTCACCAACATAGGCAACGGGACCGGCTGGATAGACGGCGTTGAGGTGCCGCCGGGCGCCAGCGTAAACCTCACGAAGACGTTGAGCATAACTGTAGCCGGGCGTTACGTCGTCAAGCTAGGCGATACGGAGGTGCCCGTCGAGGTTATATACCTCGCCGCGGTGTGTACGGCGGAGGTGGAGAGCCCCAGAGAGGTAGAGGTGGTGCCTGGAGAAGCGGTGAACTACGCCGTAAGAGTTAGAAACACAGGCAATGCGTCTGCAGTCTGCGTCGTAAACGGAACCGCGTTGAGGCTGGCGCCGGGGGAGGAGAAGTTCGTAACAAGCAATTTCACGGCAGATAAGGCCGGCCGATATGTGGTTGCAGTTGATATAAACGGCACCGCGTATAGAGCAGAAACACAGGTCAAGGTGGTCTCAGTATTTGTCTGGTTCAAGCTGAAATCGCCTTACGAAACGCCGTATAGACTCCTCCCACATGTGGAGACCTTTAACAGCGATACGCCCACGGCACAGATAGAATATGTCTGGCGCATATTTACAAACGCAACCACACGCACAGTCACCTTAGTCATAGACGGTGCCGAGTATAAAGCCGAGCCCCACAAGCCTATAGAAATCCCGGGTAGAGCAACAATAAACAAAAGAGGCAAGCTCTCAGTTAGGATAAACGGCACAGAGCACCAAGTGGAGATTGTGATAAAACCAAACGAGCCCACCATCACGCAGAGGTTTACAGAGATGCAATTCACGTCCACGATACGGAGAGAGGTGAGAACTACGGTTATGGGGGTAACCCTTACTTTCACCATAGCTAAGACACAGGGCGTTGTGACATACGGCGCCAAAACCACGGTCAGCGCAGAGGCTGAACTGCTGTATGTAGCCAGCGTTATAAAAATTAGGATCAGCGCAGAGGTCGCAGACGAGACTGGCGAAGGCGAGGGCGAGGTTACATACAGCGAAGTGCCGCTGGTAAGACCCGGCACGACATTTAGATTCAAGTTTAGACACAGCGGCGGCAAAATCGCAGAAATAACAGAGGCGTACATAAACGGGACAAAGGTACCAGAGGAGTACATACCCGCGATAAGACCATTTATAGACGCCCTCCCGGCGGTGCTGAAACCCCCGCCCACCGGAGTAAAGGCCGCAGACTTCGCAAGGGCGCTGGTGGCCATGTTCGCTGAGGTGAGCTACGTGGGGGAGTACACCTGGGACGGCTACGTAGAGGTCGGCACGCCAGCAGGCGCCGTCAAGGTGTTTATAAACCCGCCCAAAGCGGAAGGCCCGCTTGCTATAATACTCAAATAGGGCAGAAAACTTTAAAAATACTCAGATTTTACAAGTCATGCAAACCCCAACCAAATCACTCCTACTACTAGCAGTTCTAGCAATCGCAACGGCTCTCGTATGGGCCCAACAAGCGGGCACCGAACAACCAATAACAGTGAAGCTCACACTAGGCGTGACAGACGACAGATGGATCAAGTTAACAATAGCGCCAGACCTTACAAATCAAACAGCCTGGAGAGGAATGATACCAGGCTACTTTACCAGAAGCAAAAACTTCACCCTCATAATCCGTGACCTCAACAAGGGAGAGGGGCTGTCAAGGTTCTACGATTTCCGCTACAACTTCATCACCAATGAAACCGGCTACGTGCAATTTGACGTAAAGGTGTTTCCTGGCGAAGTCTATAATAGTAGCGGCCTCCCGCGTATAAGTAGGTGGTACGTGGCCCTGGTCTTAAACGATTGGCCTGAAAAGGGCTATCAATGGCTTGTGTACAACGCAACAATAAACAGGGTCACGATTTTAGACGTGCTGTACTGCCTAGGTGGCGACCAGCCAGGTTCGATAATATCCGCTCCTGGTGCTTGTATAAACAGTCTAAACTCTGATGACCGCGCCTTCTGGAGTGGTTCCACCTTCTGGGGCAATGTTACAAGGTTTGCGACGTATGCTGTAATCAACTCCTCTGCGATACATCTATGGTTCCTGAGGGTGCCGCCGGTAGGCGACATGGAACTGAGTGTGGATATAAGGTACACAATCGGTACCAAGGAGTTTACCCTATACTCAACGACACGGAACGCCGCATTGACAGCGAGACTAGGCCGTTTCACGTTCGGTCCGTTCTACTACCTTGGCAGTCTTGTAAAGAGCCTAGGCGCAGAGGGCGAAATGGTTAGTGTCGATAGGGACACCGTAAGGAGACTTATCGTTGCTGTAAAAGCTAAGACTTATCTAAACGACGAGGCGGTGGAGACTGAGGTTGTAACTTCAACAAATGGCCTTGTTCCTGTTTATACAATCGAGAGCTATAGGTTGCCTTGGGAGGCTAAGACCTATGACTACCACAGAGGACAAAGTGTACCAGTTGAAGGAGGTATTTTAGTCACGTGGAGGATTCCAACTGCAGAGGTTACTATCACGGGCCTATATGACCTTAAGGGTAATCCTGTTCTTTTGCCTGAGTACATAACATTAAAGGTACAAGTCAAGATTGGTGATAAGTGGGTCGAGCAGTCGACAGCACAAGTAACTTGGAACCCCACGTTGAAAAACCTCAGGGATGTGCTTGTCCAAGTCTGTTCGGCTAAAGGTATTACTATATCAACATTAAAAGACTTAATGGATTGCTATAGGAGTATTAAAAAGGAGGACTTCGAGTCTGCGGTGAAGATGTTGTATCAATCAGCCTCCTTGTCTTTTGCCATAGGTCAGTTGGTTTTGACCAACGACGAATATAAGGTGAACACGGGGGCTGGCGTTATTGCGAAGATTGTGGCCGAATACTTCTACCCGGAGTCCGGCGCCACCACAAGCGCTGTTGTTGGCGTCTATCCTATCGTCGTGAAAGAGCCCGGCAGTGTAACTACCGATCTCACAGTCGCGCTGTTGCCTGTGGCTATACGGCTTTATCAATATGACGGCGGGACTCTTCCAAACGGCAAACCTTTAACTATAACCAGCGCCTTGACAAACCTCAGGTTTAGAATTGAGGGTGGCGGTTTGCTGTTTGATAAGATCGGTTTACAAGCGGTTGTGAAGAACCCGTGGAATAACACAGTAATGCTGGCGCTTCCGCCGTACGATGTTCCGCCGCTGATGGTTGGTGGCGAGAAGTTGCATCCCTTGTCGTTCTTCAACTCAAGCGGCTACCTGCCGCTGTCACCGCTTTATGGTGCTATCTGTATAGATGCGAAGAAAGTCGAGTACTACAATGTAACGGATATAGAATCGCGCAATAGAGTAGACGTCTGCGGGCTCGGGCAACGCGTGGATTTGCTGACCTTCTTTAGCCGGTATACCCAGATTTCCTCGAGCCAGAGGTATAAGATAGAGGTTTATCTCGGCGATGTTAGGGTTGGGATAGCCCACCTGGAATCTGGAAAGTATAACATAACAAGTACTGGACGGCTCGTTGAGACACGATACAACCTTGATACTGCATTGCGCGCCAAGTTCAACGTCCTACAGAAGGACGTTGGAGATGTAATGGCTGTGTATAATGCCGAAGTAAGAATGGGTGTTGGCAGGTTATACTCGGTACAGCATTATGTCTCTATGGCCGTTGCAGCCATAACCCTAAATATATTACCTAGAGATCTCTGCGGCTCTGCGCTACCGGGAGGCACGTTGCGGATTGTGATAAAGTCGGATTCTGGGTCTTATGTACATGACGTAAGTATGCAACGGAACCAGTTCGAGGTCCCTGTGTTGCTTGCGCTTCCAGTAGATGAGACTGGGCTTGTGGCAGGGGGACACTTGGAGCTCTCGGCGTATCTGCAGTATTTTGGGTACAGCATTCCGGCTGTAAACAAGACCACGCTTGAACAAGCGGTGGTTAAGATACCGGTGAAGCTCTTACCACAAGCTAAGCCGGAACTTTACTTTGCCGTTTCGCCGTTGTTGTTTAGCGTGTGGAGCATTACGCCAGAGGGTGACCGTAAGGAGAGACTCTCCGGCTTCGTAGTTAGCGTTTACAGCACGAAGTTAAAACTGACAGTAGGTGAGATTTCCAGAAGTATATCTAACCTAACGCGGTGGGATAATCCGATAAGCGACAAGTATGGCTATGCCTATGTTGAGGGCGTGCCTATTAACTACACGTTTAGAGTAATTGTACGCACAATTATCCCTGAAGTAGATTCGGAGTATCCATATACCTTGGCGCAGATAATTAGGAGGAACTCCTACGGCACGTATCGCGAAGACATGCGTGGCGGTCGCGCCGATTCTAACGTTTATACCCTAGGTACGCGTGGCCCTGTTGATCAGGGCGTTGTTGTGTTTGACAAAACCATGATATTAACGCCGGAGAATTTCACTAAATATGCATGCGGCAGGGAGGACATACCGCTACCTGTAAAAGTATACGACTTAAGAGTTAAAGTGTTTGATAAAACTGGCAAATACCTGCTAAACAGCACTGAGGTATTCTTCGGTCCTTACCCGTTAGCTTCCGCTAAGCGTAAAGTGCCCGTTACCATTGTGATACCCGATACCAACAATTACGAGACTTCGTCGCGTGTCTATGTATCTGGCGGAAGAACCTATCCTTATATTCAGACAGGTTATGCCATCATAGGTCTTAGCGGATTGCGTGACGTCTACAAGAGGACAGCCCAGGAATACTTCGAGCTGATGCGTAGGGCCGCTTGCCAGAGGCCTGTGAATTGGTGGGCCGCTGTTTACAACTACTCCTTCGCCGCGTTTTATAACTACGTGGCTGATGTATCCTCAGACACACCAAACGCCATCTACACCATCTCAAGTGTCCAGCCTAAGTTCGTGCCTAATGTATGTGACATGTCTGCCGATGTGCCAGGCGCTAGGGAGTATGCACGTCTTTTCCTACACGGGCAACGCTATCGCTTCCAGGTGTGGTACCTCGGCTATAAGGTGTTTGATGGGTGGGTCACTATAAACTCAACTGAAATAAAGCTTCTTACAGATGCTGTGCCTGTAAAGTTCGAGACGTACACTAAGTCCTTCAGGTTGCCAGTAGATACGTACGTAGGCGTCACCTTCGCAGACGCACTTGCTGGTGTTGCTGGAGACATACCTACCGACATCACTAGATTAATACAACCATTTAATTACATGAAACAAATACAGTAGACCTAATACTTGACAAAGATCCAAACCGTGTTAATGTATACTACAGCCCGGCAAATGTTTTCAGAGACGGCGTACTGACGAGGTTCGGGGATGATAGACGTATTGAGTTTAGATGGGGTATTGAGTACTCATTGCCGTGGGCGGTTATGGTATTTAGGAACTTGACGGATCCTGCTTCTGCGGGCATAAGCCTTGATAGGAGAGTCTATTACCCGAGGGATGGCGTAATTCATGGCGCTTTGCTTCTTAGTAGGCACGCCGACCCAGAGACCAGGACGAATACATCGTTGGCTTGCCTAGGTGGATCCGTACCATCGAGGGCGGTCAAACTGTCTACTACTACTCTGTGCCGGACTTCCAGCTCTACGACCTATTCAACCCAGAATATAGACTCATCGAACCTTTAATGCAAGAGCAAACAAGATTAGTCGTACTCGATTATGACTCGATTCAGAGATTATATATTGGCAGTATTGTACTAAAGACATATGACGGACATGTGTTTGAGTTATTGACATACCGCACGTTGAGTATAAGGGTGCCTTACGCCGAGCGGTGTTATGTTGGCGATGGTGTATCAGGCGTTGTGGAGGTGAAGAGGTACAGCGTTAAGCTGACGGTTGAGGCTAGGTTTGCTTCTAATAATACGTTGATAGACACGGCGACTTATGACTTATCTAGCATGGTTGCAGGTACTGTCGAAGAGACGCCTTTTGTCCACGTGCCGTTGCTTTTTGGTAAGGTGGCTGGTTTAGCAAAATACATTAATCCTGACAGAGGCGATGGTGTTGAGATAAAGTTCATTTTCAAGATGGAGGTAGTAAACGAAGATCGTAGGAAGGTAAGATATGGGAGCTACTGTAAGGGTGAGGCACCGCTGTGGACCGCACATGTTTCTGCGCTTATACCTGCCGAAGTGTATTTCGATGTCGACACGGCTGGCAGTAGGTGGATCACTACGGACGGCCGTGTGTTGCCTTCTGGAAAGTATACTATATATACAACGAGAGTGTATGACTATGTGAATGCCACATCTGACCTAAAGTGGACTGTGGTCGCCGCCGTTCCGCACATGCGGGTAGATGGCGTGTGGCGTGAGCGGTTCGGTTTTGGTGCTCCGCTGACAGTTGAGTTTAAGGCTGGAGATGTCGTGGTGTTGCCTGCTTGGATAAACGTATCTGCTGGGTATGGGAGCAGAATTGCGAGAATATGGTTGTACACATACGTTAAGGATTGGCGGGTTAAGGTTGTGAACTTTGTTCCGTCGGTGAATGGCTGGCAAATTGTACAAACGTATTTGAACGAGTTTGGTGGGACTGGTTCAGGTGATATATGGGGTCTCGGGTTCTTGACTAGTGGTACCAGCTCGGTGGTGTATAGCGCTATTGGCCTTGCTGGGAAGTTCGGCGGATTTGATTATAGCACATATAGAGGCTACGCCCTCTGGAACTCGACGGAGTTGGCTGCGATAACGGCTAGGATAGGTGCTGTGAAATTGCCTACTATAGCATTAGACGAGCTTGAAGTTGCGAACGTTGCAAAGTTCCCCATCGTAGTTACTGGGGTTAGGGTCTATGACGATGTCACCAAGGTCACAAAGGTCATCAATGCCACATCTCCGACCAGGCTTGAGACTGGCCAGAAGCGCAACGTTGAGCTGGCAGGCTATGGCTTTGGCTATACTTACGATATTAATGTGACTCGTCCATGGATCTTCTCAACATTGCCCAACGCTCCGTGTTATGCACCTGTGGCCTATTATGGCGGATATGAAGATGCCGTGAAGTACTTCAAGGCGTTTGACCCTACTTTGAAGATTGACTACAGCAAACTTGCGCCGTTGTCCCCTGCATGCGTTCTGCAACATACGCTGTATGAGAGTAACCATACTAGAACAACACACAGGTTTACCATAGCCATCGTCAGAGGGGGCATTATCGCCGGTACTAGAGACGAGGCTACGAGAGGCACATGGAAAGTCGGCGACATAGAGCTTGTGTCTAGATCTGATGGGTTTGCATACAGATACATATTTGATATGCCTACCTTGCCGCTGGCAGAGGTGCGCGACTGGAACGACAGGCCGCTTGCAAGACAGACTGTGGCGCTGTTTGCCGTGGTTAACAGAAGTGGTGTGTTGACAGAGCGGCTATTTGCCGTGGTATATACAGATACTGATGGCCGCCTGAAATTCCCGTTGCCTAACCTATGCGATGAGCGTGTGCGTACCGTTAATGATATTGTAAGAGATGGATGTGCCGTACGCGTGGGGTGGTTCTACGGCTATCTGCGCACCTTATCGACGGGCGAGGTGGCGTATACGATCTGGATATATGACAGCGCTGTGAAGACAGACGCTGAGCAGCTGGGCGATGTAAGAAGTACGAAGGTTAGGACGTGGGTGTATCCGCTTGCTGCGACTGTGAAGGACGTGTCTGGTAAGCCTCTTGTTAATATGTGGGTTAGGGTCGTAGATGAAAATACTGGTGGTAACCTTGTGAATGCGGCGAACAGGACTGGTGCCGACGGTACTACACGTGTATTTGATCCAAGGGTCTCCACATATCCGAGCGGGTTCCTATCGCAAGTACCGGCAACTGGCTTCCTGTACTATGTCTACGATGAGATGGGCCTATTAGTTGCCACCGGCACGTACAGCATACAGCGTGGCGCTACTCAGCCTGCAGCAGGCTGGAATATTGAAGCCACTGTTATGTATCTCACTGATATACCTGTTAAGAACAGTGCTACGCGTGGTGTTATTAAGATCAAGGATGTGGAGTTTCTAAATGGAACCAGGAAAGACCTAACTATACCGTTTAAGGTTGAAAACGGCGTCATGAAATTAGCAGGTAAGTTGCCTGTCTCCGTAGGGTATCCTGTGGAAATTTATGTGACTCACGTCACGCTTGGCGGCCAAGAGGTCCCGGTGAAGGACGGGCAGCTTCTGGTGTTTAAGGGTAAGACCACCGACCTGCTCGCCGGCTTGGACTTCGCCGAGCTTGGGCTAACCGGCGTGACGACGATCCAAGCCGTCGACGCCACCGGCGCTCCGAGGTCTGACTGGACCGTGCAGGTGATGTACGGCGACATTACTGCAGTCCAGGGCGCTGGGCAGATACAAGCCGTGTTGCCTAGGACTGACGTGTTAGAGAAACCCTACGTCGTCCGCATCATCACCAATGCGGTGACTCCTGACGGCAGAGCGCTAGTAAAGGAGCAAACCCTGGAGCTGAAGCAGAAGGCTTTGTCGCTTCGGATACAAGTCTCCACAGTCAAGGTCACCATCCAGGCAGTAGACGGCTTCGGCGCGGTCCGCAACGACTGGCCGGTGGTGGTTGAAAACGTGGCTTCCGGCATGGGCCAGGTCGTTACTGAGCTTGTGGAGGGTCAGCAATATGTGGCTAGGGTGACCGGTCTCGGCTTCACCAACGCCACTACCTTCACCGCCAGGAGTCCGCAGATGGCGATCCGCGTTAAGATACCCACTGCCAAGTTAGTGGCGCAGGCGGTAGACGGCTTCGGCAAGGTGAGGGGCGACTGGAGCGTGCAGATAGTTGGCGTCTCCAGCGGCCAGGGCACTGTCGGGCCTGTGGAGGTGCTGGGCGGCCAGCAGTACACAGTCAAGACCTCTGTCTTCGGCAAGGAGTTCAGCCAGACCGTCAACGTGCCGGTCGGCCAGACAGTGACTGCCACGGTGCAGGTTCCCACCGCGAGGCTCAGCGTGACTGCGGTCGACGACGACAAGAAGCCAATTGACAACCACGTCTCTTCGGTGGAGTTGACCGGCCCGCTGAATTTGATGTACTCCACGCCGCCGAAGGATGTAGAGGTGCTCGCCGGCACCTACAGTATCAAGGTCACTGCGTTGGGCAAGGAGGCGCCGCCTGCTCAAGTCACGCTGGCACCCGGCGAGACTAAGAACATGCAGATAGTTGTGCCGGGCACGGCTGGCCTTGACTTCTTGGGCGCCAGAATACCGTTGCCGACGCTGGTGCTGTATGCCATATTGTTGCTGGTGATAATTCTCATATTGGCGATATTGATAATTGAGTACAACAACTGGAGGAGGAGGCGGTTGATGCAGATACTGGCCCCGCCGAAGTAAAAACCTCCTTTTTCCCGTATTATTCCCCAACCTTTTTTAACTCCCTTCTCCATTTTTCTATGCTTGGTGCGGTCTTGATCTCTCATGTCCGTTCTGCCATGGTTGCCAAGCTCCGCGGGCTCCCGATCCCCGAGTCCCACCCCTCCCTCTCCGGGGTGAGAGCCGGCGTCTTCGTCACGGTGGAGGCTATCGTGCGTTCTGGCGGTTTCGAGAGGCGCGAGGTGCGGGGGTCTTTGGGGATTGTGGAGCCTTTTAGGGATCTGGCGTTTGACTCCGCCAAGATCGCGGCGAAGCTTGTCCTCTCCATACCCAGGTTTACGGAGTTTGACCTGCGGAGGTCCGTCGTCGAGGTTACCCTTGTCGAGGGGCTTCGGGAGTGGGACGGCTTGTTGGACGGCTTCGGGTGGGGGCGCGAGGGCGTGTATGCCGTGGCTGGCCAGAGGAAGCTGGTGGTGTTGCCGCAGACCATGGTCGAGAGGCGTATCTTGGGGGAGGCGCTGTTGCGCTACGTTGAGTCTATGGTTGGGCCTCCGGAGAAGATGTATAGGTTTTCCACCCGCATCTTCTACGAGTTGCATCCCGAGGGGGAGGTTATCGAGCGGGAGCTCTGGAGGTCGCGTGTTATTAAGCAATTTTTCGAAGTTACGCGTTAAGCTTTTATACAGCTGCGCCTTTTTAAGCAATGTATGTGGAGTTGTTCGTCGTAGCTGGTCAGAGCGTGGAGCTGGAGAATTCCCTAAAGAAGGTGGTTGAGGACCTGAGGGGGCAGGTCCAGAGGCCCGACAAGGTGAGGCTCGCCACAGTTAAGATCCGCCCAGACGCTGTGGATCAAGTGCTTAGGCTCGTGGGGGAGCCGCCTGAGAAGGTGCCGCCGCACTACAGGTCGCTGGTGAACATGTTGAAGAAATACGGCATATCCAAGTTCCCCGCCGTTGTTGTAGACGGCGTCAAGGTGGGCGAAGGCGATGTGAACCTCGAAGAGGTCCTCCGCGCGGTGCAGGCCAGAGCCAAGGCTGAGTTCCCCGAACTCGCCGCGTTGGAGCTAGTTCCCCCCAAGCCCACGCCGGCTCCCATACAGCCGGTCATAAGCCAGCCTCCTCCGCCCCTCCGCCTCCTCCGCCCCCGCCTCCGCCTCCTCTTCCGCCGCCGTCTGAGGTGCGGCCGCTTGAGCCTCCTCCTGTTGAGCAGAAGCCGGTTTTCGAGCCTCGGCCTTCGGCGGAGACCCCGCCGCCTCCGCCACCGCCACCTCCGCTTACGCCTCCTCCGCCGCCTAGGCAGATTACGGCGGTGGTTAAGCTGGTGTTGGGGAGGCCTGACAACTGCGGCGAGTGTGCGTATTTTGGCTCTATGACTTCTCGGTGCTTCTTGTTTGGCTTCGCCGTGACCAACCCCGCCTCCCCGCCGTGTAAGCAGTATGTTAGAAGTGGAGGTTAAGCACAGGGCGGACCTCTCAAAGGTTAGGGAGCGGCTTAAATCGCTGGGTTTTTCTCTCGTCGCGGCTCAGGAGGAGGTGGATATATACTTCCAGCATCCGTGTAGGAACTTCGCCGCCACCGACGAGGCTTTGAGGGTTAGGTCCGCGGGGGGGAGGGCCTACGTGGCGTATAAAGGGCCGCGGATGGGGGCGGGGGCCAAGACGCGGGTTGAGGTTTCTGCCGAGGCCGGCCCCGGCATTGTGGAGGTTTTTGAGAAGCTGGGCTTCGCCGCGGTGGCTAGTATCAGGAAGAGGCGGGAGTACTACGCCGGGGGCGGCTTCTCAGTGTCGCTTGACTTGGTGGAGGGCCTCGGCGAGTTTGTGGAGGTGGAAAAAACCGTTGCTAGCGAGGAGGAGATCCCGCGCGCCGTGGAGGAGGTGAGGCGTCTCGCCTCTGCGTTGGGCGTGGGCGAGGAGGTTAGGGAGACGTATTTGGAGCTCTTCCTCAACACTTTTAAACCGGGTAGCTAGTAGGCGCGTGTTGTTTGGGGAACTTGTCAAGGCCCTGGCGGCTGTCGAGGCCACCACTCAGAGGACAGCCATGGTTAAGCTCCTGGTCTCGTTGTTTAAAAAGGCGAAGCCGGAGGAGGTGGACAAGATCGTGTATTTCATACTAGGCGACTTGAGACCTCCCTGGGAGGGGGTTGAGCTCGGCGTGGCGGAGAAGCTCTGCCTAAGGGCCTTGTCGAAGGCCTCGGGGGTGCCCCCCGCCGAGCTGGAGGCTTTGTATAAAAAGAGCGGCGACGTGGGCGAAGCCGCGAAGAGGGCCTTGTCCGCCGGCAAGAGGCCTGGCCTCTTGGCGTTTGGCCAGCAGAGGCCTCTGGAGGTTTCCGAGGTTTACGACACGCTTTTGAAGATAGCGCAGGCGGCGGGGGAGGGCGCGCAGGATTTGAAGGTGTCTCTCCTCTCCTCGCTGTTCGCCCGCGCGTCGCCGGAGGAGGGGAAGTATATTGCTAGGTTCGTCGTGGGGAAGCTGAGGCTCGGCGTTGCCGACATGACGCTTATAGACGCCTTGTCTGAGGCCTTCGGTGTTGGGAAGGAGGCTCTTGAGCGGGCTTACCACGTGTATCCCGACCTGGGGCGCCTCGCTAGACACATCGCCGGGGGTAGGTCCCTTGACGAGGTTAGGATCACCCCGGGCGTCCCCGTGTTCCCCATGTTGGCGCAGAGGCTTTCTTCTGCTTCCGAGATCTTGGCCAAGCTCGACGGGGTTGCGGTATGTGAGTATAAATACGACGGGGAGAGGGCGCAGATACATATGCGCGGCGGCTCCGTGAAGATCTTCAGCAGGAGGCTTGAGGACATAACCCACGCGTATCCCGACGTCGCGAAGGCGGTGCGGGAGGCCGTCTCCGCGGGGGAGGCCATATTGGAGGGAGAGATCGTGGCGGTGGACCCAGACACGGGGGATATGTTGCCTTTTCAAGAGCTGATGCACCGGAAGAGGAAACACGAAGTTGCCGCCGCGGTGGAGATGTACCCCGCCGTCTTGCACCTCTTCGACGTGCTCTATGTAGACGGCGAAGACCTCACCGCAGAGCCTTTGATGCACCGCCGCGTGAAGCTTTCGGAGGTCGTGAAGGAGACCGACAAGGTCTTCATAGCGAGGTGGAGGGTTTTCGACGGCGCCGAGGACGTTGACACGTTTTTCCATGAGGCCGTCTCTCTAGGCATGGAGGGGCTTGTGTGTAAGTCCCCCAACTCCATATACGAAATGGGGGCCAGGGGGTGGAACTGGATAAAATACAAGAGGGACTACAGAAGCGAGATGATAGACACGGTGGATCTCGTGGTCGTAGGCGCCTTCTACGGCAGAGGCAAGCGGGCTGGCCTATACGGCGCGTTCCTAGCCGCCGCCTACGACCCCTCCACCGACATGTTCTACACCGTGTGTAAGGTGGGTAGCGGCTTCACAGACGCGGACCTGAAGAAGATGTACGAAATGTTGCAACCCTACAAGATCCCGCACAGACACCCGAGGGTCGTGTCTAAGACGGAGGCTGACGTGTGGTTCGTGCCCCAGGTAGTCGTAGAGGTGATAGGCGCGGAGATCACCCTGTCGCCGCTTCACACCTGTTGCCTAGGGGCCGTCAAGCCGGAGGTAGGGCTTGCGGTGCGCTTCCCGAGGTTCACCGGACGCTACAGAACCGACAAGTCGCCGGAGCAGGCAACCACAGCCGCGGAGATGCTGGAGCTGTATAGGAGGCAGAAAAAGGTGGCTCAGCCGGAGTAGACCTTCTCCAGGGTCCACCTAAGCACGCGGAGTATCTCCCTCTTTCTCTCCTCGGACCTGTAGTTGTATATCTTCATGGCTGTTGCCTCGCCCTCGCCGCCCTCAAGCTCGTATCTAAGCACCTCCTCCTGCCTCAACGCGCCTTGTCTCACCTCCTTCGCGTCTTCCTCTCTATATTTCTGGAGGAATTTGTCCAGGAAGAACCTCTTGAACAGCCCGTCTAGCCTCACCGGCTCTCTGAACTTGATGTGCAGGTGGTTTCCGTAGACCTCCACGGTTGCGTACACCTCGCCGCCTCTCCCCCTGACCTCCTCCACGGCCTCGGGCCTCGCCGCCTCCGCGGCAGTGGAGAAGGACTTCTCCCCTATTGACTTATCCAGTAGCTCCAGCAGGGAGGTGTACAGCTTCAGCTCCTCCTGTAGTTGCGCTATCTTCTCCTCCAGCATCTTCCTGACCTCCAGCAACTTCTGGACGTCCACATACGCCTCCACACATTTATATTTAAAATTTAGAAGTGCCGTGATCGTCGCCTCCGTAGGCAACCTGAATTTTGACATATACCTCAAGGTGTCTGAGCTCCCGGGCCCCGACGAAAACGTGGAGGCGCTCGACTTGTACACAGGCGGCGGCGGCTCCGCCGCGAACTTCGCGGTGGCCATCGCCCGGATGGGCCTGGGGGCCCGGTTCATAGGCGCAGTGGGCGAAGACCCCATGGGCGAGCTCTCGCTTAGGGAGCTCAAGGCCGAGGGGGTAGACGTCTCCTTCGTGAAGAGAATCGCCGGGGTTAGGTCCGGGGTGGTCGTGGTCTTGGTCCACCCCGACGGCGTGAAGAGGATGCTGTCGTACAGAGGCGCGAACCTCGGCCTCACGCCGGCTGACTTAGCTGCGGACAAGTTCCAAGGCGTCCGCCACATACACCTAGCCACCGGCAGGACGGAGCTCATAGTGAGGGCTAGGGAGATAGCCCGCGAGGTGGGGGCCACGGTTTCGGTAGACGGCGGTACGGCGCTTGCCAGGAAAGGCCTTGAGATAGTCAAGGCCGTGGTAGACGGCGTCGACGTGGTCTTCATGAACCACGTGGAGGCGAAGATGCTCGCGGGGTCCCACGACCACAGAGCCGCCGTCGAGAAGCTCTCCAAGGAGCTGTCTGTGGGGGAGCTCGTCATAACACTAGGCCCCAGAGGGGCTGTGGCGTTTGACGGCAGGAGGTTGCTCCACGTCGACGCCTTTAAGCTCAACGCGGTGGACACCACAGGGGCGGGGGACAGCTTCGCCGCGGCGTATATAGCCATGTTCCTCAGAGGTATGGATCTCTACGAGAAGCTGGTATTTGCAAACGCAGCCGCGGCGATTAAGGTCACAAGACCCGGCGCCCGGTCGTCTCCCCGCCACGACGAAGTCGTGTCTTTTCTGTCGTCGCTCGGCTACAAGATTTAAATAACAGCATCTACGTTATATAGTGGCCCAGAGAAATCCGTGTCTAGGGCCTAGATGCGCCCTCGGCCCCAACGGCACGTCGCTATTCCGTTGCGGCAAAAAAGCCCTCAAGCCCACCATAAGAGGGAACAAGATCGTGTTCTGGTGCACCTGGCTCAACGACGAATGCATAGGGGCCAGATGCCAGTACGCCTACTGCGAGGCCAGGGCCATGACGCCCGAGGGATACTGCACCTATAAGCCGTCGGGAGAGGAGGGGGAGGCCAGGAGGGACATATTGACGGAGGTGAAGAAGATGGAGAAAGAGGTGGAGAAGATTAGGCAACACCTAAAGAGGCAGGGCCTCGGCGATTATCTGTGAAAGCCGTCGTCTTGGCCGCTGGGCTGGGCACGAGGCTGAGGCCGCTGACTTTTTTCGTGCCGAAGGCCCTAGCCGCCGTTGGGTCTAAGCCGCTTATTGATTACGTCATAGAGTGGCTGAGGCGGAACGGAGTTAGGGAGGTGGCCGTCGTGGGGTACTACATGCAGGATCTGCTGAGGAGCTACCTGTCGGAGCTCCACCCAGACGTGGTTTTTATAAAATCGCGGCGGTTGCTGGGCACGGCCGGCCAGCTGTATTACGCCAAGGAGTGGGCAGAAGGCGACGTGGTCGTGGCGAACACAGACGTCTTGACTAATCTCGACTTGAGGGGCCCTCTTCAGTTGCACCGCTCAAAGGAGGCGTTGCTCACCGTGGTGGGCACGGCGAATAAAACCTCCCTGCGGTTCGGCGTGTTGGAGGTTGAGAACGGGCTCTTAACCGCGTGGAGGGAGAAACCAACCTTCGAGTACATAACGTCCACTGGGATCTACGTAATTTCTGACGCGGTGGTTAAGAGCCTCCCCGAGGAGTACCTAGACATGGACGTCCTCGCCAGATCGCTGATGCCCCGCGTCGCGGTGTACGAGGCAGAGCAGGCGTTTTTCTACGACGTGGGCACGCTGGAGGATTTAGCCAAGGCGAGACACGTGGAGCTGGGACACCTGAGGCCGTAACTACACTTCCACACGTAACAAATATATATTTCTTCATCATCTAGGGCGATGAGCGTATGTCCTGTTTTGAGGCGGGGGGAAGCAGGTTTTGTATGTGGCTACACCAACAAGCCCATAGACCCCTTCAGCTGGTACTGCATAGGCAACTACACCGAGTGCCCCATCTTCATCAGGTACTCCCGGGAAGAGCGGCGGCCAGCCGCGCCGAAGCCCGAGGAGGCCCCCAAGCCGCTCGCCGAGGTGCTCCCGCTGGCCCCCGAGAGGCCGGAGGCTGAGTTCGAAAAGGCCATAAAACCCGTAATTGACAACGTCGTTTTGAAATACGACGACTTGGTGAAGAAGCTAGACGACGCCTGGAAGGACTACGAGAACAACGTAGTGGGGGCCCGGCGGCAGTGGGAAGTGGAGAAGATGTCCCTACTGAGGGCCCAGGAGTTGCTCAACAAGACAATAGGAGACTACGAAAAGATGCTGACGGAGATAGAGCTGAAAAAAGACTTCATGCCCACCGAGGCGTACGCCGCGACGAGAAAAGACCTCGAGGCCAAGCTGGAGGCTCTCCGGGAGCTCCTCGACGAGGTGAAGGCGAAGTACATGGCGCTGGAGGAAGGGCTGGGGGTCCACTTCAGAAGAGTACTCTCCACCTCCACAAGCGCAGAGGTCATATCGCTGAAGCTCTCCCTGTCTAAACTAGAGGAGTTGCTAAAAGAGGGTAAGATATCCCGGGAAACCTACGAAAAACTTAAGAAAGAACTAGAGGAGTTGTTGAAATGAGCCTCGACGTAGCGTATCTAGCGCTGGGAGAGCTAGAAAAACTGCTGTCTCAATACGAGGAGAAGGTAAAAGGCATAGAAGACACGTGGAGGGCCTTCGCAGACGCCGCGGCTAAGACCAAGTCCAGCTGGGACGCAGACCTCGCCAAGGTGAAGATACGCGCCGACCAGCTTAGAAACGTGGTGGAGAGCCTCAAGAGAGAGCAGGAGGTCCTCCTGGCAAAGAAGGAGCTGGGGCTTATATCTGAAAAAGACTACAACGCACTCTCCACCGAGCTTCAGAAAAAGATTGACGAATACCAGGCGAAACTCAACGAGCTCACCCAGAAGGTGGCGGAGCTGGAGTCCCGCATCTTGTACCTCTGGTCCCGGGCGCTTACAAAAGAATACCTCGCCAAGTTCGACCTCCTGGAGCTGGAAAAGAAGATCGAAGACGCCAAGGCCGCCGGCAGAATCGACGACGAGACCTACGCCAAGATACGCCACGAGGTGACAATCATGAAACAAACCTGGGAGCTACTGAACCTCCTACCCCCTACTGACAAGGCCTGACGTAGGCACGCCCCTCGCGGACCTCCACAAGCTCGACACAGCTCCCAGCCGTAGCCTCGCAAGCGGCGCACACAGCCTTCCAGTACACCCCGCCTACCTTCACCACTCCCACAGGCTTGAGGTCTTCTACGGCGATTCCCCTTCCGCCCACGTAGTCAAACCCCCTGGGTTGCTCCTTAGACACCTTTACCGCCACATAAACTGCGAAGCCTAGAAAAGGAGCCGCCACCGCAACCGCCGCCCACAGAGGAATTACGTTGAAGAAATAGAGCAGGAAGGCCACGACGGCGGGTGCCACGAAGAGGAATATGTCATCGAGAATAGCCACCAGCAGAGTCGCGAGACGAGACATATATACCATAGGCCCATGCATTAATAATGTTTACCCTGGACATTCCCCCGGGGTACACGGCCTTAATCAGAGGCCCAGCCTCTGCGGAGTGCGGAGGCCTCTGCAGAGTCTTCGGGGGCCTATTTCAGAGATTTGAAGTGCCGCCCCACAAGCAGTACCCGGTGGAGGGCCCCGCCGTCCTCAGAATAGAAAACGGCGTCGTGGTTCTCGTGAAAGGGAGCACCACGCCGCAGGACTGGAACATAGAGACAAGCGGCGCCGTCGCCCTAGTAGGCCCAACAGACGTCGGTAAAAGCAGTCTCTCCACCTACCTCCTCAACATCCACGTCGCGCAAGGCAGAAGAGTATGCGTAGTAGACGCAGATGTGGGCCAGTCAGATATAGGCCCGCCCGGCTTCGTCGCCTACAGTTGCACCTCGGCCCCAACACCGCACATCTCAGCCCTGGAGCCACAAGACGGGTACTACGTAGGCTCCACAAACCTACAGGGCATGGAGGAACTGCTTCTCGCAGGCGTTGTGTGGAGCCTCAGACGGGTCGCGGCTCAATACCCCCATCTGGTGATAATAAACACCCCCGGGTGGACAACAGGCCGCGGGCTTCAGCTACTGAGGGCGTTGATAGACGCCACGGGCGCGACGCCTATAAACATCGGCGACTACATACTCCCAGGTCTATTAGTCTCTAAGTCTCCCCACGTGCTCCCCAGAGGGCCGCAAGAGAGGAAAGAGCTGAGAAACTACGCCTACAGACGCCACTTCAAGCCTGTGGCCAGATTACAGGCAGAACAACAAAAGATGTCGCTCTGTCGCTGGGATGGAGGTCTCGACTGTCCCTGGGGCCGCTACCTCGCCGCCGACGTGGAGAGGCCGGAAAAGAAGGGACGCGAATACGCGGTGCCGCCACACTATTTGAAACATCTCTTCGCCGCCCTGTACAAAAACGGAACGCTTGTAGGCTACGGCGTAGTTGAAAAATTTGAGCCAAGAGTCGTCCTCTACGCAACAACTGCTGACTTTGACGAGATCCGCGTAGGCAAGACACGGCTGGACCCACAGACACAAGAAGAACTAGACCCATTGCCCTAACGCCTATAGACGTACCA
>Ga0079996_111505_pt1 | contig 38079 bp, 26 predicted proteins | sample PerSpoAPS_AMetaG_FD_69199 | JGI IMG/M metagenome (GOLD analysis project Ga0079996, IMG submission 69199) | Thermal spring microbial communities from Yellowstone National Park, Wyoming, USA - Perpetual Spouter A (PS_A) MetaG (SPADES assembly)... | ecosystem: Environmental > Aquatic > Thermal... | reverse complement strand
GGTGGTGGTGGACGAGCGGGATCGCCCCATCCGGCCTTTCGGCTGGGTGGAGGTTCGCCTGGAGCGGGAATCCTGACCGACGCCGATCGATCTAACCTTGCGTCCACCCCGCTCAAAAATCATCCGCGGACCCCCATGGGAAATCCGGCGATCGGGGGTCCGCGGAAGAGGAATCCAATGACGCATCTCGGCGCAACAGAACTCTCACTCTTTGATCCATTTGTCTTCAAGAAGACTACCCTTCGAGGCTGTGGAACGGGCAAATGATCGAGGGTTCGGAAAAGGCTTCCGCGGACCTCCGATGGTGGGATGGACGGGGAAGGGGCGAAGGAGCCGTCGAAACCGACCGATGTTCGAACCCAACGATCCCCATCCCCTTCGATGTCCCGTCCCGGACTTGACAAAAGTCCACCACCCTGTGGTATAATAGGGAAGCAGGAACGCCGTGGTGGCATTGAAACAGCAGCTCGAAGCCGCAGGCCCTCCGCCCGACCTCCTGAAGCAGGAACGCCGTGGTGGCATTGAAACATCGTTCCCGCAAGCGCCTTACTCGCCTCTTGCACCGGAAGCAGGAACGCCGTGGTGGCATTGAAACTTTCAGTTGTCAGTTTGGAGGGGTCTCGGTAAGATGATGGAAGCAGGAACGCCGTGGTGGCATTGAAACTGCATTTCCACTTGCTCGCGTTCTCCTGGCGCCGGAGGGAAGCAGGAACGCCGTGGTGGCATTGAAACGATCGTGATCGTCTTCTGCTGTAGATTCCAATTGCCCCGAAGCAGGAACGCCGTGGTGGCATTGAAACCCCATCAGGCCAAACGGCGTCTTTGGTTACTCATCCGGAAGCAGGAACGCCGTGGTGGCATTGAAACAGGAGCAGGAGCGGCGGGGGGAGATGTGGGGAGTCCCGGAAGCAGGAACGCCGTGGTGGCATTGAAACTCAGGGGGCGGTCGAAGTCCGTCCCGCCCCCATAGGAGGAAGCAGGAACGCCGTGGTGGCATTGAAACCCCCCATAGGAGGCCGAGGCCCACCGGAGCAGGGCCTGAAGCAGGAACGCCGTGGTGGCATTGAAACGCCGCCCACAGGACCCGGGCCCACTGGGCCGCCCGGAAGCAGGAACGCCGTGGTGGCATTGAAACTCTTTTCGGCCGCCCCCAGGATCTCCTCCCAGGACGGGAAGCAGGAACGCCGTGGTGGCATTGAAACTCGCGCCGGGGGAGATCCTGCGGGCGGAGGACCTGGGGGAAGCAGGAACGCCGTGGTGGCATTGAAACGCCAGCTCCTGGGCGATCCCCTCCGCCGCGTCGTCGGAAGCAGGAACGCCGTGGTGGCATTGAAACGCGGATCACGCTTTGGTAGTTCCAAAGCGCGTCCGCCTGAAGCAGGAACGCCGTGGTGGCATTGAAACCCGCCCCCGCCGCCCCCAGGGCCGGCGCCATTCCGCGAAGCAGGAACGCCGTGGTGGCATTGAAACTCGCCTCCAGCTCATCCAGCCACCGGACCCAGAGCGGAAGCAGGAACGCCGTGGTGGCATTGAAACTTGAGGTGCTGTGAGGCGCTGTGATGACCTGGCGGAAGCAGGAACGCCGTGGTGGCATTGAAACTGAGCTCCACAACGCGGTAGTCGTAGCGCCCGGAGGAAGCAGGAACGCCGTGGTGGCATTGAAACGCATCTTCATTTTCATTCTCCACCTCCTTTTTGGGGGGAAGCAGGAACGCCGTGGTGGCATTGAAACCGCATCCAGATCTCCCCGGAAGCCCTGGCGGCCCTGGAAGCAGGAACGCCGTGGTGGCATTGAAACCCGAAGAAGACCCCGGATGCCTCACCGGATCGCCCCGCGAAGCAGGAACGCCGTGGTGGCATTGAAACTGAGGTAAATAGCATTTGCAGAAACTGCTAAAACAGGAAGCAGGAACGCCGTGGTGGCATTGAAACATGCGGCGAATCCGGTGGAGGCTCTGAACGAAGTCGTGAAGCAGGAACGCCGTGGTGGCATTGAAACGGAGCTCGAGGCGCTGATACCCCTCGAACGAGATCGGCGAAGCAGGAACGCCGTGGTGGCATTGAAACATCTTTGAGACACTTTCGCTACTACTACTGCTTTACAGAAGCAGGAACGCCGTGGTGGCATTGAAACACTACATCGAGGGGAGAATCGGGCGGCCGGAGATGCGAAGCAGGAACGCCGTGGTGGCATTGAAACGGGCCTCCTGGGCCGCCACATCCGCATCCGCCGCCTCGAAGCAGGAACGCCGTGGTGGCATTGAAACTCGAGCCACCTCCCGGAAACGGTGCCGCTATACGACGAAGCAGGAACGCCGTGGTGGCATTGAAACCAGCTGGGGCAGACGACCCAGAAGCGGCGGGCCTGCGGGAAGCAGGAACGCCGTGGTGGCATTGAAACTGCCGGAGGGGGACGCGTCCGACGGGATCCGGAAGGAGAAGCAGGAACGCCGTGGTGGCATTGAAACCATGGCATGCCAGATCCCGGGCGGGTAGAAGAACGGGAAGCAGGAACGCCGTGGTGGCATTGAAACAGGTGTTTGGTGATGATCAGACGCACTCGCTTCTTCAGAAGCAGGAACGCCGTGGTGGCATTGAAACAGCAGGGTGACAAAGGACGCCGTGAGGACCTGGAACAGGAAGCAGGAACGCCGTGGTGGCATTGAAACCCGGGTCGCCCGCAGACGGCGCACGGGAAGCCCCGGGAAGCAGGAACGCCGTGGTGGCATTGAAACGGCCTCCTCGATCTCCGGCTTCCCGGGGAGGAAGACGAAGCAGGAACGCCGTGGTGGCATTGAAACCCGGGAAGGTGCTCCAGGGCGCGTAGATACGCGCCCGGAAGCAGGAACGCCGTGGTGGCATTGAAACCCCAATCCGGGTCAGGGCCGGTCCCCGCAAGCACGGGAAGCAGGAACGCCGTGGTGGCATTGAAACGGCCTCCTCGATCTCCGGCTTCCCGGGGAGGAAGACGAAGCAGGAACGCCGTGGTGGCATTGAAACCCGGGAAGGTGCTCCAGGGCGCGTAGATACGCGCCCGGAAGCAGGAACGCCGTGGTGGCATTGAAACGCAAGAAATCCTCCCACTTCAGGTAGCCCACGATATGGAAGCAGGAACGCCGTGGTGGCATTGAAACGCCACGCAATTGCCGCAACACTTGGAACGGATGCTTAGAAGCAGGAACGCCGTGGTGGCATTGAAACCCGCTCTGGATCCCGCAACAGGCCAAGCTCATCCAGGAAGCAGGAACGCCGTGGTGGCATTGAAACCAACGATCCACGAGGACGATGAGCCGAAACTGGCCAACGAAGCAGGAACGCCGTGGTGGCATTGAAACGGCAAATGCGTGCGCAGCAAGGCGAGGGCGATGGGGAGAAGCAGGAACGCCGTGGTGGCATTGAAACTGCGGAAGTCCTGGAGGACGTGGAGATCCCAGAAGGGGAAGCAGGAACGCCGTGGTGGCATTGAAACACTGACCAGGGATGAGGGCCTTGTGCGGAAGCGCCTGGAAGCAGGAACGCCGTGGTGGCATTGAAACCGTCCTCCTCCTCACCAGATGAAGGGGACCCAGATGAAGAAGCAGGAACGCCGTGGTGGCATTGAAACCCAGGCGCGGGGAATCTCGTCCGTTGGGACCTCAAATGGAAGCAGGAACGCCGTGGTGGCATTGAAACGGGAAGAAGTCAGCTCCTCCACTGCCGCCTCCACTCCGGAAGCAGGAACGCCGTGGTGGCATTGAAACACCGCGGGAGGCTAGGTAGTTGTCGAGCCAGTAAACAGAAGCAGGAACGCCGTGGTGGCATTGAAACGAGGAAATCCAAATCCAGTTTGTCGTCGGGTTCCTCGCGAAGCAGGAACGCCGTGGTGGCATTGAAACGGTGGTCATCGACACCCTGGCGCGCTGCATGAGCCCGCTCGAAGCAGGAACGCCGTGGTGGCATTGAAACCGGCCGTGGTCGCGGGCCAGGCCCAGCGCAGGACCGTGAAGCAGGAACGCCGTGGTTTTGTTCGTGAAGTTCACAAGGTGACCTCCAAGGATGCCCGGGGGATTGCCTGGGAGGGGGTGATGGAGGTGGACGAGGGGCATGGTTGTGCGGGAGAAAAAGGGAATGGAATAAGGTTGGGGTGAATGCCGATGAATGCGGTATCGATCAGAGGGTTGCAGAGGAGCCGGAAGGGGTTGTTGCGAACTTCCTTGAAGAAGCATTGGGGGGTATCGAAGATATGGGCAGGTCTGCTTAGACTTTCTGAGCCCTTGGCTCAACGAGAGGGGGAGAGGGTTCGCTGGCTCCTATCCGTTCACTTAGGGACGTGAGCCGGGCATTAATCTGCACTCATTGGCTTTCTCAACCCACTTAAAGATTGAACATTGCGACAGCCAAACTACAAGGGCTCCCGGAGAGCAGACCGAAAGACTGACCCGAAGACAGCAGGAGGTCCCCCATGGGTATCTTCCATTTCGCCGGATTGGGACGATCGCCGGGCGCAGTTACCAGCGGGCTTTCGTATCTGAAACACGAATACGCCGAACAATACCGGGATATATATGGGGAGATCATCGAAGCAATCGTGCTGTTCACCTCCCCAGAAGTCGTTAGAGGAGAAGAAAGAGCTCTCCCCTCAGCACATAACGACTACATGACCATTAACGTCCGCCAAAAATGGCCAGAAAACAGAACGAACGCCCTGGAAATTGTTTGTGAATTTATCAAAAGGGAAATCGGAGATGTGGATATCTATTGCTGCGAAATAGACGTTAACGATTTCGGCGCCTGTTTCGAGGCTGTTGCAAAGGTCACCTTGAAATTCCATCCGCCAGGAGAGGAAGGCAAGCACATCTGGGCGAACATCACCGGCGGCACTAACCCCTTGAACGCAGCCCTCTTTCAGACCTCCTACCTGAGCGGCTTCATTAACCGCCTCTACTACACCTTTATCTCCGACCCAAGAGAGCACGGCAAGTATCTCCAACCCTTCAGCAGAGACCGAAGCAAGTTCGACTTCAGGGAAATCTACGCCCTCAAAACCATCTTTGATGAGCGATATAAATACATCCTTAAAGAGCTGGAAAGGATCTATAAAGACGACCCATCCCGATGGGTCACAAGCGAGGAGCTGCTCAGTCGGCTCAAGAGCAGGGGCATCCCAGACTTTGAAGATATGGATGAGCGGACCTTTCTCCTAAACCTCCTCCACGTGATGCAGGGACGGGGCATCCGGCGAAAGAGCAAGGAGGACCAAATCCAACTGGATCCGGAGACCGGACCGGCCATCCTGAACCTCCTCCAGTCGGATTACGTGCAAGCCCTGCTTGGGAAAAAATCCCTGAGCAAGGAGCAAATCCAGCAGCTGACCGAAGGCCTGAGGATCAGGAAACTCTCATAAGATCCCGTGCGGCATCCGCCTCCCCGATCCCACGCATCCCGGATGGAGGTGGGCCCTTTCCGAGGGAGCGCTCCGAAGCGGGAACGCCGCTGCGGTGGGGACGCAGCGGCCAAAGATGGCAGTGGGGTCGGCGCACGACCGAACGAGAGCGGCTCGCAGGCCGCAATAAAATACATTTCAGGTTGCATCACAGGAGCTCGTCCGAACCTCGGTCGAAGGCGTTCCATCGGAGGATCCATGAGGCGGGGGATCACCCGACGTCGTTTCCTCCAGCTGGCTGCAGGCGCCCTCACCCGCTTCATCACCCCGACATCCCGAGCCGATCGGTCCCCTCCCCCCTGCCGCAGCCCCTTCCGCATCGGCCTGGGGGAGGACCCGGCGCGCCTGCTCGACGGCGACGACCCCGAAGCCCCGCCCGTCCGCGACGCCCTGCGACCCGACGTCGTCTGCGCATGGCTCAACGGCTATTCGGACGGCTCCACCCCCCGCGGCGACCTCTCCTACTTCCGCCACTGGCATCAGGCCGGACGCTTCGCCCGGTGGGGCGCCCAGGGCTACGAGCTGATGATCATCACCTGGGAAAACTATGACGGCCAGAGCGCGTATTACGGCCCCCCCACCTTCGGCAACTACCACATCTCCGAACAGTTCCTCCGGGACCTGGCCGAGCTGGCCGATATGCTCGCCCGATACCCCCGGACGGTGTATTTCGTCCTGGCCACCGAGTTCTCCACCTACCCCGCCTGCCGCTACGACCCCTCCTGCAGCCATCCCCAGGCCTACTCGGACCGCTACAACGCCCTCACCCGGGAATACTACGACCGCCTGATCCCCCGCCTCCTGGAGGCCTTCGCCGTCCTCCGGAGGCGCTGCCCCCGGGCCCGGGTGGGCCTCGGCTTCGGCGGCTGGCTGGCCACCTTCGACATGAACACGCCCGAGGAGAAGGCCGGGCGCAGCCTCATCCGGATCTTCGATCCGGTGATCCGCGCCTCGGACTGGATCTTCTTCCAGAGCATGATCGGACAGCGAGCCCATGAGAACGGCGGGCTGGGGAACCCGGACCAGATCCGGATGAACGTCGAGCTCTTCCGAGGCTACCGCAAGCCCATCGGGCTGGCCCACTACAACCCGGGCCTCCCCTACGCCGAGCGGCTGGACGTGATGCGGGAGGACCTGCAGCGCATGATGGATCCGGCCTGGCTGAAGGCGATGCAAAGCCGGGGCCTGCGGCTGTTCGCCTTCATGCGCTACGGACCGATGAAAGACAACCGCGAGGGCATCCTGGACCTGGCCGCCGCCTTCGCCGCCCAGTTTCGGGGATCCCCCAGCTGCGCTTATTTTCCGTTGACCCAGAAATCCCCCTGATCCCGAACGCCGCGCATGCGCCGCCGAACCCTTTCCCGAGCCCTTCGGCTCCTCCTCGCCGGCCTGGGCGCCGCCTGCGCGATCCCCGGGCCCGCGCCGACCCAGGGATGGCCGAGCCCCACGCCCGGCCCCGTCGCCTCCTCGCCCGCTCCAGCCCCTCCGACGGCAGGGCCGAGCGCTCTCCCTCCCCGCCCCGGGACCCTCCGGCCGTCGCCGACGACGGGAGGGCCGAGCCCCACCTCCGCGCCCGCCGCCCCCTCGCCCTTGCCCTTGCCCACGGCGGAGCCGCCGGCCCCCGCCATCGCCGTCTTCGAGCCGGATCCCACCCCCTACCCCAACCCCGATCGCGGGTTCGCGGCGGACAGTTATTATCCCGACGAGCCCGCCCTGGACCCCTGGGGCAAGATCGCATGGGCGGAGGCCCAGGGGGTTCGCATCCGCCTGATCCGGCGCACTTACTACCTGCACGCCTACGCCGACCAGGAGGCCCTGCCCCCCTCCCTGCTCGCCACGGTGGCCCAGGACCTCTCCGCCGCCCGCGAGGCGGGGGTCCGCTTGATCCTCCGCTTCGCGTATCGGCCCGCTGAGAACAGCGAGACGGCCGCCTACTGCGATCCGCCCCTCGGGCGCATCCTGGCCCATATCGCCCAGCTGGGGCCGATCCTGCGGGCCGGGCGGGGCGCCATCGCCTACCTGGAGGCCGGCCTGATCGGCCCGTGGGGAGAGTGGCACTCCGCCAGCCCCGAAGCGGCCCTCCTGGATCCCCTGCCCGGCTACACGGAGGGAGCGCAGCCGCCTTGCGGTCGGATGAACTATGACCGCAAGCTGCCTAACCGGAAGACCCTGCAGATCGTGGAGGCCATGCTCCGGGAGGTTCCCGGACGCCTGGTGGCGGTGCGCTTCCCCATGGCCAAGGCGAAGCTGCTCGAGCTGGCCGCCGGCGGGGAGGAGGGGACCTACCCTGTCGCCTTCGTTGCCCTCACCGCCGCGGAGGCGCATCGGGACACCCTCAAGGCCCGCCTGGGCGGACACAACGATTGCTTCCTGGCCTCGCCGGACGACAACGGGACCTATTTTTACACGCCAGGCCCTCAGCAGGAGCGGGAGAAGGAATACTGGAGCCAGGACAGCCGCTACACCGTGATGGGCGGCGAGACGTGCACGCCCGCCCCGTATATCCCCTCTGGGGAAGATCCCCCCGCCTACGTGTATGCGCAGTTCCGCCGCTTCCGCTTCAACAACCTGAACCTGGCCTATCATCCGGACTTCATCCGCTGGCTGGCCGCCCAGCCCTTCGGCGACGACACCCTCCTCAAGGCCCTGGAGCGGGATCTGGGCTACCGGCTGCACCTGCGCCGGGTCACGCTCCTTCCGGATCGGGCCCAGAGCGGCTCCCCCCTGCAGGTGGCCCTCGAGCTGGAGAACTTGGGTTTCGGGGGGATCTACAACCCGAAAACCCTCACCCTGGTGTTCCGGCGGGAAGATGACGTGCAGGTGGAGCGAGTTCTGGAGGAAGCCTTTTACGGGCCGGCGCCGGAGGAGGGCCCGGCGGTTTACACCTACACCGTGCCCGCGCCCATCGAGGCGGGGCGCTACGATCTCTACCTGAAGATCTCGGATCCCGACGCCCCGGAGGACCTCCGCTATCACGTCCGGCTGGCCACCCGGACGGCCTACGAGAGGGGGATGCACGCGCTGGGCCTCGCCGTCGAGATCATGGAAGCCCGTGTCTTCCTTCCGCTGATTTCGAGATGATCTCAGGAAGGCCGGTGGGGCAACCGCCGCATCCTCTCGGGGATTGACCCAAGGCCCCGGACGATATAAAATTATGAAAACCTGCGGACAGGAGGTCATTATGAAGCGCGCGATGAGAACAATCTTGGGCCTTGTTCTGGCCATGATCCTGGCTTTTCCTTCCGGCTCCCTGCTGAGCCGACCGGCCTACGCGACGACTTGGACCGTCGATAACCTGGAGGACTTCTGGGGCGATTGCAACGTTGCCGGACAATGCACCTTGCGAACGGCCATCGCGTGGGCGTCATCGGGCGATCTGATCACGTTCAGCGTATCCGGCGTGATCACCATCAACCTGGGCGCGGGATACTGGGTGAATAAAGCAGTGACCATCGATGGCGGCGGGGCCATCACGATCGACGCCGGGAACACGAATGATTCCGCTTTTAATTTTGTGTCCGGCGCCAACGGGGCGGTGCTTCGGCATATCACCGTGCGCGGCAACGCGGGAGCCGGCGCGCCTCTGATCAACATCGTGGAATCCGGTGTCACGTTGGAGAACGTGGTGGTCGAGGACAACGGAAACGGCTCCGGTGTCCAGTTCGCCGGCGTCTCCAGCGGAACAGCCCGCGGCATCTTGGTCCGAAACAACGGGGGGGCAGGCGTCTTTATCTCTCAATCGACGAACGTTCAAATTATTAAAAGCATGATTTATTCAAATCTTGATGAGGGAATTCTGATTCGTAATTCGCATAATAACGTTATTTCAGAAAACTATATTGGAACAGATGACACATCTACAGGGCCAGACAGCGATCCTCCTAGCGCGATACGAGGAAATCAGAACAGCGGGATCGCACTAGCAGGAGGAAGCTCCGGAAATCAAATTTACGGAAACATAATTGCTTATAATCGGTATCAAAATATATTAATAACAGACGAAAATACGTCCAATAATGACATATATAACAATCATATTTATTCTGGTTCTTGTCGCAATCCTCGAGCGAGTGACAACACAGGTATTGTTGTGACCAACGGCGCGGACGACAACCGGATCGGTCCCGGAAATCTGATCGAATGTCATTACTATGATGGAGTTCAAGTGGTAGGTCCGGGAACTAACCGCAATCAAATCACGGAAAATCGTGATCCGGCGGGGATCCAACGGAACGGACGCGGCATCGCGGTCATCAACGCTTACGGCACCTCCCCCTTTCCGGCCATCGGGTCCACCATCAGCGGACCTGAAGATACTTTGATTGAAAACAACAATATCTGCAATAACAACGGTGATGGTATATACATTGTTAGATCCATGAATTTCCGGATAAACCAAAATCAAATCTGCAACAATTCGTCGAACGGCGTCCTGATCGTGGGCAGCTCCGGGACGGTGACGGCGAACCAGATCAGGGGAAACGTCCGGGATGGGATCCGCGTGGAACCTCACTATGGGGCCGATCGGGATCCCGCTAACTATGCCGATGATGACGTATCCGCAGTCGATATCCGCAACAACAAGCTGCAAAACAACGGGGGCACTGGGATCCGTGGGGTCGATAACGAAGCGGATGCAGACGAAGACCCACCCACTCTGAGCGTCAACAACGCGTTCGGCGGGAACGCCCAAGGGCGCGTGGTGCAGGAGTGGTTCGGCGCGGTCGAGGTCCTGGACGGCAGCTATAACCCGGTCTCAAGCCTCACCACTGGGAGCATCGCCTCCGCTGCCTGCGGCACCTCCTATTCGCTTGAGGTTTACGATGCCGGGGCTTGGGGGCCCTCCAACAACGGGTTGGGTTATGGTCCCTTCCGGCTGAACAACGTGGGCACCTGGCTTCTGATCTTGAGCGATTTCGTGGATAACACTGGGACCTACAGAAACTGTGAACCCCACGCGGTGAGCGCAAGCGATGGCGTGGCTTCAGGCAGCGCGCTCTTCAGCTACGATGGCAATGCCTCCACGCATCCGGTCGCGCCGGACCCGGGCATCCCCTTCTCCCGCCCCAACGCCCCGCGAAACGGGCGCTATCAGATCGCCCAGGTGATCCTGGAAGCAGGACCGACGCCCACCCCCACGCCAACGCCTGTCCCAACCTTGACCCCCACGCCCTCACCGTCGGCCCCTACCCCCACGCCAACGCCCATCGCTCCGGCGGGAGTCTTGCTGCCGGCAACCGGCTTCCCGAAGGGGGCCGCGCCGGCCCCCCTCGCGGCCCGGCCTGGGGCGGAGATCCTCTCCCGGCGCCCCGCCTCACCCGCAGACCTGATCCTGGAGATCCCGATGCTCCGCATCACCGCTCCCATCCTCGGTGTGCCCCGTTCCGGCAACAGCTGGGATGTCCGCTGGCTGGGCAACGCCGTCGGCTGGCTGGAGGGCAGCGCCTTCCCCACGTGGGCCGGCAACACCGTGCTGGCCGGCCACGTGTGGAACGCCGATAACACCCCGGGGGTGTTCGCTTCGCTCCGGGAGCTCCGACGCGGGCATCTCGTTCACATCCACGCCTTCGGTCGCACCTATGTCTATGAGGTCCATGAGAACAAAGTGATCGAAGGGCCTGACGCCGCAGAGGTCTTTCGACACGAGGAGGAGGACTGGATCACCCTTCTGACCTGTGAGGACTACGATCCGCTCACCGGTCGTTATCGCTCCTATCGCATCGTGCGGGCGGTGAGGGTGGAGGTGAAATAGTTCGAGGGCGCGCGCCGGCACGGGGAGAAGGGCGGCCGCCGGGGGCGAAGGACCTGCGGCTTCCCCGGCTGCCCTCCGGATGCCAACCGCCGGGCGTCAGGGCCCAGCGTGGCCGATGGAGGATGGGGAGATCGACGGCAGGCCGCGCCCCTCGAGCCCTCGAGAATTCATCCCAATCCCCGGATCCACTCGCGGAAGGCCCGCCAAGCTTCCGCGCCCGCTTTGTGGCCTCCCGGGTATTCCACGCAGGTGGTCCGGGCGCCCAGGGCCTGAAACCGAGCGCACAGGGCCCGCCCCTGGGCGATGGGCACCAGGGGATCCGCCCGGCCGTGGGCGATGAAGACCGCCTTGCCGGCCAGCGAGGGCGCTGCCCCGGCCTCCGGGACGTCGGGGAGGAACCCGCTGAAGACGGCCAGGCCGGTCACGAGGTCCGGCGCCTGCAACGCGAGGAGAGCCGCCATCGCGCCGCCCTGGCTGAACCCCACGACCACCCGATGGGAGGCGCCCCGCGCCTCCCGATGGAGCAGCTCCTCCATCCAGCCTCGCAGCGCCCTCAAGCTCTCCTGCACCATCCGGGGATCCGGCCGGCCGTCCGCCTGCGGGATCCACCAGGCATAGCCGCCGCCCGGCAACGGATAAGGGGCCCGGAGGCGGACGGTCCGCCAGCCGGGCCCGAAGGCCGTCTCGAAGACCGCCATCGAGGTCTCATCGCCGCCCCAGCCGTGCAGGAGCACCGCCAGGGAAGCGCCCCTCCCTTCGTGAAGGCCTGTCATACGCAGAAGCCCCCATCCCAACACCGCAGGAGCGGCTTCAGCCGCAACTCCGCGCCATCGAAGACCAAGGTTCGGGGCGAAAGCCCCTCCTACGAAAAAATTAATACAGGCCGAAATCGATTTCGGCCTGCCGACGACAGGTGGGAGCTGCCGCGTGGGCGGCGCTCACGCGGCAGCCCGCTCGAAGACCAGCCGGCCGTCCCGCAGATCCACCCGGATGGTATCGCCCTCCCGGAAGGTCCCCTTGAGGATCTCCATGGCCAGCGGGTCGGCCAGCTCCCGCTGGATGGCCCGCTTGAGAGGCCGGGCGCCGTAGACCGGGTCGTAGCCCACCGTGGCCAGATACTGCTTGGCCTCCTCGGTGACCTCCAGCGCCATGCGCCGCTCGGCGAGCATCGCCCGCAGCCGCCGCAGCTGGATGTCCACGATCTGCCGCAGGTGCTCCATCGACAGCGGATGGAAGATCACGATCTCGTCGATCCGATTCAGGAACTCGGGCCGGAAGTGCTGGTCCAGGGCGCTGAGGACCAGCTGGCGCATCTTGTGTTCATCCTGCCCGGCCAGCTCCTTGATCCACTGGCTGCCGATGTTGCTGGTCATGATGATGATCGTGTTCTTGAAGTCCACGGTGCGGCCCTTGCCGTCGGTGAGCCGGCCTTCATCGAAGACCTGCAGCAACACGTTGAAGACCTCGGGATGGGCCTTCTCGATCTCGTCGAAGAGCACCACGGTGTAAGGCCGGCGCCGCACGGCCTCGGTGAGCTGGCCGCCCTCCTCGTAGCCCACGTAGCCGGGCGGGGCGCCGATGAGGCGGCTGACGGTGTGCTTCTCCTGGTATTCGCTCATGTCGATGCGGACCATGGCCCGCTCGTCGTTGAAGAGGGCCTCGGCCAGGGCCTTGGCCAGCTCGGTCTTGCCCACGCCCGTGGGGCCCAGGAAGAGGAAGACCCCAATGGGCCGGTTGGGATCCTTCAGCCCGGCCCGGGCCCGCCGCACGGCGTTGGCCACCGCCCGCACCGCCTCGTCCTGACCCACCACCCGCTCGTGGAGCCGCTCCTCCAGATGCAGGAGCTTCTCGGTCTCCCCCTCCATCAGGCGGGCCACCGGGATGCCCGTCCAGGCGGCCACCACCCGGGCCACGTCCTCGGCGTCCACCTCCTCCTTGAGCAACCGCTTGCCGCGGCTGAGGGCGTTGAGCTCTTCCTCCGCCGCCCGCAGCTGCCGCTCCAGATCCGGCAGCACGCCGTAGCGCAGGCGCGCGGCCTCCTCATAATCCAGCCGGCGCTCGGCCATCTCGATCTGATGCTGGGTCCCCTGGATCTGTTCTTTGATCTGGCGGACCTTCTGGATGACCGCTTTCTCCCGCTCCCACTGGATGCGCAACGCGTCGGCCTTCTCCCGCAGCTCGGCGATCTCCCGCTCGATGGCCGTTAGGCGCTCCCGGCTGGCCTCGTCCCGCTCCTTCTTCAGGGCCTCCCGTTCGATCTCCAGCTGCAGGATGCGGCGGTCCAGCTCGTCCAGCTCCGTCGGCTTGGAGTCCATCTCCATGCGCAGGCGGGCCGCCGCCTCGTCGATCAGATCGATGGCCTTGTCCGGCAGCCGGCGATCCGGGATGTAGCGGTGGCTCAGGGTGGCGGCGGCGATCACCGCCGCGTCGGTGATGCGCACGCCGTGATGGACCTCGTAGCGCTCCTTGAGCCCGCGCAGGATGCTGATGGTCTCCTCGACCGAAGGCTCATCCACATAGACCGGCTGGAAGCGACGCTCCAGGGCCGGGTCCTTCTCGATATACTGGCGATACTCGTCCAGGGTGGTGGCGCCGATGCAGTGGAGCTCGCCGCGGGCCAGCATCGGCTTGAGGATGTTGGCGGCGTCCATGGGAGCTCCCTCGGCCCGGCCGGCCCCCACCACCGTATGGATCTCGTCGATGAAGAGGATGATCTCGCCCTGGGCGTCCGTGACCTCCTTGAGGACCGCCTTGAGGCGCTCCTCGAACTCGCCCCGGTATTTGGCCCCGGCCACCAGGGCGCCCATGTCCAGCTGCACGATGCGCTTGTTCTTCAGGCCCTCCGGGACGTCGCCGCGGACGATGCGCTGGGCCAGGCCCTCGACGATGGCCGTCTTGCCCACGCCGGCGTCGCCCACCAGCACCGGGTTGTTCTTGGTCCGGCGGGAGAGGATCTGGATCACGCGACGGATCTCCTCATCGCGCCCGATGACCGGGTCCAGCTTCCCCGCCCGGGCCAGGGCGGTGAGATCCCGCCCGTATTTCTCCAGGGCCTGATAGGTGGCCTCTGGCGTGGGGGAGGTCACCCGATGGGCGCCGCGGACGGCGGCCAAAGCGCGCATGAGGGCGTCACGGGTAAGCCCATGGCGCCGCAGCACCGCCCCGGCCGTCCCATCCACCCGGTCGGCCATGGCCAGGAGCAGGTGCTCCGTGCTGACGTATTCGTCGCGCATGGCCTGGGCCTCCCGCTCCGCCTGACGCAGCGTCTCGGCGGCGGCGCGGGAGAGACCGACCTCGCCAGCGCCGTAAACCTTGGGCCGACCGGCGAGGTATCGCTCCAGCTCCTCGATCATGATCTGAGGATCGGCCCCCGCCTTGCGCACCACCTGCGGCACCACTCCGTCGGACTGACGGAGCAGGGAGAGCAACAGGTGCTCGTTCTCAATGGCGGGATGCCGGTATTCCTCCGCCAGCCGCTGCGCTTCCAGAAGGGCCTCTTGCGCTTTCTCCGTATACCGATTCAGGTTCATCGGTCCTCCTCCTCGTCCCTCAACGCATCCCTGCAATCCGGCCCTTAGCTTAACGGACGGCCGTCAGAAAGAAATAAGAGGGAGATTAGTGGCGGATTAGCGGAGGCCGAAAACGCCACCCCGAGGGCAGGGATCCCCCGAACCCCTGCCCGAAGGGATGCGTGACATTGTTCACAACCTATCCCGTGAAAATCGTCACTAAAAGAAGGAGGGGGGATCCTTTAAGATGCAGGAGGGAAACCTGAATTCGAAACAGGAGGGGCGGAATGATCCCGCATCTTCCGGGGGATGAGCTGGTCATTGAGCGGAAGATCCGCACGCGTCTGCTTCCGGTTCTCCCCGCTGAGCGCCCCCCCGAGATCCGCCGCCTGGATTTTGAAGAGGTTCGGATCGGCTATGATGAGACCACCGCCCGGCTGGAAGCCGCCCGCTGCCTCCACTGTCCGGATCCGGCCCCGTGCATCCAGGCGTGCCCTCTGCATAACGACATCCCCACGGCGCTGTGGCTGATCGAGCACGGGGATTTCCTGCGGGCGGCCCAGGTGTTCCGTCAGACCTCCTTCCTCTCGGAGATCTGCGGAAGGGTTTGCCCGCCCCAGACGTGTCGCAACTCGTGCACCCTCTCCGCCTACGGCAAGCCGATCCAGATCACCCCCCTGGAGGCCTTCGTGGCCGACTACCAGCGCCGGGCGGGGGCGCTGATCCTCCACCGGGCGCCGCCCACCGGCCGGCGGGCCGCGGTGGTGGGCTCCGGCCCGGCCGGGCTCACCGTGGCCGAGTTCCTGGCCCGCCAGGGCCATGCGGTGACGGTCTTCGAGGCGATGCCGAAGCCCGGCGGCCTCCTCCGCTACGGCATCCCTTCCTTCAAACTGCCCAAAGCCATCGTGGATCAGAAGATCGCCGACCTGAAGCAGCTGGGCGTCCGCTTCATCACCGGGGTCCGCATCGGGAAGGACCTGACCCTGGATGATCTGTTCGCCCAGGGCTACCAGGCGATCTTCCTCGGCATCGGAACATGGCGGCCGGTGGAGCCGGACTGGGAGGGAGCGGAACTGGAAGGGGTGTATCCGGCCCTGGAGTTCCTGATGCGCGCCAACCTGCCGCCCGAAGATCTCCCCCCCGGCCAACAGGAGCCCCCCCGGGTGGGCCGTCGAGTCGCCGTCATCGGAGGCGGCGACACCGCCATGGACTGCGCCCGCACGGCGCTGCGCCGGGGCGCGCAGGAAGTAGTGGTGTATTACCGGCGCAGCGAGGCGGAGATGCCCGGAAACCGGGAGGAGCGCAAGAAGGCGCGGGAGGAAGGCGTCCGCTTCGAGTTCCTGGTGGCCCCCGTCCGCTTCATCGGGGAAGAGAGCCGGCTGGTGGCCATCGAGTTCATCCGGATGACCCTGGGGGAGCCGGATGCCAGCGGCCGCCGGCGCCCGGTGCCCATCCCCGGCTCGAACTTCACCGTGCCGGTGGACACCGCCGTCCTCGCCCTGGGCTTCCGGCCGGACCCCACGGTGGCCCAGACGACGAGCGGCCTGCAGATCTCCCGGTCCGGCCTCATTGTGACGGACGAAGCGGGTCGGACCTCCCGACCGGGGGTCTTCGCGGCAGGGGATGGCGTGACTGGGCCGGACCTGGTGGTGACCGCCTCCGCGGCTGCCATGCGAGCCGCCCGGGCGATGCACGAATACCTGATGGCCCAGCCGCCGGCGACCGAGCGGGAAGTTTCCCTCCTCGCCGAGCCCGTGCCGGCGTAAAACCCATTGCGGGCGGGGGCGCAACCCAGGCCCCCGCCCGATGGTCACTCAAAGGAACGCCGATCCGCGCCGGCGCCCCGACGTCTTCAGGCGGCTTCGCGCCTCAGCCTCAGGAAGGCAGCGACAGCGATCCCTTCCATCAGGAGAGCGAAGGCGATCACCCCTCCCAGGGAGAGCTCGTAGATCCCTCCCATCGCGGCGCTGCCCAGGAACCAGGCCAGCCCGTAGACCCCGTTGAAGATCCCGTAGGCGGTGCCCCGCTCCTCCCGGGTCACCAGCGATGGGATCGCAGCCCGCATGATCGTCTCCTGTCCACCGATCACCGCCCCCCACAGGGCTACCCCCAAAAGGAGCAGCAGGGCGTGCCCGGAGAACACCAGTGGGGCGGCCAGGGCGCTGAAGAGGGGGATCCCGATCAGAACCCCCAGGCCCAGGCGATCGTAGAGGGCCCCAAAGGCCAGGCCGGCGGCCGCGTCCACCAGCATGGCCGCGGCGAAGAGGGCGGGGATGGCGGGATCCGGCAACAAGCCGGAGCGCTTGAGATGGAAGGAGAGCAGCTGGAAGTGAACCAGCCCGGCCACGCTGAAGGCCACGAAAACCAGATAGCGCCGGAACCGGGGATGGGCGATCCCTCGGGGGATCGCCCCCTCCGGATTGTCCGCGATCGCCTCCAGCCGCTGGGGGACCGGATACAGGGCGCGGGCGGCGATCAGGAAGGCCAGGGTGATCAGGGCCGGGAGGGCGAGGGCCCCGAAGGCCAGGTCGTAACGTCCGCTGAGCTGCAGGATCAGGGCCATCAGCAGGGGCCCTCCCACTGCGCCGATCTGATCCAGGGCCTCGTGGAGGCCGAAGCCTTTCCCGGGGCCCACCTCCTGGGCCGCGTGGGAGAGCATCGTGTCGCGGGCCGGGGTGCGGATCGCCTTCCCCAGCCGCTCGAGGAGGACGAGGAGGGCCGCCGCGGGCCACGCTCGGGTCAGGGCCAGTAAGGGGACGGCCAGAACGCTCATGGCATAGCCCGCGAAGGTGAGCCCCCAGGGCCGGCGCAGCCGGTCCGCCAGGTAACCCGAGAGAGGGCGCAGGCCGTAGCTCAGCAGCTCCCCGACGCCGCCGAGGGCCCCCACCAGGGCGGCGCTGGCCCCCAGCATGGCCAGATACGGCCCGATGAGGCTGCGGGCGCTCTCATAGGTGACATCGGCCATCAGGCTCACCAGGCCGAGGAGCACGATGAACCGCCATGCCTCCCGGGATCGGTCGCTCATGATGCCGCCTCCGAGGGTGGAAGGACGGTGTGTTCCGCCTCGCCGCTCTCCGCCCAGAAACGCTCCAGGTCGGAGAGGGCGCGCCGGGCGTAGGCCAGGGCCCGCGCCCGCTTGTCCCGCACCGGCCGCTCCAGCGGCGGCAACAGCCCGAAGTTCGCCTTCATCGGCTGGAAGTCCCGCGGATCCGCCCGGGCCAGGTAATCGCACAGCGCCCCGATCATGGTGGTGACCGGGAAGACGAGGGGAGGCTTCCCCCGCAGCAGGCGGGCGGCGTTCACCCCCGCCACCAGCCCGGTCGCGATGTTGCCCACATAGCCCTCCGCCCCCGTGATCTGACCGGCGAAGAACAGGTCCGGACGCCCCCGGAACTGCATGGTCGGCTCCAGCAGGGCCGGCGCGTTGATGTAGGTGTTCCGGTGCATCTGGCCGTAGCGCAGGAACTCCGCGTTCTGCAACCCCGGGATCATCCGGAAGACCCGGCGCTGCTCCGGCCACTTCAGGTTGGTCTGGAAGCCCACCATGCTATACATCGTCCCCGCCCGGTTGTCCCGCCGCAGCTGGACCACCGCGTAGGGCGGCCGGCCGGTGCGCGGGTCGATGAGGCCGGTGGGCCGCAACGGCCCGTAGGCCAGGGCGTCCCGTCCCCGCCTGGCCAGCACCTCGATGGGCAGACAGGCCTCGAAGAAGCGCGGGTCCTCTTTCTCGAAGTCCCGCAGCTCAATGGTCTCCGCATGGATCAGGGCGTCGACGAAGGCCTCGTATTCCTCCTTCGTCATCGGGCAGTTGATGTAGTCCCCATCGGGATCCTGGCCCCGGCCGTAGCGGGAGCCCCGGAAGCAGATGGACATGTCGATCGAATCGGCGGCCACGATGGGGGAGATGGCGTCGTAGAAGTATAGATACTCTTGTCCGGTGAGGCGCTGGATCGCGGCGGCCAGGGCGTCGGAGGTCAGGGGCCCGCTGGCGATGATGCATGGTCGATCCGGGATCTCCATGACCTCCTCCCGGATGACCGTGATGAGGGGATGACGTTCGATGTGCTCGGTGACGCAGCGGGCGAACAGCTCCCGATCCACCGCCAGGGCCTTCCCGGCGGGCACGGCGGTGCGATCGGCGCAGGCCATCAACAACGAGCCCAGGCGGCGCAGCTCCGCCTTGAGCAACCCCGAAGCGTTCTCCAGCTCATCCGATCCCAGGGAGTTCGAGCAGATGATCTCCGCCAGCCAGGGGGTGGTGTGGGCCGGCGTGAAGCGCCGGGGCCGCATCTCATACAGCGCGACGCGGACCCCGCGCTGGGCCGCCTGCCAGGCCGCCTCCGAGCCCGCCAGCCCCCCGCCGATGACGATCAGCTCCGGCTCCACGGCTTCCACCTCTTCCCCTCAGAGATCCAAAGCGAGCATCGCCTCCCCATATGTTATCACTCCTTTTGTAGGGCAACTGCTCGCAGCTGCCCTACGATTTGGGGACATACCCCCCAGGGATCCCCCTTTGACATCCTTCCCAGCCCGGCCTATACTAAAAGCAAAGATGCCAAGAGGGGGCCTCCCTTGCGGGCAGGAACCTGCATGTTCCGGCGCATCCGAACGGCACGCGGCCTGCGGGCTGGCGTGCCGTTTTGTTTTCTCCCGGAGACATGGAGCGGCCGGTGAAGGGAAGGATGGAACCCCAACCCCTATCCCGATGAGGAGGTCCAATGGTGGACTCGGCGCTGATCAGCAAGATCGAGAAGGCCCGGCGTTACGCGGAGGAGCGGGATCGCTTCCGCTTCCTCTCGTTCTCGGTCACCGTCCGCGGCGAGAACGACACCCACCACGTCCGTTACCACGAAGGGAACTGGTCCTGCGATTGCGATTTCTTCCGCCATCGTGGGACCTGCGCCCACACCATGGCCCTGGAGCGGGTGCTGGAGGGGATGCTGTAACCGGTCCCAGGACCCCCCTTCCGATCCGCCTGCGGGCCGGGATGGGAGCGAGCCCCCCGGGCCGGCTATCATTTTCATGGGGAGTTTTTCCTCCCCGGATTTCAGGGGATGCCGGAGGGTGGATCGATGGCGCAGGAGGTCGGCCCGGGGGGGCGGGCCGGAGGCTCCCGCTGGGAGGCGGCGCGAGAGGCGGTGGTGCTGGCGGCCACCCTGGCCAGCTTCCTGGCCAGCGTCTGGCTCCTCCGGCGCCCGGCTCCCGCGCCCATCCGGATCATCCCTCCCCCGACCCCGGCCCCGACCCTGACCCCCACCCCGAAGTGGATCCAGGTCTATCTGACCGGCGCGGTGCAGGCGCCCGGGGTCTACACCGTCCCGCAAGGGCTTCGGATCTGGACGCTTCTGGAGCAGGCAGGGGGGGCCCTGCCGTCGGCGGACCTGGAGCGGGTGAACCTGGCGGCGCCCCTCACGGATGGCATGCATCTGCACATCCCCCGGCGGGGAGAGGAGGCGTCGGCCTCCCCCACGCCGGGGCCTCTTCTGGACCTCAACACGGCCTCGGTGGAGGAGCTGGACCGGCTGCCGGGCATCGGGCCGCGGGCGGCCCAGGCCATCGTGGATTACCGGCTCAAGCACGGCCCTTTCCGCCGGCTGGAGGATCTCCTCAACGTCCCCGGGATCGGCCCGGCCACCCTGGAGCGCATCCGCCCGTGGGTGACGGTCTCCCCCGCGCCGTAACGGGATCTTTCAGCTCCTGCGCAGGCTGGATCGCTTTCAAACCACCGGGGCAACGGTCCGCAGCAAAGCCTCGAACCCAACGTCCCGGTGGCAACGGGGATCGTTTCTGAAGTTTCTGAAGGGGGGACTTCGATCCCAAACCTCTCTCTTCAAGCTTTCAAACCACCGGGGCAACGGTCCGCAGCAAAGCCTCGAACCCAACGTCCCGGTGGCAACGGGGATCGTTTCTGAAGTTTCTGAAGGGGGGACTTCGATCCCAAACCTCTCTCTTCAAGCCTGCAAAGGGTCGCGGCGAAAGCCGCTCCTACAAAAAGATGATTTCTGTAGGAGGGGCTTCAGCCCCGAACGTTCTGCCTTCGATGACGCAAGGGTTGCCGTGAAAGCCGCTCCGACAACTCCCAACCTCCGGTTCTCGATGACGCAAAGGGTCGCGGCGAAAGCCGCTCCTACAAAGAGACGGTTTCTGTAGGAGGGGCTTTAGCCCCGAACACTCTGTCCTCGATGACGGAAGGTTCACGACGAAAGGTGCTCCTACCAACGAACACATGGTGGCTACAGGAGGGCCGCGCCTTCACCCTCGTAAGGAAGAACCGAAGCTGGTATAACTGAGGGACGCAGTTGGAGACCAAACCGAAGCGCTTCCGCTTCGGAGGTGTGCCATGAAGCGCAAGGGGCTCCTGATCGGTTGTCTGGGCCTGGGCCTGCTGGCCTTCGCCCTCTTCCTCGCCCTCCCTGCCCTCCTCCCCCGCCTCCCCCTCGGCGGCGCAATGTCCACCTTCCGCTCCTCCTACACCACCGCCACCCTGGAGGGCGACCCCCGCCTCGGCCAACCCTTCCGGGTCACCTTCACCTTCCGACACTTCGGCCACTCCCCCTTCCCCCTCACCGTCACCCTCCACCTCCCCCCCAACGTGGAACCCCTGGCCCTCGACCCCCCGCTCCCCCACGCCATCCATCCCACCACCTCCCTCCTCCTCGCTGAACCTATCGTTTATACAGAAGAGCTCTTCGGCCCCGGCAACTTCCACTACATCACCGCGCCCGGCACCCTGGTGGAAATCCCCCTGGGAGTGGTCACACCCCCCCTCACCCTCACCCTCTCCCTCCACGCCCGCATCCAACAACCCGGCGAATGGCAGGTCACCGCCCTCTTCTGGCGCTCCCCCGTCCGCTTCTATCCCATCCACCAAAACGGCATCATCATTTGGCCTGGCCCCATAGACGCAGCCAGCCTTCTCGGCTGGAGCACCCCCGCGCGCGCCTGGTGGGCCGACTTCGACACCCTCTGGTGGCGCGAGTTCGATCTGGAGCAACGCATGTGCAGGGCGGCCTCGCCTTGCGCCGTGCGGCTGCCTGCGGATCCCTTGCGCACCGTCCTGGGCGTGCCCCCCGAGGCCGAAGGCCAGCCCCTCTGGCCCCGTCGCACCTTCACCCTCGAAGGCCAGCTCTGGGCATGCCTCATCGGCACCCTCGAACGCTGTCAGGCCGATGCCTGGGAGCGCCTCCACCCCTCCACCCCCTGGGCGCCCCCCACCCCCGAATCCGAACGCGAACCCCAGCGCGGCTTTCCCCAGCTCACCGGCTCTCTCCATGGGGTCCAGGGGATCATCGAGGTGATGTTCGAAAACCCCAGACAATCATTGAAGCAAAACCAAGATCCAACCTCCACGTACATCCTTGACAGAAGCCTCCCAAGTTCATAAAACAAGTTCATAAAAAAAGAAAGAGAACGACCTTCAGGAGGCTGCCATGGCTGCCTCGATGGCCATCCGGCTCCCCGGCTCGCCTGCGGCCCGCCGCGGACTGCCCCTCCTCTTGCTGGGCCTGCTCTTCGCCTGCACCCCCGGCGCCTCCCCCGGGCGTCTCCTCCACTCCTCGAACCCCAACCCCTTCTGCACCAGCCGTCACTACCTCCCTCCTGCCTCCCTCTGCTTCTTTTTTGAAGGCGACCCCCTCCCTGGCCAGCCCTTCACCCTCACCATCGACGCCTTCTACGGGGCGCACCCCAAAGAGCCTCCCTACACCCTCACCCTCATCCTCCCCGCCGCCCTGGAGGTCCTGAACCTGGACACCTCCCGCCCCTACACCCTCCACTCCTCGATCCCCGTCTCCCTCCTCGACCCTACTCAGCCTATCTTCGCAGGCCGCGGCGCCTTCACGGCCACCGGCACCCTCATCGCCGTGGATTTGGGCCGCATCGGCCAGCAGTCCCTCTGGGATCCCGGCGAACGACGGGAGCGCCCCGGCGAGCGGGTCCGGCTGACCCTGCGCCTGTCCGAAGCCGGCGAGTGGCAGGTCTGGGGCCTCCTCCACCAGGGCGAGCGCGTCGTGCGCCTCGAGTGGGGCCTGCTGGGCTGGAGCACCCCCTCCCAGGCCTACTGGACCGACCACGAAACCGCCTTTATGCGTGTGGAAATAGAAATCAAAGGCCCTCAATGTGGCGGCGCTCGCCCTTGCACCATCCGCTTTCCTTATGATCCCTATCGCTTCGCCCTCGGTGTCCCGCCCGAGGCCCCCGGCCGCCCGCTATGGAAACGCCCCACCACCTTCTGCGGAAGCTATGAGCGCCCCGGCACCTGCACCGATTACGGTCTGCCGGAGGTCTCTCCGGAGGACTTCCAGCCGCCGGAGGAGCGTCCCACCCCGGTTTCTCCATCCGCTTCCTCCCCTCCTCCGCCTGCCGCTCCTGCCCGATGGCTGGAGCTCTCCGGTCGGATCCACTACCGGGATCCGCTCACCCACGCTCCGCTGCCGGCCCGGAGGGTGCGGGTGGAGCTGTGGAACGAGCCGGAGCCCTCCCCCAGTCCCTGCTCGGGGCTGCCCAGACCCACTCCCCGACCGCCCCGCGTGCCGCCCCCGACTCCGCCCCTTGCGTGCCGCCGCGCCCGGCTGGATGTCACCTACACAGGCGAGGACGGCTCCTATTTCTTCAGCGTCCCCACCGCCTTTCCCCTCCGCATCGTCCTGCGTGTTTACGCCCAGGATGATCAGCGCGTGACTGTCCGGCCTCCCAACCCTACCCAGGCTCCTTATTTCCATAAGACTGAACCCATCGAATTGAACCCCGGAACGCACGTTCTGAATGTCACGATCCAAGACGAAGATCTGGGCGCTGCCTTGTTCATCTATGACATCCTGACCCGCTTGGGCTGGGAGGGCCTGCAGCGGCAGGTGGGCTGGTCCCCCACCCAGCGCCTGACCGTCTACTGGCCCATCGCCTGCGCTGGCCTCCCCGAACCTCAGCGCCTGCCGCCCCCCATCCGGGATCTGCTTCGCTGGCTCCAGCAGCAGGGGGTGAACCTCGAGCCCCAGTCTTGCTACCTCCCCGATCTGGTCTTTCTCCGAGAGGAGGATGGCCAGAATCCGGGCATCATTCTCCACGAGTTCGGCCACTTCGTCATGGATCATTTCCCCGGCTATCACATCTCCCGCGTGGAAATCGACACCGGGATCCTGCCCCTCCCCTTCCCCCTCTCCCCTTCGTATCCCTACGTCTTCGCCGCCTGCGCCTCCACTCTCTGGAATCATGATCCGAAACGACACACCTCCCCTTCCTGCGCCTGGAGCGAAGGCTGGGCCTCCTTCCTCGGCGTAGCCCTCAAAGGCTGGGACCCCAACTCAGATCTATGGATTGAAGACCCGTTCGGCTTTCCCGACTTCCCCCATCCCGATCCGGACCACCCGACGAATGCCGATAGCGAGTGGGCGGTGGCCGCCGCCCTCTGGGACCTCTTCGACCACCTCCCCGAGCCCTGGGACCCCCACGCCGACGGCCTCGATGGCTCCGCCCACAACGGCATCTGGACCCTCTCCACCCAGATTACCCCCCAGTTCTTCCTCAACATACGCGTCATCGTCCGCCGTTTGATTTTTTCCCTCCCCATCTACATCCTCGAGCTGGAGGGGGACCGCGATGGCGTCGAGGCCTTCTGGGCGGCCTGGAAGGCCTGGCGGCCGGAGACGATCTGCGAGGCGGGACGGATCTTCACCGCCCATTTCATCCCCCACGGGCCCTACTCGTTAACGGTGCACGCCGCTCCTCCGGAGGGCGGAACCGCCCGGGTGGTGGCCGGCCGAGCCTGCGCCGATGGCGCTTACCCGGAAGGAGAGCGGGTGCGCCTGCAGGCCCAACCCCGGCCCGGCTGGGCCTTCGCCGGCTGGATCGGCGCCGACGCCACCGACCCCGACGACACGGCGATAGTCACCATGACCCAATCCCGGGCCATCACCGCCACCTTCCGGCTCCTCCCTACGCCCACCCCAACTCCCTCCCCTACTCCTCCTCCTACCGGCCGTGTGCTGGTGACCGAGCTACGGTTCACCCATGACACCTCTTACTCGATGCCGTCTCCTCAGGTTTCCGGAGAAGGGTTCTCGCTGGTTGAAATCAATCCCCAATACTTTGAGTTGGGCTCCTGTGCCCTCGGCCGGACATGCGTGCTCTACCGATACCAGCGGGCCGATCCCATCACCGCTTCCCCAACCGTCGATCTCTATCTGCAGTGGTCCTGGAACCCGGCCACGATCTCCGACATAGGCGCCCAGGAGCCCTGGGTGAAGATCATCGCCTTCGGCGGGCGCTGGGACCCAACCATCGGCCGCTTCATCGTGGATCCCACCTTCCAGGGAGTGATCTCCGGAACCGTGGCGGCATGGGGTTGGGGTTCCACCACCCGTGTGGATGGCCGTTACCGTCGGATCATCCTGGAGCTCAACCAGGGGATCGGCCAGGGGGTGGAGCTTTGCGCTGAATGGGGCGGCCTGGCGGATCAGGGAATCCGGGTCATCTGCCCGATCTACGGGACCACCATCGAGGGCACCTACGCAGGGTCTTTCACATGGGGAGGGTCTGTCGAAGTCTGGAGGAAGCTGCGGGTCGGGACCGACAACCCGGCTCCCGTGGAGGCGGCCGCCTCGATCCGCATCGCTTACAGCCGCCCCAACCCTCCGACTCCCCCACCCACTCCGACGCCCCGCCCTGCTCCGACCCCAACACCCGGAGGGTAGGAGGGGTGAGGAGCCGGAATGAATTTCGGCCTGCAATCCAGGAGCGAAGACGCAAGCCGCTATGGGGCATGCAGAGCCGCCAGCATGTCCTCAATCAGGTTTTCGTCGGTGAACATCCCTTTCTCCAGCACGGCATACGCCTGCTGGCGCAGGCGAGCCTGCTCCTCCGGGGCCAGGCTCCGGGCGGTGATCACCAGGACCGGGATGCGACGCAGCCGCTCATCCGCTTTCAGGGCCTCCAGCACGGCGAAGCCGTCCATCCCCGGCATCATCAGATCCAGGAGGATCACATCGGGAGGATCCCTTCGGATCCGCTCCAGCGCCTCGTCGCCTCGATCCACCGCCTCCACGTAGAAGGTCCCCCGGGATTGCAGGATCCGCCGGATCAGCCGCACCGCATCCGGGTCGTCGTCCACGATCAGCACCCGTCGGCTGCGCGGGTCCAGCTGGTCCAGGGCGATGAGGAACCCTTCCGAGGGGGCGGCGGGGGCTTCCAGCGTGTAAATCCATCCCTCCCCTAAGGCGAACTTCTCCACGGGGAAGGTGTGCCCGGAGGCGTTGATGACCACCGTCTCCTCCGGCCGGATGTGACCGGAGGCGATCAGCTTGAAGGCCCCGGCGAAGGCGGCGGCGGCCGCTGGCTCCATGGAGAGGCCTTCCATCTTGGCCAGCAGATGCATCGCCCGATAGGTCTCCTCATCGCTCACCGTCTCCATGGCCCCCCCGGTCTCCTGAACGATGCGGCGCAGCACCGGATAAGCCAGGCCGGGGTCACCGGTGGCCAGGGTGGCGATGCGGGTGCGCGGGGTGCGGACCACCCGGGCCTGCTCCAGGCCCAGGCGGAACGATTCCACAATGGGCGCGCAGCCCTCCGCCTGGATCACCCCGATGCGGGGGATCCGGTCCACCAGGCCCATGGCCTTCAGCTCCTGGAACCCTTTCCACACGCCGATGGGCCCCATCCCCCCGCTGACGGCCTGGATATACCAGTCCGGCGCCCGCCAGCCCAGCTGCTCGGCGATCTCAAAGGCGATGGTCTTCATGCTCTCGCGGGCGGCCAGGCTCCGGATCCCCCGATCCAGGAACAGCCCGCGTCGCTCGGCGAACTGGGCCGCCACCTGCTTGGTCTGATCGTAGGTCCCCGTCACCTTGATGACCTCGGCCCCGTAGAGGGCCACCTCCCGCATCTTGTCGGCGGGGGCCGAGCTCACCAGGAAGGCCCACAGCTGGATGCCGGCCCGGGCGCAGTAGGCGGCATACGAGATCGCCACGTTCCCGGTGGAGGCGACCACCATCTCCTGCAGGCCCGCCTCCCGAGCCACGGAGATGGCCAGGGAGGCCTGTCGGTCCTTAAAGGAGCCCGTAGGGTTCTGGCGCTCATCTTTGATGTAAAGACGGGGTCGGCCCAGCATCAGCCCCAGGTTCTCCGCCTGCAGCAGCGGCGTGCCTCCCTCCTCCATCGTCACGATGTGAAGATCCTGGCGCAGGGGGAGGAGCTCCCGGTAGCGCCACATGGTAAAGGGACGCTGTCGGAGCAGCCGATCCCACCGCTGGCGGACGGCCTCCAGATCGTAGACCACGTCCAGCCAGTCGCCTCCGCAACGCGGACAGCGGACCTCAAAGCGAAGGTAAGGCCACTGATGACTACAGGCCGCGCAGCGCAGCCACATCCCGAAGATCCTCCCGCTCGAGGCCGAGGGCTCGTCGGATGTGCAGGTCGAAGGGCGGATAAAGGATCCCCTTTTCGGTGATGATGCCGGTGATGTAGCGGGCGGGGGTGACATCGAAGGCGGGGTTGGCCGCCCGGGCCCCTCGGGGCGCGATGGGCACCCCCTCGATCTCCAGCACCTCCCGCTCGTCCCGCTCCTCGATGGGGATGGCGTCGCCGCTGGGGGTGTTCGGATCGATGGTGGAGGTGGGGGCCACCACGTAGAAGGGGATCCCATGCTCCCGGGCCAGGACCGCCAGGGTGTAGGTGCCGACCTTGTTGGCCACGTCGCCGTTGGCGGCGATGCGGTCCGCCCCCACCAGCACGATGTTGACCTTCCCTTTGCGCATGAAGTAGCCGGCGGCGCCGTCGGCGATCACGGTGAAGGGGATGCCCAGCTGGAGCAGCTCCCAGGCGGTCAGCCGGGCGCCCTGCAGGCGCGGGCGGGTTTCATCCACCAGCACGTGGATGCGCTTGCCCTGTTCGTGGGCGGTGCGGATCACCCCCAGAGCCGTGCCGTAATCCACCGTGGCCAGGGCCCCCGTGTTGCAGTGATGCAGGATGGTGTCGCCGTCCCGGATAAGGGTCGCTCCATACTGCCCCATCCGACGGTTGGTCTCCACGTCCTCCTCGGCGATCCGGATGGCCTCGGCCACCAGCGCCTCGCGCACGGCCTGGGGATCCTCCAGCCCCTCGTCCGCGGCCCGGCGGAGCATCCGATCCACCGCCCAGAACAGGTTCACCGCGGTGGGGCGGGAGGCCTTCAGCAACCGGGCCGCCGCTTCCAGGTCCCGCAGCAACGCCGCGCGGTCTGAGGCAGGGCTGCGGAGGGCCGCCAAGGCCATCCCGAAGGCGGCCGCGGCGCCGATGGCCGGGGCCCCCCGGACGGCCATCGTGCGGATGGCCTCGGCGACGGCCTCGGGGGTCTCGCACTCCAGGATGACCAGCTCATGGGGCAACCGCCGTTGATCGATCAGCCGCAGGACGCCGTCGTGCCATTCCACGCTGCGCATGCAGAGCCTCCGATCGCGATGGAGGTTGAGAAAGCGCGATCCGCCCTGCGCTCCGGATCTTTACGGATTTTACCCTAAAGCGAGACGAAGATCTTCCGGAGGCGCAGGGGGGTGTGTCCCGATTTTGTCGGGCCTGGCCGCTTTGTAGGACAACTGCGAGCAGTTGTCCTACGATTTTGGGACACACCCGCGCGGGGCCTTCCAGGTAGGGGTGACCCGCCGGGTCGCCCCTACGATCCGACTCGCGGCAACAAGAAGGGCCGGACACCTCTCGATGTCCGGCCCTGAGATCGGCGGAGCGCCCGGATGGGATGACGTCAGCGCTCGCCGGAAGCCCGTTTGACGATCTTCACACGGCCGGCCAGGGGACGCTCCTCGCCGGGCTTCCCCTTCCCTTTGGGCGCGGCCTTCGCGGCCAGCAGCCGATCCCGTTGCTGGGCCTCCTCCACCGAGAGCCCCTCCAGCACCGCCTGGCGGGAGAGGCGGATCTTGCCGTCCTCGTCGATGTGGGTGACCATCACCAGGATCTGGTCGCCCACGCGCACCACGTCCTCGATGCGGTTGACCTTCTGGTCGGCGATCTGGGAGATGTGGACCATCCCCACCTCGCCGGGGAGGATCTCCACGAAGGCCCCGAAGTCGGTGATGCGGATGACCTTCCCCAGGTAGATCTTGCCCACCTGGGGTTCCTCGGCGTAGGCCTCGATCTTGAGGCGGGCGCTCTCGGCGTCGGCCAGGCTGGTGGCGGCGATATGGACCGTCCCGTCCTCCTCGATGTCGATCTGGGTATGGGTCTCCTCCTGGATCTTGCGGATGGTCTTCCCGCCCGGCCCGATGAGGGCACCGATCTTCTCCACCGGAATATGGACGGTGAAGATGCGCGGGGCGTGCGGCTTGAGCTCCGGCCGCGGGGCGGGCAGGACCTCCAGCATCTTCTCCAGGATGTAAAGGCGAGCCTCGCGGGCCTGATGAAGGGCCTCGGCCAGCACGTGATAGGGCAGCCCCCTGATCTTGACATCCATCTGCAGGGCGGTGATCCCATCCGCCGTGCCGGCCACCTTGAAGTCCATGTCCCCCAGGTGATCCTCCATCCCCTGGATGTCGGTGAGGATCACGTATTTCCGCCAGGTTTCATCGGCGGTCACCAGGCCCATGGCCACACCGGAGACCGGCTTGCGGATCGGGACCCCGGCGTCCATCAGGGCGAGGGTGGAGCCGCAGACGCTGGCCATGGAGGTGGAGCCGTTGGAGGAGAGCACCTCGCTCACCACCCGAATGGTGTAAGGGAACTCGTCCTCCGGCGGGATCACCGGCAGCAGCGCCCGCTCCGCCAGGGCCCCGTGCCCGATCTCCCGCCGGGAGGCCCCGCGCAGCACTCGCACCTCACCGGTGGAGAAGGGCGGGAAGTTGTAATGGTGGATATAGCGCTTGGTCTCCTCAGGGGCCAGCGTGTCCAGCTCCTGCTGCTCGGCCAGGGTGGCCAGGGTGGCCACCGAGAGGACCTGGGTGTCGCCCCGGGTGAAGATGGCCGAGCCGTGGGCCCGGGGCGCCACGTCTACCTCGCACCAGATGGGCCGGATGTCCTTCGGCCCGCGCCCGTCCGGCCGGCGGCCCTCCTCCAGGATGCGGCGGCGCACCTCCTCCCGCAGCGCCTCGTGGAAGCTCTCCTTCACCTGGGCCTGCTCATACTCGGAGAGGGCCTGGAGGATCTCCTCCTCCAGCTCGTCCAGCGCCTCGTTCCGCTTGTCCTTGTCGAAATACGTGTCCAGGATCTCCGCGATCTGGTGATCCAGGCGGGCGCGGACAGCCTGGCGCACCTCCTCGGAGATGGAGAAGGCCCTGTAGGTGGCCTTGGGCTTGCCGATGGCGGCCCGCATCTCCTCCTGGAGGGCGATCAGCGGCTGCATGGCCTCGTGGCCCAAGCGGATCGCCTCCACCATCAGGTCCTCGGGGATCTCGTTGGCCCCCGCCTCGACCATGATCACCGCGTCCGCTGTGCCCGCCAGCCGCAGATCCAGCCGGCTGTGCTCCATCTGGCTGACCGTGGGGTTGATCACGAACTGCCCGTCGATGTAGCCCACGCGCACCGCCCCCACCGGCCCGAACCAGGGGATGTCCGAGATGGTCAGGGCCGCCGAGGCCGCGATGATCGAAGGAATATCCAGGTGATATTCCGGATCCGCGGAGAGGCTGGTCAGGATGATCTGGACGTCATTGCGCAGGTCTTTGGGGAACAGGGGTCGGAGGGGGCGATCCACCAGGCGGGCGGTGAGGATGGCGTTCTCCGAGGGCTTGCCCTCCCGACGCTGGAAGCTGCCGGGGATGCGACCCGCCGCGTAGAGCCGTTCCTCGAAATCCACGCTCAGGGGGAAGAAATCGATGCCCTCCCGCGGCTCCTTCGCCATGGTGGCGGTGGCCAGGATCATCGTGTCGCCGACGCGGACGATCACCGCGCCGTTGGCCTGCCAGGCGAAGTAGCCGGTCTCGATGACGATCTCCTTGTCGCCGACCATCGTTTTGAAAACATGCTTCTCTCGCCTCATGTCCGATCACACCCCTCCGGCTCGGATGCCATCATGGCCCTGTATCCCGGATAAGAGCCCCGGCCCGGTCGATGACCCGGACGCCCGCCCCTGCCTCCGCAGGCGCCAGGCTCCTCTGTGAAACGCGGGGCGTCCTCCCACGCCCGTCCGCCGGATCATTTGCGCAGGCCCAGCCGCTCCAGGATCGCGCGATAGCGTTGGGGATCCACCCGCGCCAGGTAGCGAAGCTGACGCCGGCGCTTGCTGACCAGCTTCAGAAGGCCGACCCGGGAATGCTCATCGTGCTTATGCTGTTTGAGATGCTCGGTCAGGCGATTGATCCGCTCGGTCAGGATAGCGATCTGCACCTCCGGCGAACCGGTGTCCGACTCGTGGCGTCGGAACATCTCGATCAGCTGCTGCTTTTCCTCTTTCGACAGGCTCACCGCGCTTCCCTCCCATCGGGGATTGAATGCGGGATCGTTTCCCAGATTACATATTGTAATCTGCGGGGAGGAGTTCTGCAAAACCGTCCGACATGACACGAAAAGCCGGAAGAGGCGCAGGATGGGAAGCCAGGACCTTCTCGGATTCCCCGATCTTGACGGAGGTTCCCGGGATGTGGTATATTCCGAGGTGGGTGGGCCCGTGGTGTAGCCTGGCCGAACACGCCGCCCTGTCAAGGCGGAGATCGCGGGTTCAAATCCCGTCGGGCCCGCTCAGAAAGGGGGAAGGCGGAGCTCCCGCCTTCCCCCTTTTTTCGTGGACCCGCCGATCCTCCTCATCACCCGGGCTATAGGGTGGTCGCCCTGCGCCGGCGCAGCCCGTAGCCGATCCCTGCCAGCAACACCCCTGCTCCGGCCAGCAGCCATCCGACCCACGCGGGAACCGCACGGGTCTCCCCGCCGGTGCGCGGGAGCGCCGCCCGGATCTCCCCGCACGAGACATAGACCGAGATCTCCTGAGCGGACTTGTGGACGTTGATGGCGAAGGGCTTGGCCAGCAGATCCGCCAGCTTGACGTTCACCACGGTGGTGGACTTCCCGTCCCGCACCGGCGTCAGGGGGAAGGCCGGCTTGGGGTTCAGGTTGGCGCAGATGCCCTCATGGATGTGGGCAGGCTGATCCACGCCCGCCGGGCCCGGCCGGATGTCCAGGGTGACCTCCGTCTGATCCCCCATGGCTTTAAGCGTCGCGGTGCCGGATTGCCCGGACTGATTCTGCTCGCGCATGGGAATGGTCACCGTCTCCTGGGCCGGCGCTGCCCCGATGACCAGGAGCGCGAGCAGGACGCCGATGAGCCAGCGCATGCGGTTCATGGTCCCCTCCCGAAATTGGAGTTTGAAGAAAGGCCCAGCGGGGGATCCCCGCTCAAGGGCCTTCGCTTCCGATGGCCAGCGCGCTCAGATAGGCGATGAGGTCCGCCATCTCTTCTTCTGTGAGGTCCGCCCCGACGGCCGGCATCTGACCTCCGCCCTCCCGGATCTGCCGGGCGATGAAGGCCGGGGTGTGGCGCCGGACTTCGTCCACCAGCACGGGAGCCGGCGGCTCGAAGCCCAGGCCGGTCCCCGGCAAACGCCCGCCTTCGAGATGGCACGACGCGCAACGCTGCCGGAAAAGGGCCCGTCCCCGAGCCACTGCCCCCGGGTCCGGAGGAACGGGGGTCCGGGCGAAGGTCGGCTCCCCTTCCAGCGTCCTCAGGTAGCCGAGCAGGCGCTCGATCTCCTCCTCGCTCAGTCGGTCGCCAAAGCCCGGCATGTCCCCCCGCCCGTTGCGGATCTGCTGACGGATGAAATCCGCGGAGTGCCGATGAACGACGCCGCGCAGGGAGGGGCCCGCGCCCGGCGCATGGCCTCCCTGGGGATGGCAGGACTCACAGAAGGCCGCGAAAAGCCCCGCCCCGGTCTCCGATCGGGTAGCGGTCGGAGAGGGAGAGGGAGCAGGCGCGACGGTCGGAAAGCGGGAGATCGCCGGAATCGACGGCGTCGCTCCCTCCGGCCGGGCCGCAGCCTGGCATCCGATCACCCCGGCCGTGAGAACCCATGGGATCCACCGGCGGCCCCTGCGGGCGGGCACGTTCCCTCCTCGTTGCGATGCCTTTCTGCTTCTTGATACGGATCCACCCTAACAGCGGTTCACGGGCGCAAACCGCCATCCGTGGCCTCAGGCCGCCAGCGGGTCAGGTTTCGGCTATCATAGGAGAAGATCCGCAGGAGGGAACCGTCGATGGCACCGATCGGAGCGTTCACCTTCGTTCTCCACGCCCACATCCCCTATTGCCGGCGCGCTGGGCGCTGGCCCCACGGGGAGGAGTGGCTCCACGAGGCGATCGCCGAGACCTACCTCCCCTTGCTGGACGCCCTCTATGACCTGCACGAGGAGGGGGTCCCGGCCCGTCTGACCCTGAGCCTCACGCCGGTGCTGGCGGAGCAGCTGGCGGATCCGCTCATCCAGGAGCATTTCATCGAGTATGCGCAGGACCGGCGGAGTCGGGCGGAGCAGGATGTGGCCCGCTTCGAGGCCGAAGGGAATCCCCACCTGCGGGAGCTGGCGCGCTTCTACGTGGACTACTACGATCGACGGCTGCGAAGTTTCATCCATCGTTACGGTCGGGATCTCATCGGAGCGTTCCGGCGTCTGCAGGAAGCCGGGGTGATCGAGCTGATCACCAGCGCGGCGACCCATGGCTATCTTCCCTTGCTCTCCCGGGATTCCTCCATCCGGGGCCAGCTGCGCACCGGCATCCAGACCTACCGGCGGTTCTTCGGGAGGGATCCCTTCTCCATCTGGCTCCCGGAATGCGCTTACCGGCCCGCCTATCGCCTGCCGGACGGAACCATCCGGCCCGGCCTGGAATATTTCCTGGCCCGGGAGGGGCTCCGGCTGTTCTTCGCCGAGACCCACGCGGTGGAAGGAGGACGTCCGGTGGGGAAAGCGGCGGGCGACGCCATCGGCCCCTACGGCCAAATCGTGCGCCACTACGTGATCCCCTTCGAGGCCATCGAGGGCGTCCGGGGCACCACCTACCGTCCGTATTATGTGGCCCGCACAGACATCCCCAGCGGGGAACACTCCGGCGTGGCGGTGGTGGCCCGCAACAACCGCACGGGGATGCAGGTGTGGTCCGCTGACTGGGGTTACCCGGGCGACTTTGATTACCGGGAGTTCCACAAGAAGGACGGGCGCTCCGGCCTGCAATACTGGCGGGTGACCGGAAAAGTGGATCTGGGGGAGAAGGACTACTACCATCCGGAATGGGCGGCGGCCAAGGTGGAGCAACATGCGGGGCACTTCGTGGATCTGGTGCACGATCTGCTACGGGAGTTCCATCGGTCCACCGGGCAGGTCGGCTTGATCGCCTCGAATTACGATGCCGAGCTGTTCGGCCACTGGTGGTTCGAGGGCGTGGACTGGATCCGGGCGGTGTTGCGGCGCCTGGCGCAGAGCCAGGAGGTCTGGCTGACCACGGCCCGGGAGTTCCTGGAGGCCTATCCTCCGACGGAGGTGCTGGTGCTCCCGGAGTCCAGCTGGGGCCTGGGAGGGGGGCACTGGACGTGGGACAACCCGGAGACCCACTGGATGTGGGAGCCGATCCACGAGGCCGAGGCGCGGATGGAGCGGCTGGCCGCACGATATCCGGAGGCGGACGCGGAGACCGCCCGAGTGCTCAACCAGGCCGCCCGGGAGCTGTTGCTCCTTCAGGCCAGCGACTGGCCCTTCCTCGTCACCACCGGCCAGGCCCGCGCCTACGCCATTGAGCGTTTCACAACCCACCTGGAGCGCTTCGAGGCCCTCTGCCGCTCGGTGGAGGCCGGACGACCGGACGGGGACCTGGCGGAGGCTTACTGGGAGCTGGACAAGGTGTTCCCGGATTTGGATTACCGGTGGTGGGCCCCCGCATGACCGGCTCGCACGGGTCTGCTCACGGGCGGGGACTTCCCTGCAACCATCGCTGAATCGCCTCCTGGAGGAGAGCGCGGAGCTCCGGGTCCGGGACATCCCCCACGCGCTGGTAACGCTGCGTTCCGATGAGGATCCCCATGGTGCCGTCCGGGAGGGTTTCCAGGCGGACAGCCCGATAGGGCAGCTCGGGGTGTTCCCGGAGGAGTTCCTGGAGGATACGGTCCAGCTGCTCTGCAGGCGCAGGACCCTGTAGACGGGACTCCGCCGGCAGCGTGGGGGTGGATTCCCGGAGCATGGCCTGCAGGGCTTGCATCGCCTCGAGGACGAGCAGGGCCGCGCGGTGATCGTGGATCTCCCGCAGGTGGCGGTAACGTTGCTTACCCACCTCGATCCGCCACGTGCCGTCAGGCTCCCGGATCATGGCCACACCGGTTTCAGTTCTGGGCGGAGGCGGCGCACCCGCGGGCTCCCCTCCCCGCCCGCCGCTTAGGGCGAACCCCAGGACGATCCCGAAGAGGAGGCCAACGATCAGCGCGCCCCCGGCGAAATAGTAAACCAGCTCCAGAGAAACCACCGTTTCCCCTCCCCGAAAAATTCCCCCCTGTGACGCTCCCCGATGGCTTCTATTATACCCAGCCGGCCCGCGCGGGCATCCCCCGACGCGCGGATGGAAGCGAGGTCCGTGGCGAAAGCCCCTCCTACAAAACCACCTTTCTTTTTGTAGGAGCGGCTTCAGCCGCGACCCTTACATCATCGCGAACCAGAGGCTTGGGGTTGCCGGAGCCGCCTTCACTGCGACCCCTGTGTCATCGAAGCAGAGGTTCGGGGCAAAAGCCCCTCCTACAGAAAACCATCTTGGCTCTTCCCTTCCAATGATCGGGGATTGGGATGCCGTTCGGCAGCCTGCAGTGGCTCTGCGTGAACCGATGGCCTAACGAGGAGAGAGAACCGATGCAGGAGGCATGGTTGTGTGGGAGCGTCTTTCGTCGCGATCCTTGCCTCATCGAAGACGGAGGTTCGGGGCGAAAGCCCCTCCTACAGAAACCATTTTTTGTCTTTTTGTAGGAGCGGCTTCAGCCGCGACCTTTGTGTCATCGAGGATGGAGGTTTGAAACTGAAGCCCCTCTTACAAAACACGGGCCGTTGCCCGCTTGAACCGATCGTGCGACGAGAGAGGAGGTAGCCTCCACCCTTCTCCAATCATTCAGAGACATGAGCCACCATCTTTTCGTAGGAGCGGCTTTCGCCGCGACCATTGCGTCATCGAGAACCAGAGGTTCGGAGTCATCGAAGCGGCTCTCACTGTGACCCTTGCGTTATCGAAAACGAGGGTTCGGGGCTAAAGCCCCTCCTATGGAGATATGGACATGGGCTGGGAGGAGGTGTTCCCAGCCCATGTCCCCACGGCCTCGAAAGGTCCTCGTCGTCGGATCTTCCTTCAGCGGACCTCCCGCACCAGACGCTCGTAGGGGATGTCCGCCTGCAGCAGGCCTTTCGCCTGGGCCCAGGCGATCACGTCCGCGAACTGCTCCCGGGTCGGCAGCGCTCGATCGGGATACGGAGGCAGCCGGTAGGTCCCCACCAAAGGCTGGGGCACCAGCTGCTTCTCCGCCAGGAGGCCCGCGTATTTCTCGGGGTTCGCCCGGATGGCCGCCACCGCCCGATCCCAGGCCTGGAGGAAGCGTCGCACCGCCTCCGGATTCCGCTCCACCACCTCCGCCCGGAAGCTGAGCACGCTCAGGGAGATGGACCGCACCTCCCGGTCATCCGCCACCACCTTCGCGCCTTGCTGGATGGCCAGCGTGGCGAAAGGATCCGGGAGGGTGGCGGCCTTCACTCGACCCTCCATCAGCGCCTGCAGCCGGTCCGGGATCCGCGGGATGTGAACGGTCCGATAATCCCCGGGCTTCAGGCCTGCCCGCTCCAGGATGCGATCGGTCATGTATTCGATGACCGTGCCCTGGGAGATGGCGATCTCTACGCCCTTGAGATCCTGAGGGCTCTGGATCCCGGCGTTGGGGTTGGCCAGGATGAAATACTGAGGGGCTTCGGGATATGCCTGACGGGCGATGCGGACCACGTAGATCTGAGCTTTCTCCTTGTTGTAGAAGAGGGTGGAGACGGTGTCGTTGACCATGGCGTCGATGCGGCCGGCCTGCATCAGCTGATCCCGCTCGGCCGCCGAGGCGGCCGGGATCACCTCCACCTCCAGGCCCGCCTGGGCGAAATACCCTTCTGTCTGGGCCACATATACGGGCAACACGTCCAGGATGGGCAGCGCGCCGAACCGCACGGAGAGCGGGCGGGCGCCCGCGGAGGGCTGACAGGCGACGAGCCCCACGCCGATGGCGATGCCGAGGAGAATCCGTCGCAGCATCGTCTCCCTCCAAAATGAAAATCTTCACGAACTATGCCGCGAAAGCAGGATCCCGTCAAGGGGCTCCCTCGCCGATTTCGCTCCTTACTACACTACTAGGAGTTACGCAGTTGGCCGTGTCTTCCTTATGCGTGCTATCATGATAGCCGGTCGAACCCCCCTCCGATCCGAGGAGGCCAGGCCGATGAATCCACCCCGGTGGGATGACCTGGACTCCATCCCTTTCCGGATCGCGGCCCAGAAGGGTTTCACCGGCACGGAGGCGGCCCGATGTGCGCCGGAAGGGGAGAGGGCCCCGGCCCACGACGCCTTCACCCGCCTGCTTCCACGACAGCCTCCCGACACGGAGGCGTTGGGGCAGGAGGCGAAGGCCTTCGTGGACGTGGGGAAGGGGCTTCTGGTCCTGGAGGATCCGACATCGGACCAGCCCGATGCCCGGAAGATGGATCGGGTGACCGATCATTGGAGTGGCCAGCATCAGCGGGTGGTCAAAGGGATCGCGCTTTGGACCTTGCTCTGGACGGAGGGGAAGGCCCTCATTCCCTGCGACTTTCGGGTGTATGACAAGCCCCAGGGCGGGAAGACCAAAAACGAGCACTTTCCAGAGATGCTGCGGAAAGCTCGGGAGCGGGGTTTTAGGCCGGAGTATGTGCTGATGGACAGCTGGTATGCGTCTTTGAAGAATCTGAAACTCATTGCCTCCTTCGGCGGGTTTTTCCTGACCCGGCTGAAGAGCAACCGTCTGGTGAATCCGGATCGGCAGGGGAATCGGCCGATTCGGGAGGTGGAAATCCCGCCGGAGGGGCGGGTGGTGCATCGGAAGGGCTTTGGGCTCGTCCGGGTATTTCGGACGGTTTCCCAAAACGGGGACGCGGAATACTGGGCGACCAATGACTTGAAGATGACGGAGGAGAAACGACAGGAGTTGGAGAGAAAAGGATGGGGGATTGAAGTCTATCATCGAGGGCTGAAGCAATGTTGTGGGGTGGAACGGGCGCGAGTGCGCAAAGCCGTCTTCATTCTGGGTCATTTGCTTCTGGCCTTGCGGGCCTTTTTGCGGCTGGAGGTGGATCGGTTGCGGACGGGGGTGAGTGGGTATGAGGCCCAGGCGGCCATCCTCCGGGAGGCCATCCGCCGTTACCGGGCTCATCCCCGCTATGCCCTCCAGCCAACTGCGTAACTCCTA
>Ga0079996_102180_pt1 | contig 38282 bp, 39 predicted proteins | sample PerSpoAPS_AMetaG_FD_69199 | JGI IMG/M metagenome (GOLD analysis project Ga0079996, IMG submission 69199) | Thermal spring microbial communities from Yellowstone National Park, Wyoming, USA - Perpetual Spouter A (PS_A) MetaG (SPADES assembly)... | ecosystem: Environmental > Aquatic > Thermal... | reverse complement strand
AAAATAAATGTTGATTTGGCTATTACAAGACAAGGGTAAGGAGGTTGAAAATGAAAGCAACGAAAATATATGCTTGGGTAGAAAATGAACAGCTTTTTGCAACTGAAGATAAGAATTTAGCTCCGCCTGAAGCTATAGAACTTGAAGTAGAAAGTCCTGATGATGTTGTTTATGTTAGCGGACAAATCAGACTAAAAACAGAAGCAGAAAAACTTGCAGAAGAGAAACAGAGAAAACTTGCGGAATTGAAAAGATATACAGCAAGCCTGCTTGAACAGACTGATTACATCATAGTAAAAATATCAGAAGCACAAGCACTTGGAGACACGAATGAAGTAGAAAGATTAAAACAAAAATACGCAACACAACTCCAACAGAGAGAAGCGATACGGCAATGGAATGAGCAGATGAAACAAGCAATTAGAAATGCACAGACTTTAGAAGAACTAAGAAGTATAGAAATCAGATATGGCTAAGGGTTGCAATTGTTGAGCTTAACTTCACAGGCTTCCAAAAGGAGATATAAAGCATGATTGTTAATATAATCTGCCAGACCTAAAAAAGTCATAGAAAGCAAAAAAATAAGGAAATGCGGGAGTGTTGCAGAATTTCTGCAAAATTACAGAGGATCAGCTACAGCAACATCATATTGGATTGGAAATTGATATAATCAAGTAGTTAACCTACTAACATTAACTAGATTAAGATAAAAAATTACACTGCTACTTTTCCACTAGTCCAATCAAGTAAATGCACTTTTATATCTTTTTTTGTTGATTTCAAATACTTTTCAAAATCCAAATCATATAAAAGATATGTATGCCAAGCATCCAATTTATCAATATAGGGTAATTTATCTCTTATAATCTCAAAAACTTTTAGTTGTTCAAAATCTATTTGTTTTTGTTCAAGATTCCTAAAATCAATATTCTCCTGATAAGCTCTAAACAACATCTCAGGATCAATTAATTTCTCACTATCAGTGTATTGCAATCCATACTTTAATATGTATGGAATTAAATCCAATTGTTCATTTGTAATTGCTTTGTATAGAATTTTGAAGATAGTTTGATTAGTTAGAATATAGTATGCTAACAATATTCTGGCTATGCTTGTTTGCATATTTTGCTTAATTGATTCAAAAACAATAGGAATTTTACTTTCATCTTTAACTATCAATAGTGTTATAATTTGTAGTAATGTAGCAAATGGATTTGTTGTAACTGAATTCAGACTTGTTCCATATCTTTGTTTTATGTTCATGATCATAAATTTAGATTAGATGCAAAAAAAACATTATTGGGCAAAAGGTTTAAACCAAACAGTCCATATAACTTCTATTCTTTTCAAATCATATTTATAAACAGGAACAGGTAGTGTTGTGTAAGCTATCATCTTAGGAGTTTGATCATTTATTGACACTAACAAATCTAATTCAGTTATAGCTACATATCTTCTATCACCACTTTTACAATATCCTGTAAATGATGAATCTTGGATATCTATATTTGCTTCTGTGTAATCTATATCAAACAGTAATTGTATTCCTCCAATGGTAGCGGTATAGCTACCACAATCACTTAATTGTTCAACAAATCTTACTTTGCTTGCAATTTTTAGATCTGAACTGCTAGTAATACGAATTATGTTATTGCGAGACGGATTATCTGATAAGTAACTTGTTGGTATAGTAAAAACAGGGTTATAGGAGCAACTAAAGGAATTAAATCCTGTATGACTTAAACTTAAATACCAAACCAAATTATTCACACTATTTGTAGAGTTGTAACTAGAAAAGTCTGTTTCCTCTCCTGGCCAAACACCAAATATTTGTTTGCCCAGTAACATAGATAGAAAGTAAGAGAATGATGGCAATGTTGCATTTGCTGTAACTATATAATCCATCAATTCATTGTCTTTATTATAGGTATAAACATAAACTAAGTTTAATATCTCCGAGTGATCTACTATTTTCATTGTTTAAACGATGCTAGAGTAATTCAATAATTGTCTTTTGTTTGTTGTTCTTATCATAAACTACTTTTAATAGTTTTATGCGTTCAGCTTTCATAGTTGTTAGTAATTGTTTTAGCATATCAGGATTTATTTTCCAACCTTTAATTTCATCAGACAATATACCTCCAAACTTCAATCCTTCAACAACACCTTCTGAACAAAAGTATCCACCATTGCTAGTAAACACAGGTATCACAAAACCAATAACACCAAGCCAATTATATGGCACATTATTCTTTGCAAGATAGTTATAAAATCTCATAGCATAATCATATTCCTGATCACTAACATTTAATTTATATACTTCTACAATAGTACCAACAGAATGATCAAGCAATGTAAAATAATTCCAATATGTCCTACATAAACTACCATTTGGATAGACTTCAATAGTTTTATACGGATACTCCAATTCCAATATTATACCTGCATGACTAATATCTGATCTTGTCCAAAAGTTTATTAGTCTGGAAAATAGAGATCTACCCTTAAAGAGACCAATGTATAAGTCTTGCATTTATAGCATGTGCTTATAAAATAAAATCTAAACACCACTGATAAGTTATCGTTAGCTTACATAGCTTAAAAGCAATCTAAAATTTTTTTTATGAGATATTTGTTAAACGATGAGAGATTAACTTTTACATTTACATCTTCTTATGTTGAATGTCATAATTATGTTTATGGTTATTATCAAATCAATGAAATATTATCTTTTGCTGTCATAGATTTGGTTTTTAAAATTATAAATCAACAAAAAAGAAAATCTATCGTTTTAAAAAAGAGAAAATCAATCATACATTTGTTAAATTACATTGATATACTCAATTTCAATTCCAATAGTAGCAAATTTGAAATTACCTTTCCCTTAGAAAATGAATACGAAAGCTCATTAATATTTAACTTGTTTTTATATCGAAGAAGATATAACGACTTACATAAAAATAACCTAAAAGTTATTGAACACAAAAACTCATGTATTATTAGACTTAAATATGATGGTTCTGATATAATACAACCAAAGAATGTAAATTTAGCCACTATGTTAATGCGTATACTTAAGAAAGAAGAGATTGATATGATAGATCCTAATGGTATGATATTTTATTGCATATTTCTAATGTGATAAACATTTTTTTATACGTTTTACAATCTGTCTAAATTTAGTGATATGATTATAATCCCTTTTACAAAGAACATTTTCATAATCAATTTAATTCCATCGCCAAAATATGGTTCTGCAATATTGTTTTATATTATTCCATTAAACAAAGAATTGAGTAGTATAACAGAAAGACAATATGAAGAAAAAATTGTTGATTCTGTTAGTGCAAAAATAAGAGAATTCAAGCCAATAAATTTCATCGGAGCAAATATAATCAAGAAACCGATAAGAGATGTGTTTATTGAATTAGCTGAATTCATGAATAAAGAAGTAGGAACATTTGAACTACCAATTACAATTAAGAATACAATGTTTAAAATGATTAAAAATGGAAACATGCTCACTATAATAACAAAAGATAAAGATGGTAATGTAAAAGATTTTACTGATCAGATAGTTGTTGACACATCAGTAATTGTCAATAAAATAAATCAGTTGCTAGCAAATCTTGATAGTGATCAATCGAATAATATGTCAGCAAATCAATTGGATACAATTGTAAAATTGGATACAATTATAAAATTGTTGGAAAAGTTAAACTTAACTATGGAAAAGATAAACAATAATCTAGAAAAGATTTTAGCTAATAAGGAAACAATTGGATATGAGATTGTGAAAGAGACATCACCTATTGAACTTGTTACAAATGTAGAGAAAGATAATCAAAAAGATATTGCTCAAGATGATATTAGTTTACTCCAAGATCAATTAGATTTACAAAACATTAGTGTTAATGATCTACTATCGTAATTTTTTTATAGGATGCTAGCTGTTATGACAGCACTTTGAGAATGCTTAAGAGATTAAGATTATCCGATGATAAGATTATTGCTCACAGATACTATCAGAATTACTATGAGTTATTGCTCTCTTACTTACCCTATGTTAAAAGAGTATTTGCAAAACTTTATATGCCTTACATACAAGCAGCATCTCCCAACAGAGACTATTTAAATCTTAATTTACCAACTGTTGCAGATATTTTGGAAAATAGTTTATATAATACTGTTGTAGATAATTCAACAGAAATAAAAACTGGAATGGTTCAATCTCCATATGCATTAACAGGTGTACAATACCTAACTATAGATGATTTTCCAATCTATTTAATTGATACAAATATTGCTGCAAATCCTTTACGTATTTCTGATTCAACTGTATCCTATGATAATAATTCAACAATGATGCTGCTACGCAAATTCCCTAGAGATGATTATACCTTCAATATATTTCCTGGTATCAAAACCTTTCTTGATTGTGTGATAGAATTTTATGATGATACAAGCAACATTAGAAGATATAAAATCGTAGCCGAAAGTAAATATAATGCTCTCGGAGATAAGATTGATACACTATACCAATGTACAACAACTCTGCTAACCGATGAATTCTCACCTAGCATATACACCACAAGATATTTATATAATCAGAATGTAGATCGCATATTGGATACAGATACAAATCAGTTATTAGAGAATGCACTAACAATAATAAACAATGTTGATAAAGATTTCAAAACAGTTGCTAGATTGTTTGGATATAAAAATGAAAGTATAGTTCTTGATGCTTATGTTTTAACTCGTTTATTGGACTTAAGCTACAACAGTTATAATTTTAGTTCTTGGCCATATATTGATCAACCAACTATAGATGTTTTAATATCTACGGCCAGTGTCGACTATGCAAACTTAGCTAATACAATTAGAGACTTAAACATAGACTTAGATAGCATAACATTATCAAGATATTATATTTATCCTGTAAAACAGCATTATAGAAACTTTGTTGGAAACAGAATTAGTTTTGTTGAATCAATAATAGCACCTGATTTAATAAATTTAACTAGTTTGTCTGTTCTGTTGAATGTAGATGATCATGTGTCAGGTGCAGATGCTATAACACCAAACATGAAGTATTGGTTCAAATTCATTCGTAGCATATACATAACAAAACTACTACAATAACATGTGAGCATGTTATTTATATGGTTAGTTGGCTTATTGGTGTTGGAGACATAGGAGATGAAACAGATTTTGCAAAAATCAGACAATATGGGTTTGTTTATGTTTTTAAGTTAGGTTCAGGTAATAATCCAATAGCAACAGAAATAAAAAACAATCTAAACGAGGTTTTATTCAAAACATTTCAGAGAATAACATTACCGGAATGGCCTCAACAATTTGCTACACAAGATGTTTATACGCTTAGGATAGAACAACCAGTTGTAACTGGTATTGGTGAGCAATTTACTGTTGAATATTTATCTGTTTTCAAAAAAGTAGGAGCGGATACAGCATACAATTTTGTAGTTAATAGTTTGCTAAAATGGAAGTATTATTTGGATACATCTATTGAGAAAGGTTGGATGCCACATACAATAGATCCCAGAGAGAGAACTGCTGTAATAGGATATGTTTTACTATCACCTGATCTACAGGAGATATGGGGCGGAGAAGTATTCGGTGGATGCAATTTAACTGAAATTGATACAGGACATAGATATACGGCGGGACAAGTAGAGTTAGCTGTAGCAAGAGCTACATTTGAATTCACTGAGAGAATTCCATTATTAACTGCGATAAGAGGACAATTAAGAGACACTCTATTTAATTCTGATATAGATTATTTAGCAGAAATCCAAAGAGTTATTGAGAAAGCAAAGTCTATATTCACATTTGCAGATCAGGGATAGTTTTTTTGCAAAAAAAAGCCCCGCGAGGGGGCTAGGATGATATCAAGTTTTGTTTTTAATTAGGTCCCGCAAAGTGAAACCTTCTTGACTCGGAGCTTGTTCTTGCATGGAACTTTGACTGTGAGCTTCCTGCCTGTTTGAGTATGGAATTGTCACCACAACCAATATACCATTAATATTTGTAATTATTTTTCTACCGATTGGTGGCCTTGCTGTGAATATTAACGTCTGCGATGGAAAGCGTTTTCGCAGTTCTGCGACTATTTGCCTTGCGGTTTCTCTATCCACCTTACATTGAAAAGTAATGAAACAAATTGTGGTTTGTTGGGTATCTTGCTGTGCTTGCGGAACTTGCTTCTTTCTCTCCATGGCTTACACCTCCTTTTTTTGGTTTCTTGTATATAAATTTAGGCATTTTTTTAACACATTCTTAAAGTGGATTATAAGCAAAAATTTCATGAATGAACTACAACATATAATAAACTACATTAACGAAGCAAAACAAGATCTCAGTAAAACAAAAAAGATTATTGAACAACTACAAAATCGTATAGAGCAAATTCTTAACAAAGAGAAACTATCTACATTTGATTTGCATCAACTTAGAATATTTAGTGAATTGCTTGATAGCATAAACAATAGAGAAAACAACATAAACAATGCTATCATAAAGAAGATTGATGTATTGGTTAAATACTCAGAGCAACTTGGCATATCTGTTTCCAGTTTGGATTTGAATGAATTGTTAAAAACAGAAAAGATTAATTTGTTTGTTGATAAGGATATAACAGATCCTAAAACTTTCACTGAAGAGAGAATAAAGAACACAATCTTTATAAATAATGATAATGAGGAAAATTTTACTGGCTAGCAACATAACTAAAATTATAGATTATGGATTTGTTAAACAGCTTTGTAAACAATTGGAATACGAAAATATTTTATGCTCACAATATGAGTTTATTTGATAAGTATATTCCTGAGAATGTATTCAAAGAATTGAGAATTGGTTATCTCATATCATTGGGAACATATCTATCAAGTAAAGTGAATTTAGACACCTTCATAAAAATTATTAAAAATCTTGAGAAATTACCATATGCAGCTATTTATATTGACAGTGGCGGATTTCAGTATATAAAAGGTAAACTAACAAAAAAAGATATTGATAACCATATTAAAGTTTATTTTGAGTTAATTGACTATATAGATGCTCAATACAAGCAACAAAACATATCCAAACCAATCTTCATATTCAGTTTGGATATTCCTGCATGCAGAGCTAACAATGCAGATGATGTTGTAGATGAACAAACAAGTATTAGTGCATCATACAATGTATACTCAGAAATTGCTAGAAGATTTAAGGAATATGAAACTCAAAGACAATTTATAATAACCGTATTACATTTTTCACCGAGTATAGTCTATCAAAATTGGAAGCAAATATATCAACTTCCAAATTTAAATATGGCTCAATATGTAGCAACTGGATCATCATGGTGGATGCATAAAAAGCCAATTTCAATTGGAGCATATAATGTCTTGCATTACTGTTTATTAAGAGCAAACGGATTTAAAAACATAAAATTATACCATATACTAGGAACAAAAAGCTTAGATAGATTATATCCTTCTTATGATGTGCTAACAACGTATAACATAAGTATAACACATGATACAACACCATATACTTATTACAGACCAATATTAGTTCCCATCTACAACAAAACAATTGATAGATATAATGTAACAAAATTGGATATACGTAGCAATAAACTACAGTTAATCAAAATTGTTGATGAATTACTCGGAGATAATATTGCAAAATGGGTTGAAAGTATGCTTGATGAGTTAAATGATTTGAGTAATGTCAAGCATATAACCAAAACAAAAAACATAAAAGTAAGTAAAATGTTGTATGTATCTTTGCTTGATATTTTATCAACATTATTGATAAACAAGGTTATTGATAAGATTGACAGCAGCATATACACAGAATTTAAAATCAACAGAGATTATCAATTTAAATTATTGGAGTTAGCAGATCAGGATCCAGAGAAATTAGAACAATTATTATTGCCATATCTAGACAAGTTTATTGAGGACTAGTTTTTTACTTTAAGATCAAATAAAAATCTGTCTAAATTTATATCAATGAGGGTACGCTTTAAGCTTAGGAAAATAAGATGCTCCAAGTAAATCGCTTTTGATTTTATTATTCCTTATTTTTTGCAAAAAATTAGCTTACGTTGCTATAACATATCCTGCTAGTGAATCATATAATATGTTAACATTTAAACCTCCATGTGGAACAAATAAATGCTTTGTTACATCAAACTTATCATTTTTGCTATCAAGATAGAATAAGACAACTGTATCACCATCAGCATCTGCATTGTATCCTTCCCATACCAGTTGATTCATTTGTATTGCAAATCCATCGTACACTCCAGCTATTTTGAATTGCATTGTAGAAGGCAAATGTAATACAGGTTGTCTCATAAGCAATACGTAAACATCTTCTTTGTTTATTATCTCATCAATTATTTTTTTGATTGTTTCATCTACCTTTAAAGTTTGGTAGACATAATCAATTCTTTCAGTTATATTATTTTGTTTCTGCTCAATTAGTTTGGATATGATTTTGTCCTCTAGTAACATGAAAGCACAAATATAAGGAACAACTACTTCATTTGGTTTGATAGCAGGATTTCCAACCAAAACAGACCTAGTGCTTAAATCAATTCTTCTACCTAGCGTTTTACCTCTAATTGGACCTGTTTTCTTTTTTATGAAGGATGATATTATTTTGTGCTCTATTTTGTATAGTTTATGTAACATATTACCATATATAAAGTATTTTGTAGATGTTTCATCTATATCAAGTTTCTTGTTCGCAGATAAGAGATCAAGATAATCTCTGTTGATATCATGCAGATTTAAAACGGTTAGATTTTTACCAAATGCAATATTAATATCTCTGACTCCAGCAGGTAATACATTAACATATTCCACAAAAGCATTGTCAAAGCTAACATTGTTTTTGATGGCTTGTATTAGTTGTTTGTTATCATTCAGTTTATTATAAATGAGCGATGAAACTTGTTCATATAAATCCAAATCCTGATCTAAATATAAACCTTTCTCCAAAGCAATTGAACCAAATTTATCAATCATTGTTTGTATGGATACATTATATATCTTAGCAAGTAAATGAAGCCATATACCAAAAGGAGATAAAACCTTCTTCTCAATATACAAACCAAGTGATTTATCCTGTATACCATTATTCTCATCATAAACATACATTCCAAATAAACTTTCATATTTATGAAGTATTAACAATATTAATGGATGTGGAACAGGAACATTCAATTTAATTTTACCGATTGTGTATGCTCTCATGTATGCAGGTTTAGATTCAACATTGCAAACAGGACAAATATATTTTGGTGGGCGAACTATATTGCAAGCACAAGTATAATCATATATTGGACCAAATATAGTCTCACTAAATATACCTAATGGATGAAATCTCCACGTTAATCCATAATTTTCTGGCTTAATATTTGATCCCTCAAATATAAGTGGTTCTGTGATAAATAAACTCATAACAAAAAAATTTAGCATATGTGCAAACAACTACTATCTCAATAGCAGACTATATAATAACAATTTAAAATAGTAACGAACTTTTACTAATCTACTTAGACAGTTTTTGTTTATGTGCTACAACTTTCACATTCCTCTATCTCTGTTAAGCTTTTACTCCTACAATAATACACAGTCTTTAGCCCAAGTTCCCAAGCCAAGGTGTAAAGCTTAGAGAGGGTAGGACCGTCTATCTTTTCGGGGTCAATAAACAGGTTCAAGCTCTGGGCTTGGTCTATCCACTTTTGCCTTTCGGCGGCAGCCCTTATTACCCACTCTTGGTCTATATTGTATGCAGACTTATAATGCCAAAAGTATTTGTCTATTTCTGGTGGAACTTGTGGGAGAATACCAGACATATTTTCTTCCTTGTAGTATTTGGCAAAGATGGGATCAATGGACGGAGTGGCTCCTATTATCAGAGATGTGGAGCCTGTGGGCATCAAGGCAAGCAAGTAAGCATTTCTCAGTCCATATCTCTTGACATCCTCCGCAAGCCCTATCCAGTCTAAGTTGTTGCCATTTTCTTCAGATATTTTTTGGTTTTCTTCTGGCTCTCTTCCAAAGAATATGCCTTTGCTCCAATCTGAACCTTCAAACAAAGGATAAGCTCCTCTTTCTTTTGCCAACTGCATAGAGCCTTTTATAGCATAGTAAGCTATCCTTTCAAACAAGGTATTGGCAAACCTAAGGTGTTCCTCCGACTCCCAAGGAATTCCGTTTTTCACAAGGCAATAGTGGTAGTTGCTTACTCCTATGCCTATTGCCCTGTAGCGTTTGTTGGTATATTCCGCCTCCTTTATGGCATAAAAGTTCATCTCTATCACATTGTCCAGCATCCGCACAAGGATGGGAACAACCCTTTCCAAGTCCTCTTTTGTCCAAACCTTACCAAGGTTTATAGAACCCAGATTGCACACCACCACATCTCCAGACTTCTTCACATGGGTTATAGTGCCGTCTTCTGACAGAGTTTCTGAAACATGGGTGGATATACTTTGATTTTGCACTATCTCGTGGCAAAGATTGGACGAGTAGATCATACCGCAATGCTTGTTAGGATTTAGTCTGTTAGCAGTGTCTCTGAAGAAGATGTAAGGCTCTCCCGTTTCAAATATCACTGTCAAGAGCCGCTTCCATAGCTCAAAGGCATCCACTTCTTTTTTGGTGTTTGGCGGAAGTTCTCTCTCAAGCCTTTCATAAAGCTCTTCAAACTCTTGACCGTAGAAGTCCTCCAGGTTTTTGCCGTCTTTTACATTCTTGCAGTAATAGGGATCAAAGAGCGTCCACTTTTGTCTGTTTTTCAGTCTTTTCATAAACAGATCTGGTATGGATATGGCAGGATGTATGTCGTGAGCCTTCTTTCTCTCATCTCCTACATTGGTTTTGACCTCCAGAAAGTCCAACACATCCTTATGCCATATGTCAAGAGTTATGGATGCGGAGCCTTTCCTCATGCCAAGCTGGTCCACATACACCATCACATCGTTGATAATCTTAACCACAGGTAAAACACCAGAGCTTGCTCCTTTGAACTTCCTTATAGGAGAACCTGTAGCTCTAATTTTGCCAAGGTATATACCAAGACCTCCTGCAAACTTGGATATTTGTCCTGCCTTTTGCACGTTGTCAAAGATATCATAAAGGTCATCATCTACTGTTAAAACAAAACAAGAAGAAAGTTGACTATGTGGTCTTCTTGCATTCATAAGTGTAGGAGTTGCCAGAGAGATTTCATGGTTTGACATAAGGTCATAAAAGAGTTTTGCATATTTTAGCCTTTCCTCCTTCTTTTCAGGAATAGCCAAAGTCATAGCAATAAGCATATACATCTCTTGTGGAAGCTCTATAACATTTCCATTCTCATCCCTTACTAAATACCTATCGTAGAGTACTTTTATACCCGTATAGTTGAAAAGAAGGTCTCTGTCTGGATTTATGTAGCTGGCAAGAGTATCAAACTCTTCTTTGGAGTATTCCCTTAGCAAATACTCACCGTATATACCTCTGTCTGTGTAGGTCTTCACAAGAGTGTAAAAGCTTTCTGGATTGTAAGGCTTGTATTTACCATTTATCTTGTCTTTTACCTTATAGCCTCTTATATGTCCCACATCCTTATAAAGATCGTAAAGAAGAAGTCTTGCTGCCACATACTGCCAATCTGGATTTTCTGGAGATACCTTTTCCGCGGCAGTTCTTATGAGCAGCTGCTGTATTTCTTTGGTGGTGATGCCATCCCTGAACTGTATTTGTGCGTCCATCTCGAGCTCAAGAGGGTCCACCCTTAGACCTTTGCAGGCAAAATTGACAATAGATCTGATTTTATTAATTGATAATGATTCTATATAACCAGTTCGTTTTATAACTCTCATTCTTAGTTTTGCTCAAAGCGTTCAGTAAGAACAAAAAAGTTAAAGCTTTAAATTATAGCATTCTTTATATCCGATTATTTGTTCGATAGCTTCAGCAAATTCTCTTATCTCAAATTGAGCGTGTTTATGTTTACGTAGCCTTATAAAATTGTCTATAGATATTCTTGGAGCTGTCCAGTAAAATCTTGTTTTCATAAATTGTGGTAAAACACCACGAGCTATCTCTTTAGCAACACCTAATTCTCTTAATAAATTGTAAGTAACTTTCATAGTTTTAACACTTATTTGCAATAAGCTAACTAGCAAAGTATTTTGTTCATTGTCTAGATAATTATCATCTGAAGCTTGCTTGTTGTTTTTTGATTGCAGTCTCAACTTTTCTGGAATATAGAAATCTAAATCAACATCTGTATATCTTCTGCTGACTTCATTAAAAGAACCAAATCTGTGTCTGAACCATTGTCTTGCAACAAATAATGGGCATTCTACAATAAATGTATAGTGATCTAAGCATGTTCCAAGTTCTAGTTTGTCCAATAATTTTATCCAACCACTACTTGTTGTTATGATTTGATTGTTTTGATCTTTATCTATTGTGTAATTATTTATATTACTTTTGTCTAAAACAAAGCTCATCGTAGTCGGTATTATTTGCTGGGCGTATTCAACTAACTTATAAGGCAATTGATCAATAAAATTAATTAGTGTGCGAGCATTAAGCCATATATAACCTCCATCATAATAGATGTTAACAACAGGATAAGATATTTTTGATATGAGATTTATATACTCTTTTTTATTTGCTTTGAATGCAAATATAACATGTTCAAAAGGAGAAGCGTGCTTATTATCAAGCAAATATTTTATCAATTTTTTATCTCTTTCAACATCAATAACAGATGATAAATCTTTAGCAAATGATACTCTTGCAGCTTTAACAATACGTTGATCGCTACCCATTGAAAATAGTTGACTCATTTGATCTTTTACGCTAATAAAAAAGCTCAAAAAATAAAAACGTTTATATTTTTAACTGACTTAATGTTAACAATATGTCTTTATCGTTTATTGTTCCTGCTATTTTAGCTAAATCCTCTAATAATTGTTCTTCTGTTTGATGAACATTCTGAGCAGCCTTTTGATAGATCAATAATTGACTGAATGCTGCTACTTCATTTACTGTTGTTTGTTCACTATCCTGATTAATATTTTCTAGCATACTATCATTCTTTATTGCATACAAAGCAATACAGTAAGCCATTAATAAGTCATCATGTTCAAGTTCAGATACAATTTTTCCTTTTCTCTTTTTAAGTGATAGTATTTGTATGGCTAGGTTTTTGCTTTTGATTGCATCTGGATTTTGATTAACAACATCATATAAAATAGAGAACATTTTCTCTTTACTTTTTTGTGTAGTATAGACACCCGGTTTTTGATCATTTAGATTATCCACATAAATTTTCTCTGCATATGTTTGCTGCAAAATCTCAATAATATGTGAGCCTAGATTCCTCTCTATAACCAATTTACAGTTACGAAACTGTTTAGCTATTTCTGACAATATTCTCAAAACAAATGTTACGTCTACGTTGCTAGCTTGCCATTCAAATACTAAATCACCATTCTGTGGATCAACACCAACAATAGCATAGCTATCCTTACCATAAGCAGTAGCTATGTCAACTCCAATGTAAATTGGTTTTTGAAACATATACAACTCTATATCACTATACACATTTAAAGCAGTTATAACTTCTCCAAAATCATCTTTCAAAAAGTATGTTTTTTGTTTAATATTATTGTTAACCCTAACTAATTTGTTCAAAACCTCATCATCATCAATGAAACTATCGCTATCAGGTAAGAACATACATTCATAGTTTATTAAAATCTGCCTGAGGTTTCTTGTTCTCTTATATTCCTCTTCAATGTGTTTGTTAGCTTGTTCGTCATCTAGTAAGTCTCTGTAGTAGAATAGTATAGGAGTATATGCTGTTAGACCTTGTGTGCTATCATACCATAATTTGAATGCAAATCTAGCTTCATCATTAATCAAAGCAGCAGCGTTAGACAATAATATTAATGATGTTGGAAATATATTGCGCATCATACTACGTGTAGCAGCCAATCTTGTTGTTGCTAATTCCAACATTCTCCAATTATTCTTAACGTTAGCAAACTCATCTATAATCAATATTTGAACAGTTAATTGTTTGAATAGATAGCTTGGATCTTTGTAGTGTTTATTGATACCACTAACTCTGAAAACTGAATTATTCTCAAATAATATAACTTTGTTTTGAAATGGTTGTCTTTTGTACTCAACCTTTATAGCGGGAAACATATTATCGATGATACGCAAGACTCTGTTCTGGAAGTCCATAGCCAATTCATCTTTTAACGATAGGTAGTAGACTTGTATTCCTGGATATGCAATTAAAACATATGCTGTTAGTAAAGCAGCAGCTGTAGTTTTGCCAGCTATCTGAGTTGAACCTAGTGCATATATATCTTTAGATTGTAGTGCATTAGTTATTAACAATTTTTGAGGAACGTTTAATGTTATACGAACTTTTTTGTTATCATCTGTTGGAGCAGGCATTAAAAACAAATTCTCTATAGTCTCAATAGGATGCTGCTTAATATATTGTAACAACAAATCTTTGTTTTGTATGTAGTTTTTTAATCCATCTATAAAATTCATCAATTATGTGTGCTATAACATATTTTCCTTACTTCAAGCTGCTGTAAAAATGCAACCTAGCAATAAGGATTTTGAAAAGCTATCCAATGTTGAAAGATTGCTTAAAGGTTTAGTTCAAAATAAGTTAGAACAACAAGATGTTGGTATATCAGAAAGATTGTTAAGAGTTTTAGAAGAAATAGCTCCTACTCTGAAATCTGATTTGAGCAATATATTAAGAAGCACAAATCAAACAAGCATAACAATTGAAACACTAAATGGAAATCCTATATTGCAAAGAATATTTGAAATATATATGACCAATTTAGCACCTCAACTATATAATGGCGATAGATATATCATAACTCTTGATATGGAAATAGACAAAGATATAGTATTTAACTTAGCAAAATCACTAGACTTAAACAATATAATCTATGAAGTACTATCTACACTTATAGTAGATGGAAAATGTTATGTTTGGCTAGTTGACTACAGTAACATTGAGAAACTACTAAATGTAAACAAAGAAAGTTATGTTCACATAGAGAATACACAAGATTATGATTTTGCTTTCATGCAATTGCGAAATCTACAGAATAGTAACAAAAAAAACGAAAACATTAAAGTCACAATAAGCAATAATAAGTTTCACAGACACACAATGCTATATAAAGCACATATTGTTAACAAAACAAGAGTTAAAGCTCTTACTTTAGGTAAATTAACAATTGCTTATCTTGTTGTGGGTAATCCATTTACTCAAGATTTGCATACACCTATTAACAGAGAACAAAATAATCCAGAAAGAGAGCAATTACTAAGGAATATAACAAATGCTCTTGCGAATGCTATATTTGAAGGCAATGAAGAAATGCTAAAGAAAATTAAACAAGATTTAGCAGATCATTTTAGTGAAAACATCTTTTTAGTTCCTGTAAATAAGATTGTTGAGTTTAGTTTTCCTAAACCTTATGATGAAGGTTTAATAAAAGACATTATTAGTCTGAGTAACTTGTATAATTTGTTGATACAGAAGATAGCTACAGACATCGTCAACGAAAGAAAGGTATTAAATGTTACTGTGGAAATTTCTAATCTATCTAATGCTCATGTATCACATTATCTGCAGCAAGCACTCACAATGTTTAAAAGCGAATTAATTCCAGTTAATGATATTATACCAGCTCAGACATTTCCCAAATTCTTAACACCATACAACATACTTATCATACCAACAAAGAATGGACAAAAATATTTTAACATTGAAGGTTTTACACCTATAGGAGAATATAATCCAAACTTACAATCTTTATCCGATATGCTACAAAGTATTATAGGTAAGGTAGCTGGCTTACCAGCTTCACATCTAATACAAGAAACAGAAACGGCTCTATTAGGAATAGTGTCTAGCTACTTTCTAGAGAAAATAATAATGTTACAAGAACCAATTAATCAAGCACTAACAAAACTTATGTTGTATTACATGTATTTGCTAGATAAAGATCTTTACTATATGTATGCAGAACTACTTAAAATTGAATTAACGAAACCTGTAAATCTGATATTTAACACACTGTCTGAGATATTTTCATCTCTATCTACAATGCAGTCTATACAATTGCAAAAGAATGTTAATTTTGATAATCTCATAAAGCAAATACTCGGAGAAAAGTTTTATGAGATGTTAACAAAAGAAAACATAAACCTTAATACAAATAATACTGAAGCAAACGAAACTTTTACAATTGAACAATTTCCTTATTCCTAATTATTTTTTTGCAAAAAATTATGGATACAAATCAGCTGTCAGTGGAATATTAACAGATGCATTATATATAGTTGTAGAAGTGTCTATATCTAGTGCTAGTATAGGTATTCTACAATTCGGAGTAGTACTTAAGTCAAATCTTTTACTTTCAGATCTAGTAGATAGAACCCATTCCATGTTTGTCGCTTTGATACCATCATTACATCCTATTATATTTGTTTGTACACAGAGATAAGTTGTAAATAGATTTGTTGTTATATTGTTTGCTGTTTTGTAACTATCTATATCACTTTGTGTTATTGTAATTGCTTTTGGTTTAGGTATTATTAGTCCAAAACTTTCACATTGAGCTAGCCCAGGTTGTATTGTAACAACAATATTATTTGAAGAAGATACCACAGCTGCAGGTAGAAATCCCTTCAATGGTCCTATGAAGTCAAAACGACCTGTAATAGCAAAACCTGGAAAGAGATACTTTATTCTATCAGGTGTGTATTTATAAATGTCATCAAAGACAAATAAATAATCTTCATTATTCATTAATTGATCTAGTGTTCTTATATCCTGTTGAACAATTGCTATAGACATATCAAATTTTTGTGCTTACAATAAACAAAAAATTTTATCCTATGAATTCTTTCTCCTTAAAATCCTGTAAAATATGTAATCTGGGACTGAATATCAAATTATGTTTTGTGCAGAATAATAGTGTCTCATAACTATTGTTTAATTGTTTTTCTTTTGTTGCTCCTTCTGGCATAACAAATATGCCAACAGCTTTATTTCTTACTTTTTTTGCCAATGTCAATATAAATTCCTGGGATTGTGAACTTTCATAAACAAATTTAAGGGAAAAGCTTATGTTGTTTACATTCATATTGTTTAACTGATCTACGAGTTTTGGATACGTATCTACATATTTATGTTGATATCTCATTTCTTTTGGTGATATGCTAAAATGAAATTTTATGTTATTACAATAAACAAAGTCATCTATTATAGGGTTTGTTCCATTTGTTTCTATTATGACAAAATCTTTTCCACTATACTCATTCCATAGTTTTGATACTTCAACTATAAATGCTTGTCTATCTTCTGTCATTAAAGGTTCTCCACCAGTAAACATAAGCAAATAATCATTTAGCTCATAACTAACATTCTGAACAGAATCAACTATATAGTTTGTTAATATGTAGTTTATCAGTTCCTCAGGACTAAAATCTTTACCTGGATTTGACCAATTCTCATAGCTATCACAGAATTTACATCTTAGATTACAACTAGCAAATCTGATTAACAATACAGGTAATCCTATATATGCTCCTTCTCCTTGCAGTGTCTTGAAAATTTGATAAATACGCTGTTTATTAACTTTGGTTGTCATGCTAATAAATTTAGGTATGTTGTAGCAAAAAACTAATCTAAAGTGGTATTTATAGGCTTTTTTGATTATTTTTGTGTCCTACATATTTAGTTGCTATTCTACCTTGAAGATAAATACCCGTCAATCTTTTCGCAATTCATCTCCATCTTTATAGAGGATGGAGACATCAAGTATAGAGGTTAAACTTATAGTCTTGTACTCGTTATCAAGTTGATCTTTAGCTGATTTGCTGTTTGCTGTAACTAGCAAAGGTTCGTTACGTGTAAAACCTTTAATGATAGCTCTGTTTTCCAAAACAATGGGAGCATTTGACCAATTGTAAACTGGGATCGGATTTCTTTTCTCTATCTTCAATACCTGAGATAAAGTGAGCATACCAATACTTTGATAGAGATTAATTTTAGCCCAGAAATTTTTGTTGTTAAGTAGGTTATGATGTAGTTGTTCAAATGTTAGTGAAACTATACCATGTGGAACATGTATTGTAATTCGTGTATCAGCAACACCTGTTATTAAACAACTATCTTTATTGTTTGCTTCAAAGACTAACAGATATAATTCATTAACAAATTTTACTTCTATATCAGATAACTCTTTTGTAATGTAATTTCCATTTACAATAAATATTTTTTTGTCAAAATTCCAATATTTTCGTATGCTTTTCTGTATTTGTTCTCGCAATATCTGCATATTCTTAGTTGCTGTTAGTTGCTTTATGTAATATCTAGACAAAAAATTTTAGAATACAAAAGGATGATTAATTTTTTGTTTAGATTGACTAGATAATTTATGTTCTAATTCTTTTTGTTTCTCTATAATTTTAGTTGCTTGAACATGAAATATAATCATAAAACTAGCAGGTAAATTAAAAATATCTAAATCTTTAATTTCCAAAACCAGAGCATTGCTCAAAAATGTTATTGGACTTAATTTTACTGTATGAAGATGTTGAAAAAATGTTGTATAGGTTCAAATGTAACCTCATTTTGATTTCCACATTCCTGACACGTAAACATATACTTTAAATTAATTCTTTCCTGACGATAAGGTTCAATAGCTTTGTTGAGTTTTCTTGTTATGATTTTGACTAGACTTTCAGGTAAATCTCTTAATACAGATACGTTTCCACTTGTAGCATTATACATCAGTTTAATTTTCTCCTGAGGTCCAGTTTCAAATATATATAGACTGTGAACATACTCAAAATTTGTAAAGGGAGCATTTATTACATCCTCAATATTTATACAAGCCAATGGAAAACCAACTCTTATTCTAATATCTAGATTTTCCACATTTATATTTATATCTGTTGGTTCAAGACTCTTTTCTGGTAATTCAAAAATCAGTGGATAGATAGGTTTCTCTATCTCAAATTGCTCTCTTAGGTTTTTTATATGTTCAAGTATGTCAATATTGGGATCGTTGAATAAATTCAAATCATATGTGAGCACAAAATTATTTTCACTGTTGCATTTGGAACAATATTCCTTGACTTCAATAGCAGTTAATGTTGCTAGTAACTCAATTATCGGTAGTATGAGATAATGTTTTTCTTCTAGTGTGATTTTTTGACTAACTTGATCATACTCTTCTACACAATTCTCAACATAATTATCTATGATTTTATACAGGAACTTTATTCTCTCTAGACTTTTTTCTTCCTTATCTACATTACCAGCTGTTTGCAATGCTAAAAGATTGTTCATAATATTTATTCTTTGTTTTGCTAGTGGTTCTTTTACTGTTACGTATTGATTACTTTGAGGTAGATAAACTCTGATTCTCTTGCGAAGCTCTTCAAACTTACTCTTTTGCATGTTTGGTATTGCTTTGTATTGTATAAAAAATAGCAAACATTTATTATGAAGGACAGGAAGAAGAAGAAGGGCGGAAAAAAGTAATCAATACTATATAACCATAATAGTTCTATGATTAATCAATTTTGATAGTATAACCTCATATCTTGTAATGCGAATATGATAATTTTTATTCAATGTTGTAATATAGTCTTTAATTTTTTGTTCACTACACAAAACAATTATTGAATCTGTGGTCATATCTTTAATCTCCGTTTGATCAAAATAATCTACTCTCAATATTCTTTTGTTTATTTCTGCTATATAGTTTGTTTTGAATTTTTTGTGAAATTCTATCATCAGTGATTTCTTATCTCTGCTAGACGTGATACCAAAATCACTACTCAAAATGTCATTGTATTGATCTGATTTAATGAAGTCAACTAACCTATCAAACTTTCTAACATTTGCTGATAAATATCTCATAGTTTGAAAGAAGCCATCAATTAAATCTATCTCAAATAGGTAGGGATCTTTAAATACATACACGGATGGTAAAATACCATTATCGCGGAATATATATTTAATCAATGTATCTGATAGCATATAACTAAGTTTAGATATGTTGTATAAGCATCGTAATCATGTTTAAATTGGGTAACTTTGCTTTTGTTGGTAAAGATGTATCAGACAGATATAAAGATATTGATTACTTTTTGTATCAACAACATCTTGATGTACTAGCAACATCAAACTGGGTATTATTCAAACCATTTTATCAAAAAGATATTGACACTTCTAGATTGCATAATAAAATCAAAACACTATTAACAGTTATGTTGCTTGCTAATGATCCCGGCTATACAAATTTAGTAAATTGGTTTAAAGGTGTAGACGGATTGCAAGCAGCTGATTCAATTCCACAACTTATATTGCAGCATTTCAAAGTTCTTGAACAATATTTAAGGGAAGGTGTAAATTTTACAGGTGTAACAAAATTTACAACAAACAGTTTCAGTAAACAATTAGCTAAGGCAAAAAACAAACTAACAAATGTAAGTAACTTAGTGTACTTAGCTAGAGAACTGGATATCAGTCTGCAGTACAACAATACACTAGAAAATGATGCAGGTATACAATTATTAAATTTTGGTATAGAGATGGCATCGGGTATTATTACAAATGTAGCAATATTAGCTGCTATTGGTAAATTGCTTATAGATACTACTAATCAACTGATACCAAATCAAATATTTACTAGCTTAGATAGTGGTTTAAACAAAATAACTGACATTATTAGAAATTTAGTGTTAGCTAAACAACCAGCATATCCTCAAGCATATGAGAGTAGTACATACTTACTATCAGTTAACATTAATATGAGATTTGTTGCAAACAGTTTCAATGAATTTATTGAGAATATATTAGTACCTCTTATTGGTTTGTATATGATATCTGCTCCTACTTTATGGAGTGATTATTGGTCTAATAATGATGATGCTATATCTCAATTTCTTAAATCTGGAACATTTCTAAGCAGATTATTTACTGCTCCACCTTATATGTTTTCATGTCTAGTTCCAGGACAAGTTTTTATACCAGTAGCCGCAGTTCAAAACATTAGTTTTACTCCATCTAAAGAGACTTTTATTTCAGGTCATCCAAAGTATGTTGATGTAAATATGACTGTCATTGATCTCATACCTGTTTTATTGTTTTCATCAACAACAGAAGATGGAACACCATCATTCAATCCTCTAGCAGGAGGTTTCCAAGCTCCAAGTAACTATAGAAAGCGATTTATAGAGGAGTTAATGAAACTTGAGAATGAATTTGAAGTTAAAGAGGATGCTCAAAAAATTTTAGTGTTAGGTCATCCTATACTTAAAAATATAAAGTAGCAGCAATACTAAATTTTTTTGTATGAAGTTTGATAACTGTGCTTCATGTATGTTAAGAGATCGTCCTATTGTTATGGAGGATTACATAGATAATGGTTCAGATCAAACTATTATGTTAGTTGGTGAAGCACCGGGTTACACGGAAGCAAAAACCGGTAAGCCATTTACAGGTAAATCAGGCTCCATAATTCGCAACATTATAAAACAAATCAAAAACTACAATATTGTAATAACAAATAGTGTTTTATGTCATCCAGATAAGAATGAAACTCCAAATGATACTGTGCTAACAAAATGTAGACCAAACATCATTAATCAAATACAAAAATATTCACCAGTTAAAATTATTACACTAGGTAATAGAGGCTTGCAACAAATATGTAAAATTTACCAACTTAAGCATATCAAAGCATCACAAAAAGGATTTATAGACACTGTTTTGGATAGGAATACTAAACAAAAGATAGAAATTTATGCAACATATCATCCCGCTTACTATTTGAGAAGTAGAGAAGAGGATATCATAAATCATATTTTGGATACATTTAAGCAAGCAACAAATAATCCAAATCTAGTCTACATAGATACAGCAAGCAAAGTAGAAGCAGCAAAACAATTAGAGTTCTTACAATCAGAATATGATAGTGCTAAGAATTTAGATTTGGATATTGATTTAGATGGATATGATATAATATCCTGCTTTGAATATGAAAATTATATGTTGTTATGTTTATACAAACCTGAAGCAGGCAAAAAGATTATCGGATTACCAATTCAAACTTTTGTACATAATTTTGATGCAGACAAAAAATTCAATTTTGCTACATTTGTAACAGGAGATAAAAAAGAACTCAGAATTGTTAGCAGAAACTACAGTAAAATACTTAGCGACTACATAAAAAATATAAATGGTAAAAGTTCTTCATTTGGAGTTATAGAGAGCAGTTTAGTTCAGAATTTTGCATTATTCCTATCAGTATCTAGAAATAGATTATTTCACAAACCCAGTTATGTGTATTTGGATATAGAAGTTTTAAACAATGAAGGAGAATTTCCAGATCCAGTTATAGCTGATAGACCCATCATATGTTACAGTTATATGGATAACAATAAGAACAAAATATATAGTTGTTACTTGCAAACAAAACATATAGATTTACAAACAGTAAAAAAATATTTACCAGAACAAGTTAGTCAAGAAATTGAATTGATTGCTTTCGAAAATGAAAAGGACTTAGTTGTTCACATAACCAATAAAATAAAAGATGAGTTTGCTTTGTATGTTGGTTGGAATGTTGGCTTTGACGTATCATACATCATAAACAGATACATAAAGCTAACAAACGATAGTTCCATTATTCCCTGTAAAGTGTATGATGAAAAGAATGTGGGTATAGATTGTGACTTGGTCTATGGTGCAACAATAGATTTGTTAAAGATGTATCGCAATATAAAACCAGATCTAACATCTTACTCTTTGGATAATGTCTCAAAATTAGAATTAAAATCTAGCAAAGTAAAACTAAACAAATCCTTAAAACAAATCTGGGATGAAGACCCAAGCTTAGTTATTGCATACAACATATATGACACTATTCTGGTTAGCATGATAGATGAAAAATATAAGTTTGTAGATCAATATCACTATTTGAGATCTTTGTATGAATTACCTTTTAATGAGAAATTTGTTAACAGTAAAGTTTTAGCTACAACTGTTAAGTTGATTGCAATTGCTCTGAGACATAATCTAATTCCAACTATGTTAGCTAGCAAAACAATTGATTCTTATACAGGAGCATTTGTGAGAGAGTTTATAAAAGGTGTATTTAGAGTAGAATCTTAATATTAGGATTTTTTTGTGTAATAGCAACTACTCTAAATTTAGAGATATGAGTAGTTCGTCTAGGCCGTATTACATCTTACTAAATAATAGTTCAAATGAAGATAATTTGTCTAGCATTATACAATTTGTTAGAAAACAACTAGGACCAAATGCTAACATAAAAGTTATAAGAAAGCCACCACAATATATTGATCCGCTGTTCCGATTGAGATATAAAAGAACTACAATAGATATTTATGAAGAAGCTTAACAAAAAAACATCTTAAACTATTTCATAATCCCAACCAAATAAATTGAAGAATTTTTTTCTACCATGAACCATAAATAATATGGCAGGATTAAGTTCAACTCCAACTGTGTATATTTTTGATGTCTGTTTTTTAGGATTGTATGTTATTGTTACAACCTGATACATTGTATGTATCCTAACTGTGTATGGTTTTACAATCGTTATTGGATCTGAGAGTAACTGATAAGTCATTATCTTTCTACGACCATTAACATAGAAGTAATAGTTGTCAATTAACTGAGGCAGTTCAACCTCTAATATATCTTCTTGACCTCCTGGTAGTTGTATGTGAAATCTAACTTTTGAGACTAATGTAACTCTGTTACTGTTAAATGGTTTATCATGATCAATGTCAACTTTCTTAACCTTTATACCTTGATCTTCCATAATTCTAATCATTGCAGGTATTATGGTGCTATATTGTTCAATCCTATCATTCTTTATGATTCTCTCATCTTTCTGAGTTAAAAATCTAGAGAATGTTGGTATATGCAATTCTTTTCTCTCGAATGTTATGTTGCTAATATCAGGTATATGTTTTCTCTCTAGTGAGATATTTAATGTATGTGAAGCAGATATAAACTTTTTGAATTGATATTCTGTTTTGTTAGTCGGTTTATAGTTTGTAACATTTTGATCTGCTATTGAGTATAATTTGTTTGTAGTAGTTGTTTGTTTATCTGTCTCCTCGGGAGCAAACTTTTTAAGATATTTATCCAAAATTCCTATAATCAAATAAGGTTGTCTGCTAACATTTATTAGTTTAAGTATTTGCATTTTTACATCATTATCGTAGCCTTTACTTGTAACTATTGCCATGTATATTTCCGAAAACAAATTAAGCCAATTGCTTCCATAATAGAGAATTTTACCGATAACATCATTTCTGATATTGTTTATGTTTAGTATATTTGCTGCGAACTGAGGATCAAATATCAATACTAAAATGTTATTACTGTTTTGTTGCAAAACAAAATGATTCTCAATTATTTTGGTTAATGTTCTGTTTAGTTGTATGTATCTGGATTGATAATAGTTATGTAAACTGCTAAATATTAGTGTTAAGTCTATGAAGTTAGCAACAGTCAAACTAAGTGTGTTATATGCTTTCTCTGGTTCTGATACATCATCATTACTTTGTGATAGCATAGGAATTTTTGTTCTCCAATTTAAAACTGTAATGCCCTGTTGTATTAAGGCTTTACGATATTCTGTGTATGCGTTCTGATTAGTTATAGTTAGCTTTGGAATAACAACCGTTGGTCTTAGCCTTGGTTTTATGTAATTGTTTATAAGTGACTTTATTGTATTGTAGGTGTTAAAGGTTAAATCAAGTAGAAATATCTTTCGATTGTTAGATTGGATATAGGGTATTCTTACAATTCTTGGCTTTTGATTACTTTTGGTAGATAACATTATACATTGTTGCTGTTTGTGTTTTTGAGATCTGTAGTGTATAAAGGTTGTCCTTTACTGTAGTCTACAATACCATCAACAATGTAAGTTGGTTTGTTGTATTTTTGCTCGATCTCCTTAATCAGGTGAGCATATTTTCTTCTGACTAATATACAATCATCAATCAATAAACCAAAAACATCACAACTAATATCAGTCTTAATAAAATCTTTGAGTATATCGCCCAGTCTCAACATAGAGTATTAGTGCTCATCTAAAAAAGTAAAAAAATTATGTTGAAACAATTACCAATCTAGGTAATGTCTCTATTTTTTGTTTTACAAGTTGACTGTATTTTTGTTCGTGCTCTTGATATTTTCTGCGTTCTCTGTTTTCATTAAATCTATCTCTCCTATCTCTGTTTTGTCTATCATCTTGTTGTTGTTTCTTTTGTTCTTTTAATGCTTTGACTGTAATCCAATATAGCGGAACATCTCTGAAAATATACGCTAGTGCTATAACAGCAACAAATATCAATATTTTGACGCTAGTTATTGTGGCTGTTACAGTGGTGAAAGCATGTTCAACAAATGCGATGAAGCGCATTATGAGATATCCTACAACAGCAAGGCTAGCAATTGCTACTACAGCTAAAGTTGCTATTGTCACTAGATGTTTTTTATTTTCTGCGTTTTGTTCTGGAGTAGTTTCACTATCACTTTGTTCGATATTATTCTGATCACTTTGTTTGATATTATTCTGATCACTTTGTTTGGTATTATCCTGATCATTTTGTTTGGTATTATTCTGATCATTTTGTTTGGTATTATCCTGTTTTGTATTTTCCTCAGTTTGTTCAACTTTAATTAATTGATATACAAAACTATCCAATGATATGTTTTCTTTAATTAACATTTGTTGATATTTTTTAAGTTCTTGACCGTTATACACTAATGCAAAGCTTAAAACAGTCATCAGTTCCATATTATTTAATTCCATCGGTACTTGTCTGAATTTCTCTATCTTTTGATAGATTAATGATCTTCCAAATAGGAATTTAAAACCTAATCTTGCAATTAGATTTTGTCCCATTATCATTTTGTTTGATATAATTCTTGCTACTTGTTCAGAACCATGAGTGTAGATGAAGAATCTTAGTATTGCTAGATGCAATGCTCCGTAGTCAACAAATTTTTGTTTGTGTTCTTCTTCCTTAACCACATTCATCAATTTACGATGCATTGAATCATAAAACTTATTTAAGTCTCCACATTGTTTTATTATATTAACTGGTTCTTTTAAAACTTGAGTATCAACTAAATATAACTGACCACTACTATGTTGTATAATGACTTTTGTATCTCTGCTAACAAGATTTTCTAAGTCTCTAATTTTAAAACCTCTTTCCAGATCAAGAGTTGAAAATTCAGCTACTGCAAAATTTTCTGGTTTAGTCTTCCTTCCAAACTCTTCTACAATTTTATCAAGATATAAAGTATACAAAGCGTTTATATTTACAGTTACAGTTGACATTTTACTTTGTAGCTTGTTTGTCAATGTTGTTACTGCAAAATAAACAAAGCTTTATTGTTAGATACACTGCAAGCAATGTCAAACAGTATGCATCGTATATTTTGAAAAGGTTGTTTGATAGAGATGTTGAATTTATGGATTTCGAGAATAATAAAACAAGACTTGATAGAATTATATTCCTATCTGGTCAACCATCTATAATTGGTTCATACAGTGAATTGTTAGCCAGAGGTTTACCTAAACCATTTTGTGTTGTTTTTGATGAAAAAATAATGGATAGATATGAGCAACCGTTTTTAGGTCAGTTTCATGCTTCAGGTTTTGAACAACCTTTAATAAAATTATACCTTGCTGCTAGAGATGACTCACTAATAAACTTATCTGATAACAATACAAATGTAGCAGGTTATACGAACTTTCAGATTGAGATTGTAGCTCACATAACTAGATTGCCCTATCAAATGGATTTGGCTTTGCATTATAGTACACAGGCTCAGATGATTGAAAGTCAAACAACCATAACAAATCTATTTACAGTTGGTAGATATCACCTAATCAAAATTCCTTACATAATATATCTACCTAGAGAATTATTCGTTGCTACAGAAAATAACGATTTACTTGGTAGCATTGATTTATACAATACACTCAGAGATGATACAGAAACAGTAAAGGTTTATCCTGTTTCTGGACAAACTAATCAAGTTGGATTAGTTATAAATATGCATGCTTACGTTAGAATAGATGCTGCATCATGGACACAGAACATAATTGTTGATAGTCAGGAACAGACTTTTAGAAGTGATTGGTCTGTATATGTTGATATGCCCTACATTAAATTTGTTGATTTGATAACTTACATTCCAATTAGAGGTGTAATTGTTAAGGTATTTATCAAGAATGATGTAACTGCAGAACCTTTATTGGTCCCTACTAGTATTGATGATTTGACATTGTTTCATATACAAGAGATTAATATTGATACATTCTATGCTAGAGATACATTCGTGATTGATATACCTACAGACATAAACTTAAGTGATACAAAAAAGATAGAAGTTATAAACTTTAGCAGTCAGATAACAGATCCAGGCACTAACTTTATAGGAGGTATGTTAATTAAGAAATTGGAATATACATTAGATAGTAATAATGGACGTATACAGGTTTTGAACGAAGTATATCCAGGTAAAGTTAGGGTTTATTACTGGCGTTAGTTCCTCGCAAATGTATTTCTTTTTTTTACAAACATAGATCTCAATTTTTCTCTCAAATAATCCAAATAAGCAAATGCTTTTTCAAAATCACCACAGACAAATATGTGCAAAGCAGCGTAATTATATTCAGGCCAAGTATGTATACTGTAATTTGGCAAATTCTTTACATGCTCCTGTCTGGACAGGGCTCGTCAGGGTAGGTAATTAGATTTGAATCTGCGATACATTGATCCTTTGAGATAAACTTTTACAATTACACTAAATTTTTTATCATGAAGCAAACAGACAAAATACAAAAATTTATTCATGATTTTCGTCTGCAAATTGATTATGAGCGCAAACTAATTACAGTAGATAAACACTTTTTAAATTTATCAGATAAAAAGATATATGCTCCAGTATTTAAATATCATGATGTAGATTATGCTCTTAGGTTTATAGCTAATGTTGTATTGCATCAAGATAAGTTGGATACACATCAATTAAAAGAATTACCTTCGGAGGTTATCAATGTGGCCAATAAGTTAAAAGATTTCAAAGTTTATGTTGCTAATTCAAAAAAGAATTATTGTGTTTCAATTTATCATAAAGGTAGAGAATATCAAACATTAACTGATGTTAAAGTTGTATGGCTCTGGTGCTTATATGATTTGATAGTTTACTTGACTAATGCAAAAAGTCATCTAAATTTATATGTATGTCAAACAGAAGACAAGAAGTGATGAAAATGCTTAGAATGTATACTCATTTACTACATTTGAATAGACCAACAATTCAAATTCATAAACAGGATAATCTAGATACATTGATAAAATTACAAATGCAGTTATTCAAGAAAATGAAGAAATAATCTAAATTTTTTTATATGCACACACTATACAGATTACTAGACGATTATTTCACGATTAGACTTAGTGATAACAAAATTATTTTGAGATATCAGATTAGTTACAACATTAATAGAATATTAACCAGCATTGAATATGTAATACGTAGGCACCTATATAAAATACCTAATCAGTTTCAAAAATATTTCATACACGTAACATTAAACTGTTTGAATTTAAAAAGTAACATACAATTTAACTTTGCAGGAAAAGAAGTAGTTATAATAACAAGACAAAAAAATGTAAAAGTGTTAGAAGAATTTTTAACTACCTACAAATACAAGTTTCTAAATACATATGGTTTCAAAAGTTCTATGTTAACAATGATATTTCCTCTGTTTATAGAGAATCAAATTAATGCAGAAACTATACTGTGGTATGTTTTGCTAATGATACATCCTATCAATCAATTTTAAAAACTAATGTTGTAGTTATAGAAAAAACAATACAAAAAAAGTAAAATAAGTTTTTACGACATTAATAGATCTACTATCAAAGCAGCAGCGAACCAATTTCCTACATCATCGTATTCATCTTTAGTTACATTAAGTTTTTTGATTTTGTCTAGTTGCTTTTTATCTAGTTTGCTAATAATGGAAGGTATGTTTCTAATAATATCGCTAGTTGCTAGAGGATGTTTGTTCACAATAGAACGAATTATACTAGTTAAATCTTTTCTATCATCACTGTTAATATAATCCATAACTTTTAGGTATTCCAATTTGTTATACATTTCCTGAGCAAATATCTTATTCTTCGTTTTTGCATACAATATAGCATAAACGAAAGACATCACTAATCTTGTTCTATCATAGTTATCGTTTATGTTCAGTTTTATCTTAGGTTCTGTTTTTGTTGCAGGTTGTTCTTCGCTAGATTCTTTGACTAGTATAGAATCGTATACTTTCAATTTGTATATGTTGTATGATATTAAATCTAGTAAGGAATTTTCTGCATTAGGATCAAACAATTTATAGATACCAAAAATACTCTTTGGTCTCAATAATCTGAATGCAACTCTATCTTTAACAAGTTTGCGTAACAAATCCGTATTTGTTATGGGTATGTCAATCTTTTCAGTGAAGCCTGTCGTACTTATAGTCATCTGAGCAACATTCACATTCATTAATGATAGTCTATACAATCTACCTAGGATTAAGTTTATAGCAAAAACTATGTCCTGTATAAGTTTATCAAAACGTATTTCCTTATTTGTTTTGATTTTGATTGTTATTTGTTCATTCTTGAGATTTATTGTTGCAAAACTTAACTGTTTTTCAATATCATCTAGATTGATTTTTTGTTCGTTTTCGATGTTTAATGAGAATGACGGAGTCGTAAGTTTTGTTATATTACTAAAAAAGTGATAGTAGATTGAAGATAGTAATATATCATTTGCATTACCTATTCTAGACATTTTTACTCCTCCCTGTTTCTATTTTGTAAAATTTCTACAAGTAAATCATTGAAGTCAGATTGTGATGCAACATCTCCCTCCGGAGCATAATCTACTACATTAACATTACCTTCCCTATCTATTATAACAGTTAGGTTGATAGATGGTATATACACAGCATACTCATTATCATTTTTCTTATAAATGGTGTATTCACATTTGTTTGCCTCTATTGGAACAACGGAAGTTACTTCAAATCTTTTTTCATTCAAATCAACTTTGATTACAGGAGATATGAATAGTGATGTTATGAATATGCTATCATTTGTTGCGTATATGTTTATGAATTGATTGTTTGGTGTAAATGTTCCAGCAATCATAAGACTATCATCATTACTGTTATCGATCTCTATTTGAGTATCATCTTCTGTTTCGTCTTGTTCTTCTTCTGATTCAAGAGTTTCACTGTCAGATTCAAAATCAAATTTATCATCAAAGTTGAAGTCAGCTAAGTTGTCTAGATCATCTAGATCTGTTTCCTCTGTATCATTGGGTGTTTCATTTTCCATGTATAGATCACTTAAATCCAATACTTCAACATCATTTTCTTCTTTAGTTTCTTCATCCTCTTGTTCATCCATAAAATCAAAATCAAAATCAAAATCGTCTAAATTATCTACTTCCTCATTATTTATTGCATCTTCTTCATTTTCATCTTCTACTTCCTCATCGTTATCATCCTCATCTATATCTATCACAATATCCTCTTCCTCATCGTTTATCACTTCTTCTTCTTCATCAATATCAACTTCAATATTATCAGGTTCATATTGTTCTTCATCCTGTGGTAAATCAGGTTCATTAATTACCTCATCCTGTTTAATCAATTCATCTTCCTGTATATCTCTAGATTCATCAAAATTTTGAAAATTGTCCTGTGAAAGATACTCTTTTTCGTCCATCAAAGAAAATTTAGCTATGTTTAAGTGAATAGTTTTTGCAAACCTGTTTAGCTTTCATGAATAAGATTAATATAGTCAAATGATTGTATTTTTGTCAAGAGTTTCTAAATACAACTATACTAAATTTTTGTATATGTTTCGGTTATCTACTCTAGATGCAAAAAATATAGTCGATGCTATCGACTCAAGGTTTGAGAAAATTACTGTCTTTTTGGATATTGATAATTTATTCTTTGATCTCTACTATGATAGCATATATGCTGACATTAACGATTTTCTTAGTCAATTAAGAAAGTCTGCTCAGGAAGTGTTGTATTCTCTATTTAACTTCCAACAGTATCTAGTTCAAGAATCACAGAAAAATAATTTAAAGTATCCAACCATCATTTTATACACTAATTTTTCTGCTCCAAATAAAATACTTAAAATAATGCCAAAATATAAGCAGCATAGACGAATACTCAAAACATTACCGTCTACACAATTAATCAAATTTCTCAAAGCTAAATATGGTGAGTTTAATGTTAATGAGATAAAATCTGTAGCAAAGAGATACTTCTACAAACTGATACAAAACATAATAAACAATAATTTTCGAAATACAGTTTTTGTTATAAGTAGGAATATGGATAGTGATTACATACCATATCTTATACTAAAAACATATATGAAAAATACGAATGCTTACTTCATTGTTAGTTGGGATAAAGATTACATACAATTGTTAGCCTACGATAACTTATTCATATATCGCAGACGCAATATAAAAGTTGAGAATGAATTGATAGGAGATTACATAAAGGTTGATTACAAAATACTAACAGGCAAAAATTTTGACGTTAAACTGAAGCATCCTTTATTGCATCCTATATATCTAGCATTAGCAGGAGATAGTAGTGATAATATACCTTCATTAAGAAAGAGATTAAACATTAGGAAAGTTGAAGATATCTTAAATAATTATGCAGATGATTTGATTAAAGCTATGCAGAAAGAAAGTATTGATGATGTCATGCAAATATTATCTAATATTTTCAAAAAATCTGTTGATGAACCAATTATGCAACAATTGAAAACAAATCTAATTGTAACAACGTTCTTTGCACAAGATAGTTTATATGATCAGATTGATAAAAGTTTTGTATTAAATCAATTAAAATTTCTAAACACATATCATGAAAATTTAACTAGAGATAAACTTGATGAAATTATAGCTCAGAATTTGATTTAGTTTTTTATGTAAGGAATGTGAATAGATTTCTGCTTACAGTTCTAGTAAAGTATGGTATAAGCATTTTCGGTGAAAGTTGTTGCAGATTATCCAATTTCATTTGTGGTCTACCCTTGTATATTCTCTGAAATCTGAAATAATAGTTACCATCAAAACGATACAAGCTATGAAAATTTCTCTCTTTAATGAAATCATAATAGAGTGCATACACAGAACCCTGATTTATCGACGATGGTATCAAACCTGAATGTCTTTCAAAATACAATATATAAACAATCATAGGCTGTTTAACATATAAATCCAGTAGATAAACATAGCCTGTTTCTGCTATCTTCCAATTACCAGGTGGATAATCTCTTTCTCCTTTGAATTTAAGTTCAGTAAATGGAACAACGTAATGTGTTATTATCATCATTCTGTCTTCATGTAAACTTTTTGGCCAGTGTCTACATACTAATACTCTGTATAATGCTTGTCTATCATCAAAATAGAATGTTTTGCCCAACGAAAGAAACCTATTTGCAAGCAACGGATTAGGTAAAGCCATATACAAATCAATTAGTAATCCTTTCTGTGGATGATAGTTTAGTTTAATAGTGTAAAAGCTACGAAACAAAGGTATGTATAGTTTTTTGTTATTGAAATTAAATCTTATGTTTAGATGCCTATGTTCTTCCATACTTTCAGCTGCTTTACAATATGACTTTTATTGTGGATGCAAAAGCATACAGTCCATTTGTAAAAGATCGTATCAAAAATCTTGAAGTTGAGTATGATGAATTGTATGTTGACACAAATAGTATAACTTACAACTTTAGAATTGACAGTTATTATAGTGATAGTTCTGCTCCAGTTTTATTTGTTAACAGAACAATTGATCTCAAAGTGATAACCAAAAAAGTAAATACTTTCAATAGATTGCTTACTGATATAGAGAATGAAGCTTTTGGTTCCTATATTTGGAAGTATCAAAATACAATACTAGGTCTTGGTAGAAGAATTTCAGATCGTATTGCTTACACAGACTTTGATATAGAGCATACGAACTCTTATCCGTCAATCAAATTAAGATTTCAACTGGATAGATCATTATTACCTATTGTTGATGTTCGCACTATATACACTTCACAACGTTTATCAGTTTCAGATATTATGAACAAAACTATTAATAAATTTAACGAATTGATAAGTAGTTTTGCTATCTCAAAGATAAAATTTCTGTCGCATCCTTTTAATGATGTTGAAGCAAGCTACTTTACAAAAAGTTATAGAAATGATTTAGTGCTCACATTGTATGATATACTAAACCTCTGTGTGCAAGACTATAAGCCTGTAGATTTATCTCTGTTATCTTATATTGCTCAACAAGAGAATGAATTAACTTTGTATCTAATTCCGCTTACTGTTGATAATATAAATCCTAATTCAGATTTTCCTGTTTTAACAAATATATTTGTTGATCAAAACATTTATCTTACAGAGAATGAATACAGTTTTAAGAAATATGATGATGTGATCGAAATACTCAAGAGTAACGCTTCGCAGCATACTAAACACAAAGCCATCGCTATTTTTAATCACAATTTACAACAACCAGATACAAATACACAAAGAAGAACAGATGTTGTAGATAGTGATGGAAATTATTTGTCTGCAATGGAAAATATCTCCAATGAATCTAGTAGTATGTTTGATTATAAACAGATAACAGAATCACTACTAAAACTCAATACTTTTGTAACAAGAAACTCAAAACTAATTAAGTTTAACAATGATGATGTAATTATGGTTTATAATGACCGATATAACAGTGAGCTAGATCTAGATTTTGATTTTCCATTTTTATGTAGATACAGTGAATTTTATTTACGACCTACGTCCAATTCTACAATTATTAGGATAGCTAATTTGGTTATTCCATTTAATCTAACAATAGGTTTAGTAAATATATTGGATGTTGATCTAACTCCATCTACAAATAATACAATCACACCTCAATCATCTAGCAATAATCTTTATAAACGAGTAGAACAGGGATTAGAACAAAGATTGAACGAGTATATGCAAGCAAATAATTTACAAGAAAAAAGAGTTATCAAATACTATAGGGTTCTACCAAATGATTTGGATAACATTACTCTAATAGTTAATGTGTTAGAGAGAAGTCTTGTGTTAGCACATCAGTTAGCTAAATCAGATGAAAAGCAAATGTATGCTAGAAGAGCAGAACAATTGCTAAATGAGAACAAAAGCAGTATTGCACCCATTACAAATATTACACCAACTAACTTTTCCAATCTTATCAAGAATTCACATAGCATACTATCTGATTTGTTGAGAAAAGATTATTATCATTTTGGTACACCTGAACAAGTTTCTATTATTTTCACATCGCTAGGCAATCTTGGTAATATCAATCAGCAATTATATAACCTAATAAACGTAATTAAAGATGGATCAGGATCAGAACAAAACATATTAGAAATGTTAAATCAGTTTGCTACAAACGTTAACAATATTTTACGACTTTTTACTTATCTACCAGATAACAATAAGCAAATTCTACGAAATATTATAGATGATGTCCTAACAAATTTAAACTATCTGCTAGGATTGATTGACAAAATTATAACAACAGATACCACAAGATCTATGATAATAAATCAAATTGAGAGCATTATGTATAGTATACAGCAAAAAACGAGTTTTGTTTAGTATTATTGTTCAAGTATTGTTATGTCAATACAAATACCTAGATCTGCATACTCCATTGTTGAGTATAATGTGATATGATCTTGTATGAGATATTTGTCTTCATTAAACAAAACAATTAGTATTCTCTTGTCTTTTATATTGTTGTTGTAATTTTTTTGAATGATTTTATCATCGGTTGATATATAGAAAGCTACAATTTTGTTTTCATACTCTAATATTCCTTTGTCAAATATTAGTTGATCGTTATTGATTAATACATCTAGTTTTAATGAGCAAGGGTAGTTATTGTTTACATTGCCAAGTATATCATTCAGTATATATGTTAATTCATCAATGATTTTACATTTTTTGTTTACATTATTTAATGTCTCAAACTTACAAGCAAACGATAGATTTTTGCTTACAACTACTTTGATATTTGCTCTGCAATAATCACTTATTAGATTTTTGTTTAATATAATCTTGTCATCATATAAAATACCTTCAATGTAATTTTTGTAAACTATTGGTTTTCCTTGTTCTGTTACAATAGTAAAATTTTTTACATCACTAGGTAAATCAATTAATGGATCTTTGATTTGAATAAATTGTGAGTTGCTTAATATGTAGGCATATATATTCATACAAAAAAATTTAGTTTAGCTGCTAAACTATTAGGCTAGTACATGCTTCCAATCAATGTTTCTGCTAGCAGGAACTTCAAACAATTGTTTCACCTTTTCCTTAAACTTTTCAATTAATAGTTCTTGTTTTTGTTGAATAGTTACTTTATCAGAATTTAGTTTTAGGTAGTATATGTATGTCTCTTTTGTTTGCGAGAATCTATATACTCTGGCTATTGCTTGATGCAGATCTACATCTCTAAAGGGTAAGTCTGCATACATAACTATCCTACCTTCTGTTAAAGTAAAGCCAAATGATAAAGATGAATATGTTGCTATCAGTATTGTTCCTGGCTGCTGCTTGAATATTTGAATTGATTTTTTACGTTCTTTCAAAGATTGTTCTCCTGTAACAGTTACAATATTCCTAATACCATGTTTCTCAAGAGTTTGTTTTATGGCTTCCAATGTGTATTTGTAGTTCGTGAATATTATTATTCTTTCCTGCTTGGAAACTAAATCTTTTATGAGCTTAATATTCTTTTCATATAACTCCGTCACTAACTCTATTAATCTTTGTTTATATGTACTACTTAATTCTTTAGTGAAACAAATCAATTTACCCATAAATAGTTGCGACATTGCTTTGTTAAATTGTTCAGCTAAAGTATGTTCGTTTCTACTTTGCAGAAAATCATAGATTTGTTTGCGAGCGTAAACTAAATCTCTTGTTAATTTAATTTGATTTTGATTGACGTTTTCCCTAATCATTTTTACATAATCACTAATTTGATTATCTGTATCAACTTGTTCTATTTTTGATAGCACATCAATTAGGTTTTGTTTATAGGTGTTGTAGTTTTGATTTACTTGTTGCAGACAACCTGATGACTGATCTCTGGCTTGCTCAATAATACTATCAACTATGTATTTATCAATATTATCTACATTTGTTTCTATAACTATTTCATGTTTTGGTGGTAAGGATAGACTACTACTAATTTGACTTCTTGTTACTCTGATCATACTTAAACTAAGTCTATGCTTTATCAAATCTATAGCATGTGTAGCATAAGCTGAATTATAGGCTTTAATGAAATAAGGGTAAGCATCCATATCAAATAAAGGATCCAACAATAAAAATGCTCCTGATAGTTCAGCATATCTACCTTTGATTGGAGTTCCGGATAACAATAATACATCATTAATGTTGTTAGCAATGATAAATTTGTATAGAGATTGCATTGTCTGTGTATCAGCATATCTTATGACTTGAGCCTCATCTAGGATAAGGAAAATTCTCTCAACATTATAGTTCCACGGAACATGTAGTTTTGAAACATTATTAAAGTTTGTTATGATTGCGATATGATTATGGTTTGGTTGATCTAAAGGAAAAGCGCAAACCTGTTCTCTTGGTATGATGGTTAATTTCTCAAATTCATCTAGCCAATTTAATATAAGTGTTTTGGGACAAACAACAATAACTTTTGTTCCATAGGCCAGTGATGTATATAGAGATGTTACTGTTTTACCTGTGCCAACATCAAAAGCCAAATAATAACCTCTTAGTTTGAGGTTATCCTTATATTCACCGTAATGCTGAACAAATTTATTTTGATGTGGCATTAACTCAACTTTGAAGATTTGTTTCACCTTATCTAAATGTTTTGGTATATCTGGTTTATGATCAAACAATATATGATACAATACAGTATTCTCAATTAGTTCACGAGCAATTTTTAGTTGATTGTTGGATATTAGTGATAGAACAATCTCAACTGTAAAAAAGCGATGAAATTTGTAGTATGTTTTGCTTCCTACGCTTACATCATTGATAATCATTTTTAAAAAATTTTTGTCCTGTTCACTAACATAATCTAGCAAATTCAAATCCGTTAGATAGAAGTTTTTGCTTTCAATAATTTGCATAAACATAAATCGCTGAGATATTATCGTCAAAACAACAAACATAAATAATAGACAAAACTATTTACAAAAACTAGTTGTGGTATGTATTTATATTCTTGCTCTATAATTAGGTTAAGAAATGTATTAGCTATCAAATTATTTTCTACAACTACAGAATGATAACTATGAATTTCGAGATTACTAGTTTCCATATCTATAGTAATACGTTTTTTGTAATACATAAGTAGTATTATTAAATTTTGAAGGTGATTAGTTTTCAGTGTGTCTGGAAATGATATGTATGGTAACATAGGAATATATATATTTGGACAAAATTTGCTCAACATTATGTAAACGATAAATTTGGAGTAATCAACATTTTTTATTTTGTTGCAATTAGCTAGTAGATCTAGCAGAGTATCTTCAAAATTGTCGCTGTAGCCAAAACCATCAAACCATACGTCTACATAGGCTGAATTATAGTGTATAAATTTGATAAATCTATTTACCGTTTCGTAAGCAGATACAACGATCATAATAGAAAATTTAGATCAATTTTTATCACATGAGTAGCGTTATGTAACTCAATATTGGAGCACTAAAATTTCTGACATAACTATTTATCAAAACAACATTCACAAATAAGTTTGCAAGTATAACATTCTGTATTGGTACTACTAATGAAGGTAATAATCTTAACTTAGAATTTTTATTTTTATGTTTGTGATAAGTTACTGTTTTTATTTTGAAAGTCAACTCATAAAATATAATATGATGCAAATTTTTGTTTATGTTTTCGTACACTATTTTTATATCATCTAGCAAATCGACATCATGAAAATCAATATCTGTTGTGTAATCTGC
>Ga0079996_111893_pt1 | contig 38543 bp, 29 predicted proteins | sample PerSpoAPS_AMetaG_FD_69199 | JGI IMG/M metagenome (GOLD analysis project Ga0079996, IMG submission 69199) | Thermal spring microbial communities from Yellowstone National Park, Wyoming, USA - Perpetual Spouter A (PS_A) MetaG (SPADES assembly)... | ecosystem: Environmental > Aquatic > Thermal... | reverse complement strand
GGGAGAGGGTGGCTATTTGAGTTGTCAAGACGATGGAAGGGATGAAAGGTTTCCTTCTCAGGTCTCTAACTTGCCTTCCAGTTCCAAAACCGACATGGGTGGGCTTCTTTAGTTCAGCGATGCACTTTAATGTCACCATCTTCCCTTCACCCGTTCACAAGTTTGCCATCCCGTTTTGAGTGAGTAGGGCTTTTCACGAATTTTAGGCACAGAGAGAGGTAAGTTCGAGGGTTAGTGAGCCAGTGGCAGAAATGGGGGCAAGTGTTACTATCACTCTGGCTGGTTACTTTGACAGGTTAGGAGTGTGAAGGAGGAGATGGATGGGAAGTCAGAATGTCGTGGCGAGTTAAAGTATGATGGTGGGGATGATACCCCGTTCACTACTGTTTAAGGGTAGCCCTCACCTGTCTCCAAGCAAATCTTTAAAAGGAAAATGGCATGAGCCCAAAAGGACCCATGCTTTCCTTGAGATGACCTGCTCCTCTTTCTCTCACTTGGTTTCACTTTGCTTCTGCATGACAGAGGTTGGGGATTTCGTGGTCTCAGAAGTTGTTGACTTCTTCTTCTTGCAGCCGACAGTCAAAGCGAAGGCGAGTAGAACAGCCACCAACACAGCAGCGATGCGGCGAACCATAGAAGTCACCTCCAATTTGGGCGAAGCGATTTTCCCCAATCGACTAAGCGACTAAAAACCTGACAGAGTTCCATGCTTGGATGTTAACTTCTTGAAAGGGACAGTTACTTTAGTGACCTTTGAGGGCGGCAAGCAAAGACACTGGGGATGGCGCCGTTGGTGGTGAAGTGTCGTGCGGTGGTTAGGATGGCTTTCATAACCCGTTGGTGAAAGAGAGACAAAAGACCCCCTTTTGTCTCTTTTCACTACCTAAACGCCTCCCATAAGCCCAAGATCACGCCCGCATAAAAACACTCCAAAAGAGACAAAAGTTTGCACCAAAGAGTAATTGTCTCCTTGACAAAAACGAAACCGCCAGCCCGTTTGAAGGCTGGCGGTCGGCGATGAAGGGCGCGGTTAGGCTTGGGTTTCGTCATCGCTTTGGTCGCACAAAGTTTCGCCGTCATCGTCGTCTTCAATTTGGTCATCGTTAGAAGCAAAAAGAAGTTCACGCAACGCAACTCCTTCGGCTTGCCGATAGCGACGCTCCAAGTCAGCCAACCGCCTTTGTTCGGCAAGCCAACGCAGGTGCATTTGGAACTCGTTCACGCTAATCACCCCCCTTAAGCGATTGGGCGCGAGCCCAAAAGAGCCCGCGCCCTTGATTTGCTCAGTCTTCAACGACTGTTGCCTTCACGGGAAAGACGCCACAGTCGCAACGAAGCAAGGTCACGATGATGATTTCGCCGAAGCCAACTCTTTCTGCTTCAAGTTCCTGATAGCGTTGACCACAAAATGGGCAAACGGGTTGGTCGCCACGATAGTAAGCCCGCAAAGCCACCTCGTAAACAGCGGGAACGCCATTAAGGCATCGGTCACTTTCACGGCGAACTTGGTCGCTTTGACCTTTATCGGCTTGATTGGTTGCAGCGTAAATGTCCACACTTAAGAGAATGCCGACTGCTTGCATGTAGGTTTCGCTCGCGACCCAACCACATTGGTCACAAGACAGAGCCACGAAAGGTTGCTTTCCCGAGCGCCAACCCAAAGCAGGGAACGCAAACGAGCCACAACAAGGACATTTCCCAATAACGCCATCGTTGAGCCTTGCGACCCGAACCGACCAACCGCAAGCAGAACACTTTGCCGAGCCTGCAACGATAACGCCACAAATGACCTTAATTGTGACCTGCTTTTCACGGCAATCAGGACACTTAAGACCCGAAACGACCTTTGTTGTGACTTGACTTTTTTGCGTTACTGTGCTAATCTGCTTTTGGGCAGTCATTTGAACCACTCCTTAGCGCTTAGTTTTCAGAGCGGGATGCCCCGACATCCCGCTCTGTCGCTCTAAATTATACAATGATTGAACAGTTATGTAAAGCCCCAAAACCCTACCAGTTTACCCCTATTTTACCGCTATTTTGGCGGATTTTCGTGAAACCGCGTCTTGCCAAGTCTTGCGTTCACACATTCAATCACGCTACACTTATCGGCGGGTGATGAAAAGATGCCCGTGATTGTTGAGGGAAAGACTTACGAGTTGATTAGCAAAGTCGCAGAGCAATTTGGAGTGACAATCCCTGCGTTGCGTCGCGCAAGCGAAAGAGGCTTAATCCCGTTCATTAAAGTTGGCAGGCATCGGCTCATTGATGTTGAAGCAGCACAACGCTTTATCACAACGCAATACAAGCGCACAATTGCACAAGCACAAAAGCAAGTTTGGGCAAGACGAAGAAAACGAATGCAAGCAAAAGTAGCCCCCAAAGGTGAGGTGAGCGAGGATGCGGCTTAAAAAAGACCACGCCCGCGTGGCGGCGCGGGCGCTCGTTGATGCTTTGGCAGCAACAATCGGGATAGAAGGTGGTGACGCCCAATGGCGAACACCATTTATAGTTTGACGCAACTCTATGCAGTAGTAGAGGGCAAAATCCCTGAAAACGATGCCATTAGTCGCCAGATTTTGGTCGCCTTGCTTGCGTTGAAAGCGTTTAACCCCGACAATGCTTTGACCCTTCGGTCTATAGCGAAAGCCATCGGAGCGCATCCCCAGCAAGTCAAACGCAAGATCACGGGCGACCGACACTGCTATTCACGCCTTAAGGGTTTGGTTCGCTGGGAAAGCGGTAAGGGACGCAAAGGAACGAGAGTTTGGCTTTCAGCGGAAGGCAAGGCAGCCGCTATCGCTTTACTTGCAAGTGTGACATTTCCGCAGCGACCCCAAAGCAGCCTCTTTGAAGACCCGCAAAAATGGCTGCAAGTATTGGCTCTCTTTGCGACTGACCAAAAGCCACAGCCAAATCGGTCAGCAAAAAATGTCACACCTACTTTAAAGAATATGTTCAGACCTTTAGTGTCTTTAAAAGACGAAGACCTTAAGGTGCGCCATGCGAACGAGTTCAAAACTTTCATCAGAGCAACGACTGCTATCTTCAACCAGCCTTTAGGCAGGAACGACTTTGGCTTTCGTTGCAAAGTCGGGAAAACGCTACTTGCCGAATTCCCGCTTGACGCCGCTATCGGCATTATTCGCCATGCCCAAAGAGCGTGGTCTAACGCAACGCCAGCCCAAGTCTTACGGTTCGCGTTGAAGCACAAGGAAGCGCTCTATGAAGCCCACTTGCGCGAATGTGAGCGACGAGAAACTTTGCGACGAATCAAATCAATCATGCTACCCTTTGAAGTCAAACCCGAAAAGCCAAAGCAACCACCAATGAGCCCGCCAATGAAAGGCGACCGAGCCGAACGGGCAGCCGAAATCGTTGCGAACGACCAACCCTTGCAGCCAATCGCTCAAAGACGCGGAAAGAAACAATGCCCCCGTTGTGGCGCTGAAGGCTTTGAACTTGTCCTTAAGCGCTTTGACCGCTACTATCCCGAAATTCCATGCCCTGAAGCAGACCGATGGAACGGCGTTGAAGTTTGCGGTTACTGCTTCAAAGCCTTACGGATTGATGAAATGAAAGCGGTGTTAGCAGTCAAAGGCGACTTTTAGGCTGCAGACCTTCCCATCTAACTCGATTTGAAGGGATTCCCTGCTTGAGGGTGAAGGGTAAAGGTGGGAAGGAAAGGCTCGTTCATGTCCCAGAAGCACTTTACTCTCAATTGCTTGCTTACGCATATCAGAGGGGCTTAAAACCGACCGATAAGTTTTTCAACTTGAACCGAAAGAACGCCCACAAGATGTTGGTTAAGGCAGCGAAACTGGCTGGGTTAAACAAGAGGGTCTATCCCCATTTGCTTCGTCACAGTTGCGCCATTGAGAGGTTGAGGCAGACAGGAAATCCGAAGGCACTTCAGTGGCACTTGGGTCACAGCAGCATGGCTATGACGATGAGGTATTTAGGCTTTAAGTTAAGTTTGAGGAGTGAGTAAAGGATATCTTAAACATATCTTGACTTCTCCTTTGAAGCATTGATAAGGTGGAGGCGATAAATATCCTTGTGGTTGCACAGCGAAAACGAACCATCAGCCCATCGTTGAGCTGGCAGTGAGGTAATGATTGTTCGCTTCTTGTCCACACTTACAAAGCACATGACTAAGATGAATCAGAACGGTTTGAAGCCTTTCTCGTTCTAATAATTTTGATGACCTTCTCAACGACTTCCTTTACCTCTTTAAAGACGCCTTCCTCCCTCAATAACCCTTCTGCCCGAGAAAGGAATTCCTTGACAGCATCCTTCTCTGTTTGCTCCAAAACATCTGTATCCTCAATGACTTTAGCCATCCATTCAATTTCCTCCCTGTTCTTTCGCTCCAAAAATCTCCTAAAGACCTTGCGGAAAAGTTTATCACCTTCTTCCTCTATCCTACTATCAGACTTCAACAATTCTCCATAAAGCCTAAGGAAGGGTGCTGTTGTGTTCACTTGGTCTGACTTCTCCAAGAGGAGGTCCCTCAAGTCTCTTCCGAAGACACTTACCAAGTCTGGGTTGAGAGCCCCTGGCACATATTTCCATTTTCTTTCTAATTCTTCGCTTACTTTTATTTCACCCGTTAACACTTTCTCAGCGTGCTCGAGGAGAGCGTCAAAGAAGGCTTGTCCCATATTTAACTGCTCCCCACGCTTTACAAGGTTAAGGAAAAGTTTGAAGGTAAGGGTGGAGTTTGTGAGGTGAGATAACCATTCCTCCTTATTCAGGCTCTGAAGCCCTTTCTTCAAAAACTCTTGATAGCCTGAAATATGTTCCTCGGGACAGGAGTCCAAGATCAAAAGGTAAAGGTCAGAAATTTGAGGGTCAAATTCTGTTTGGGTCACTACAGTGGCTAAGCCCTTCTTTTCTGTTAAGCGGCGGATCAACTTCTCCAACTGAGGCTGTGATTGGAATTGGAAAAGAATTTTTTTCAAGTTTGAGTAATGACTGATCACACTATCCAAAGGGAAGAAATCGTCCAACCCCTTTTCAATTGCCACACTTAAGGTCTCTTTCACCCATCTGCTGATCATCATCCGCTCTCCTATTATATGGTCAGAACCCAACTCTACAAGTCGGTTGAAATATTCTTTTCTTTGCCGAATCCTTTGAAGACAGATAGAGACAAATTCCTCAAGAATTTGGGGGTAATTTTGAGGCTGACTTAGTATGTCGTTCCAGAAAAGACTTGAGCCCGATGAGGCGTTACCCCAATAGTATTGGGAATATGTTGGAGGAGATTGACCCTCCAATAAAGCGACCACGCACCAAGCAACAGTATCAAATTTTTGATTGCTATGGGCTTGGTAAAGGTGATGAAAAATTTGTCCGCCGCTTACCATTGAGTTCAGTAGGTTCTGGAAAACTGAGGAAGTGTTAGGGCTGTCAACAAAGGCGATGAGGCTTTTAAGTAACTCTTTAACTTCTTCGGGCTTGGTCCCTTCGCTATGCAGTTTCCCCCTTACTGCTTCAACTACACCCTGCCACTCACCTGCACCTAATCCCGAGAAATTCGGAACCGCCAACAAGCAGTAGACGATATCTCCCAACCTATCCATCTTTCCAGAGTCTATTTTGGAAGATAACTCTTGAAGAACTTCCCTCTTAGAAACCTTAGGGACAAAGTATCTAATCAAAGTTAAGTCCTCACCGCCGATCCTTGTAAAGGCTTCCAAAACCATGAAGTAATCGGTAGCATCACCATTTACTCTGAAACTATCTAATTCACCTTCAAGTCCCAATTCCTTTGCCCTCATAAGGATTTTCAAAACTCCTCTAACCCAATTGTCTGTGGCTTCCTTTGGTGGCTTAGTTTCGGAGAGGGAGACCAGAAGGTGACTGACGAGTTTCTTTCCATTCCCCTCGTCTAATCGCTCAGACAATAAGACTAAACCTTCACAACTCCTTTCATCCAATGTGTCCCAATTTCCGCTCACTTGAAATACAATCTCTGACAGGAACTGGAAGATGTTAGTGGGGACATTTTCAACGGAAACTAAGGCTAAGGAAGCCTTCCCAATTTGATCTGGTTGCTCCTTCAAATCCATCTTGTCCAAAATGTCCTCAACAACTTCAATAAAACCTGGGACATTAGAAAGCCTCTTCAGCCGTTCCCCATCCCCGCTAATTAGCGCTTCCCTTACCTCGTTTCCGATCAGGACATGAAGTGCTTTGTTAGGGTGGACATTGAAATAAAGGGCAGCCAAAAATTTTTGCCATTCGTCCCTTTTCTCTCCCAGTAGATCCAAAATCTTAGGGTTAGGGAGTTCACCTGAAATTAGTTTCTCTTCGTCAATCTCGCCCTCAAAAAGGACATATAAGGCTTGAAACCCTAAGGGAATAGTTCCACACCACTGCTGGTGCAAAGCGCAAACTCTGTTAACAAATTGCTTGATATCTCTCGGCGTTAGAGATCGGGAGACTTTCTTGGGACGAAAGCGAAAAAGTCGCTTAACAATGTTCAACTCCACATCATTCTCATGTTGGGGGAATGCTTCCTTCAGACATTTCTCCAAGAATTTGTCCCAATCTGAAAGGACGGGAGGAGGAACATGGAAAGTAATCTGAAAAGTTTTGGAAGCAAAGGCATTGGGCAGTTCATCTTCTTCCTCTTCATCAGAACTCCAAAGGCGTTTTAGAATGCTGGGGTCATGAGGGACAATCAGCCAAACCCTTTTCCTCCACTCCGCCTCTCTATCTAACTCAAAGAAAGTCCTCATTGTCGCCCAAATACCTCTTGCTTCATCAGTATTCAAGCGGTCAAGGTTGTCCATAACGATGACCAAACGGCGCTCCTTTTCCTCCAATCCTTCCTTCAAAACCTTAACGAACATCTCTAAAAATTCCACCGATGTTGGGTCTGGAGTTCTAATGGCAGTGGAGTGTTGAATCTCTTGCATTTTCTGGAGATACAAAGCCTCTAAGTCCTCAGGTTTACTTTTTTTATCTTTTGACTTACGAAGCCGAAACCAGATCCAAGAGACAAAAACAATAGCGAATGGAATTCCAAGAATTACGAAACCAACCCGCTTCCAGAAACTCCGACCTTCAACATTGACAAGAGCACTGCCTAAGGGCAGTAAGATTAGGAAAGATACTAACACCTTCCCCCACCCAGTCAAAACAGGTCTTGTTTCTGTTATCACGGTTTCCTTTCTTTGAGTCAATTTCTCTTTAACTTCGTTGTAAGTCTTATCTCCTATCCAACCTCTTTCCTTCAAAAACTCGGCGAGTCGTTCCAAGAAAGACCTGCGAAGTGGGTCGCCTCGGTGAGCCCATGTATCAAAGACGAAGACAGCCAGATTCTTTTTGCATCTTATCTTCCTTTCAAGGATTTTTATGACTGTTGACTTCCCACTGCCCCATGAGCCAACTAAGGCAATAGCCTTACCACCTTCACCTCCCATCACTGTTTCGTAAAGGGCATCAGCAATTCTTTCATGAGAACCAAACTCATCTTGTTCTACAGGTTCGTCTGAGAGAAATTTTGTGGGACACGGCACAAGAATTACCTCCCTTAGCGCTGTCTTTCGACCTTCGCCTTTAAGATGTAAAAGTCTTTGAAGTTGGCAACGATTTCGTAGTAAGGGCTGGCAAGGAAAATGTCCAGCAACCTATCATAGTCTTTTCTTTCCATTGGCCACCAGTTCGCCCTTCTCTTGACAACTACGAAAAGGACGGGGCGCTCTTTTATCCTTTCCATTAACTCCCTTTCGTCTTTAATTTTGACTTTTTCCTTCCCATCCATCTGTCTTAATGCTTCCTTGTTTGCGCCCCACAGACAACGAATGAAAGGGTTGGGGAACAGGTAAATCTCCCTTCGGTGGGCCAAAGGGACAGCGAAAGTGGTCATAGCACTGACACTTGCCTCCTCAGGGATTTTCTCCCTCAATAATTGCCAAACAATTTTCGCCTCCTCTTTTTCCAACTTGTCCCTTGTGAAGACCGAAAAAGAACTTTTCCCGTAACGAACCGCAAAACAAAGAAGGCAAAGAATCCAGAGAGCCAAGAGAGCTATCTTCCACCACATCCTTTCCCTCTCAGGAAGCCCTTCCATCCATCTCACAATTCTGCTCCATCCCCTCAAGTTAGCGACCATAACCCAAAATATGACCAAAGCACCGTGCTGAAAGCCTAAATCCCTCATGGCAGGTCTTTCGCCCAAAGTGACAAAAGCAAAGCAAGGTAGACCGAAAACCAAAAACTCAAAGCCAATTATAGGGACGAAACCGAAAGGGGCTAAGAGGAGGAGGGGATAGAAGCCGGGTGGCGTTGCTATTCCTCTCGCCATTACCATCTCCCTTATCACTGTGAAGGGATGGGAGAGTATGTTGGTAAGGATTTCCAAAGGAGTTTTTCCCCAACGCTCGTAAAGGGCAAGGTAAAAAACTTCCTTTGCCCCACTCAACCCTTTCATCACTGTTGCAGCCAACCAAAACCAGAAGGAAGCAAGGATGAGGGCGAACAGACACCATTTCCTACCGCGAAACATCCCCCAAAAGCTAAGGCAAAGAACTGGCAAAACCACATCCTCACGACAAGAAAGGGCGAAGATTATGGCGGCAAAGAATTGACCAATCCTACCTTCCTCTATCGCTAAAACAGCCCAAAGAAGGAAAGGAAGGGAAAGAACCAAAGGGTGAAAGTCAAAAAAGAGCATGGAGAAGAAAACAGGGTGAAGGAGTGAAGCGAGGGAGAAGAGGAGGGCAAAGGAAGGGGAAGGAAGCCAACGAAAGGAGAGGCAGTAAAGGGGTATGGCGCACAAGCCGAAAGAAAGGGACTGGAAAAGGAAGAACCAGAAGGGATGAGGGTAAAGGCGGTATAAAGGAACGAAAAGGAGAAGGATGGGGGAAAAGTGGTCAGCGAAAAGGTGGAGACCTCTTAAGGTCAAAAAGGGTGTTTCACCTTGAGACATTAACCATACCCCTTGCATGAAAATCCCCAAATCGTAAGCGTAAGCGGTCAAGCGGTGGAAACGAAAGAGGGAGAAGAAAAGAAAGGAGGACGAGAACAAGCAAACGCCAAAGATAAGGGTAAGCGAAGAAAGCCTTTCAACCCTCTCCCTTTCCAACACAGCCATTCGCTCCCCTTCGGTTAATGTTGGGTGCAGACTTGCTCGGTGGGAACTTGTTTTCCTGTAGACCTCAAAACATAAGGAGCCCACCTTTCTTTGAACTCACGCTTGGCAAAATATTTCCACCGCTTCTGCATCGTTATCTTCTCCGTTGGGTCAGGGAGAAGGCAATAGTTGGGATTGTCGTCAGGCATCGTTAGGACATAAGTGAAAGTCACATTGTTGGCAACGATGTCCTTGAAGCGACGGGTCTCGGAATAGTTCTCAGGGTTCTTTCCATCATGAATCTCCACCCACGAACCAGGATAGGCGAAACCTTCAAAGAGCAAGAAGGCAGGGTCGGAGATAGAAGGCTTGTTAGACCAATGAATGCTCCTTTGACCCCAATCATTGCTTGAAGCGAGATAGACCTTCAAGTTGATGGGATGGGGTTGGGTTGGGTCTGAAGGGATGTCAACGGAACTTTCGTGAGGTTCAGTGTAAAACATTAGCAAGGAAGCGTCCCAGATTTGGTCGTCAGGTTCAAAGGGAGGGGAAGGGAAAGGAAACTTCAGGTAAATGCGGGCGATGCGGGACGGGTCGTCGGCAAAACCGACAAATAAACCGCCCCGATAGGTGGAATAGCCAAATCGGTAGTTTCGGAAGGTAACAGGGTTCTTGCGAAAATCCAACCGACTATCCACACTGGCATGGTCAGCGACAGGAACTTTGTCTATGACGACATAGCAGAAAGTGAGGGGGGCTCCCTTCACTCCAAAAGACTCTCTCTTGTCCGATTTGGCAAGATGGTTGCCTACCTTCACAGGTAACAACAGATTTCCTGAAGGCTTGGACTGCATAGAAAATAGGGCGGTCATATGGGAAATCAAAAGAATCAACGAAAGTAGTTGTAGTAATGCGCTGGTCTGGAGATGTGGGAGAGATAGGAGTTAAGGAAGAGACAGGATAAAGGGCGCCATGGGAACAGGGGCGAGGGGAGTCAGAGAGGAGACCTCGGTAAACAATATAAGCGTTGCCTGAAGGTTCCCATTCAAGGTAGATTTTCTTTTGAGGGGTAAGGCGAACTTGCGTAATTCTAATCCATGCAGGCGGAGGGGGCGGATCAGGAGGTTTACAAATGCAATGTTGCCCCGTCCCACCATATCCACCTTCAGAAGGTGGAGGTTCTTGGGCGAAAAGGAAGATACCTAACGCCACCATCACGCTCAAAAGAACAACCACCAGGCTTATTCGTGCATTATATTTCTTAATTTATGTGCAATGAGAAAAGATATACAACTTGGATCAAAAAAGAAATGTATAAGCAAAGATAAAAGAATTATTAATATCATAATTAAATTATTAACTAAAAAAGAGAGTGATAATGGTATTAATGAAAATAAAATAATTTCGTAACGATAACACATTTTAATTATTATTGTATTATCTGACATTTCGAGGTAATAAACATTATTACCCAAATATGCAGGAAATAAATTCAATAGGACAATAATATAATAGTTTTTCTTTTTATGAATTATCATATCAATATCACCAAAATATGGATATAATGCTTCTTTAATTATTTTCTTTATACTTTCATCATTTATGTAAATAGGATTAAGAACTGCTTTTTGAGATCTCAACAATGCTTTATATCCATATCTTATAATTATTTGATATCCTCTTAAAAAACTATAAAATAAAACTATCGATAATAATGATAATGTAAATACATATATTATTAGGTTCAAAAATAACATAATTACTTGATCTGTCATTTATATTCCCTCCTCAAAAGCAATTTCAACACCTACAATACCGAACCATTGTATTGTAGCCCATAATGTTATTAAATTGACCATCATAGTGCGAAATTGATGTCTTCCTCTTGCACAATGTCCTCCTTCGATTTCTATCCAATGTTCAGGAGGTCTAAATCTACATTCTTCTGGGAAAGGTATCAAACTAATGATAAATCCAATATTACTGTAATTTGCAACGTATCTTTCAAGATAATATGCTAATCTATCAACCCATTGTTGATCTATAGGTAAACCTATAAAGTCCTCTAAAGCAGGCCTAAGAAATGGATTATTAAAGAAGGGAACAAATGCACTATATATCAAAGCAGCAAGAACATATACACTAAATGCTCCTGTTTTATCTACATTATTTATCGGATCTGCATCAGCGTACCAATAAAAATTCATGCCAGCTCGCTTTTGATCCTCACTGACAAACCTACCAACTTCAGGGTCGTAATATCGTGCCCGCATGTAAATTAAGCCTGTCTCTTCGTCCGTTGGATGACCTATCTGAGCAACATACTTGAAACTGTTGGCTCGTTGACCCTCTTGCCCACGAACTGAACCATAAACATCGTAGTCATACTTCGCCACGACGATACCATTGCTTGAAACCAAAGCACGACAAGAACCTAAACCGTCATACACGAAATAATCCCTCGCCAAAATTTGCCCGTTAGCATCCTCGTCTATCCTGCAAACATACCCCATCGCACCCGGAACATACCACCTCTTCGTCCCATCACTTCGCATCTCTCCAATCACTGTCTGCCCGTCATAGACATACTTCGTCGTCAACCCTCCCACGACTTGCTTCTCCACCCTCATCCCGTCAGCGCGATACCTGAACCTAACCTCCCCTTCATTGGGAACGATGACCCTAATCAACCTGTTTTGAACATCCCACTCATACAATCTCTTGCCATCGTTCACACAGTTCCCATTAGCATCGTAACTGAACACCCTCGTCCCATTCTCATCTGTCAGGCTCACCAATTGGTTCAAAGCATTGTAAGCGTAACTCGTCATCTTCACCGTCCCATTGGGAAACTGTTCTGTTTTCGTCAACCTATTGCCCACCCCATCAAAGGTGTAACTTTGCACGACCCCATCGGGGTAAGTCACCCTCACCAATCGGTTCAACTCGTCATATTCATAACTTTCCACCTTCACCGTCCCATCCCCTTCCGTCATCTCCTGCCTTATTCTGTTTCGCAAGTCATCGTAGGTGTAGGCGAACTTCCGAACCCGTTGGTCATTCACCTTCCAATCCACACTCAAAAGCATGTTTTCTGTGTCCCAAACAAATTCCGCTATTAACTTTTTCGTCGGGTTACCATTGGCATCTTTCTCTATAACGGCTTCCATCCTTTTGATTTGACCAATGGGATAACCGGAAAATTGAAAGACGGTTGCATTTCCTAAGGGATCAATTACTTGCCTCAACATCGGTAGTGGTTCCTCTTCAGCCTCTCCCTTTATCACTGATTGACTAACCATCGCAGGTTCGTATTCATACCTCACTTGCCATCCGTTCGAGTAAACTATTTTCGTCTTCATCCCAAACAAGTCATACTCATACTGGATTGTCCCTACCTCTGGGTCTGTGACTGCTATCAATCTTCCTGCGTTGTCGTAGGTGTAACTTGTCGTTCCCCTCCCGCTCTCCGTCACTGCAATCACTTGCCCGTCCCCATCATACGCATACTCAACATAACTCCCATCAGAATACTCAACCCGAACAGGCTGGCCAACAGCGTTATAGGTGATGGTGGTCACTTGTCCCTTCCGATCCCGAATTTGGATGGGTCTCCCCAACAAGTCGTAAGTCGTTTCGGTGTAACTTCCGTCAGGGTAAATCAACTTTCTCAAATTCCCATACTGGTCATACTCATACCGCCAAATCCGCCCTTCTGGGTCGGTCATCTTGATTTTTTGTCCATACTGGTCATACTCAAAGGTCGTCACCCCTCCCTTGGCATCCACAACCTTCTTCACATTCCCTCGGTTGCCCGGGTTGGGGTCATCGGTGGGATAGTAGTCCGTCTCCGTCCTTCTCCCCATTGGGTCTATTGTCGCCTTCCGCTGGTGAAACTTGTTTTCACCCCAGTATTCAAACCTTGTCTCTATCCATTGAGGTGATTGGTCAAAATAAGAGCGCAAAACCTTTAAAGTTTCCATGTTCCCTTGACCAGGATTTATCACTTTTTGCGCTTGCTCATCTATGACAGCATCATAACCCAACCACTTCTCTCCCACCAAAAGGGTTCGCATTGGGGAATAAACATGTCGGAGGTTATAGGCAATATCCCATTCCCAAATCAAATCGGCTCCACTGCTAACGAAGTATCCTATCGTTCTTCCCCATGTCCCAAAGCACCATCGCCCTGCATAGGGGATTTGCATCCCGTCGGGGCGGAAAAAGTGAACGACATGCAATACTCCCGGCAATCCCCCATACACCTTCGCTTGCGCCCTTAATCCACTGGGATACCTGATCTCATCTACCCAAAGGCAGGTTTGGTGAATGTAAGGGTCGGGAACAAAGCCTGCGGATGGTGATTCGGAGATCGGCTCTTGCAGCCGATACCGAATCTCCGTCACCTTCCCCATCGGGCTCGTGATAGATGCCAACAATCCGTCTTCCACTCCCTCGTTCCCTGAAACGCTGGTGTACCCGTAAGTGGTTGTCCTACCTGCAGGGTCAGTTACTTTCCACAGATTCCCTTCGCTGTCATACTCATACTGCCAAACCCTTCCTATCGGGTCAGTTATTTTCACTATCCTCCATTTGGGTTCGCTTGAACTCCCCACATTCCCCCAACTGATTTGCACCCCTCTACCCACTGTGTCAACAATCTTCGTCAGCAACCAATCCTTGCTACCGTTAGGGTAAGTGACTTCTAAACCATACTCAAAGACAACAGCATTTCCGTTTCGGTCCTCTATTCTCGTTGGCTTATACCATCCCGTCGGTAGACCTTCTGAATCTCTACCGAAGGCGTAATAAGTCGTGATTGTCCCGTCCTTACTCTTTCTCGTAAACTCCAAAGCAAACTCGCTGACTTCCTCCCCGACAGGAGGCGGTGGGGCTTCCCCTTGGATGTTTCCTTCCAAATCAGCCACATAAATTAACTGCGAGAAACTACCGTCACTTTGCTGAGCCCTAACCATCCATTTCGTCCTCGCTGTCTTATCGTGGACGAAGACAGGTGGTGTGATCAAGCCATCGGCATCAACTTGATAGGGCAACACCGTCCCGTTCCATGTCTTTCGGTCCAAAGTCCCAACAGGGTCTTGTGGGTCAGTGTAGAGAACCATGTCATAGGAAAAAGACCATCCCTTCCCGAAAGGTCCGATTTTGTCATCGTGGGCATTGTAAGTTCTCGTGCACGCTATGTTCATCCCCCTTGAAGGGTAGGATAAATCTGTCTCCGTCACCATCAAATTCCCTGTAGCAAGATTGATGGAACGGTAAAAGGGGGTCCAAGGGAACTTCCCACATCTCTCCTCAAACCTATACGGACCTTTGCCCTTCAGCGATTTCATTTCTGAAAGGCGAAGAACACGGACAGCAGGGGATGAATCTTGGATGGCAGAATTAAGGCGATAGATGCGTTGAGAGATTGGGGAGACAGCGTAACCAAAACCTGGCGGTAAAGTTATAGCGACTGCCAAGAGGACGACAAAAGGGGAGAACCATCGGTGCCTCCTTAGCCTTCTAAGCATCCTCCCGATTCTCATCTTCCTTCTCCTCCCTTGAAGCTCCTCCCTACACCCAACCCTTTCAGGGTGGGTTTCGCTACCATTATAGCGTCAACTTTTTTTTTTCGTCAATACTTCCCGAGCACAACCAAGACTGATGCCTTCCAGTCATCCCCAAGTTGCTCTTTTGGCAAGAAGGTTTCAACAAACTGCCACACTTCCTTTTCCTCCTGCCCTTTCCTTGAACCTAAGACTAAAGGTGGAATTGGGTTGACAATCCAAATCCCTTCACGCTCAACCTTCGTCACAACGACATAATGACCGCCGAAAAGCAAGAGGGCTGGCAGCCTTATCTCTTTCAAACCTTCAAAATTGACCTCAAAAGCGCTTGTCCTGATCCCCAACTTTTTGGCTGCTTCCTTGAGATTAAAAAGGCTTGTTCCTGTCTCATCAGTTTTTGCCATTTTGGAAATTTGTTCAACGGAAGGTATGGATTCATTCGGGAAGTAGGATTTCAAGAGCCAATAGAGAGCAGCAGGTCCGCACATAGACCAAAGCAATTGTTGCCTCTTCCTCCTTTCTTCGTCTCTCTTCAAAACCCGATAGTAAACCTTCCCCGCTCTATCAGGCAATTTACCTTCATTCAGGTCTGCAATGGCTCTCGCCGCAAGGACGCTTATGGGGCTGTCAGGGAATTGAACCATTACTTCGGTAAAAGCATTGATGGCTTTTTGCTTCCAATACTCCTTCTCCCTTCCATCCTTCGCCTCTCTCATCCTCCCGCGATAGCAGCAGGCAATTTGATAAAGGGCTCTTTCGGGCAAGGAGTAAGGTTGCGTTGTCCTGAAAGACCATGTCCCGTCATAGTTTCGCAATAATTCACGAAACTCCTTAATCGCTTCATCCCATTTCTTCTGCTTTGCATAAGTGTAAGCGATTCTCCACCTCGCCCAAGCGGAAAGTTCGCCTAAATGCTTCCTTAGTTGCTCCTTATCTTTTTGCTCCTCTCCCGCTTTCCTTAAAGACTTCCTGTTGCTTCCAAGGAACTCCCTTTGCTTTTCCTCTAAAGTGGAGAGAACTTTCTCGTAATAGTCTCTGGCTTGCTTATATCTCCCCTTACGGTAAAGTTCGTCCCCGAAGGAGAAGAGTTGCCTTTGTTCTATTTGGTTTAAAGGGAGGTCTTTAAGGAGTGCATCGATGTCAGGTTGGGAAGTTTGTTTGGGTTTTGAAGGTTGAGAGGCACGAAAGACAAGGGCGGACACGGAAAAGAATGCAAGGGAAGCAAAGGCAATCCCTATGACCCATCGCTTCATCTCTCTCCCTCCAGCACAAAAATTTTAGTGCATGGCAGTAAATAGGTTCAGTTCAAGAAATTTACATCCCTCTCGGCTCAAGGAGTTTTGGGGTCAAAAGGATTATAAGTTCACTCTCTCGAACCTCTTTCCTGTGGCTCTTGAAAATCTCACCCAACAAAGGTAGGGAAGAAATCAAAGGGAATTTTGTCGTCACCTTACTCTCCTCCCTCTGCCTCAAGCCTCCCAAAACAACTGTCTGTCCCTCCCTTACCCAAATTGTTGCTGTCGCTTTCCTCGTCGCTAACTGGGGTAAACCTTCCGTAGTTATCCCAACAACACTGGAAACCTCTGGAGTTATCTCCAGCAATATATCCCCTTCTGCCCCTATCACGGGCATTATCTCCAACTTAACACCAGCAGTTATCGCTTGTAACTGGAAGAAGGGGACGATAGGGGTAGGTTGAGTTGGGGTTGGTCCGAAGAAGGGTGCTGTCCTGAAGTAAAGTTCTTGAACTACCTCTATGGACGCTTTCTTGCCCGAAACTGCGCTCACTTTAGGTCTCGCTAAAGTTTTTGCCTCCCCCTTCTCTATTAAAGCCTGAATCTGTGCGAGGAATTGACTGGGCAAACCTGCACCCTCTTGAAGGACAAGCAGAAGACCTGGGAAATTTGATGTCCCCCATTCACCTTTCAACATCCCCCTCTGTCCGCTCAGCCCGATGGCTAACTGCCTCATCCCCCTCTCACTTACCTCCAAAACTTGCGCTTCTATGACCACTTGCCTTGCAGGTCTATCCGCTTTCTCTATCTCCTTCTCCACCCTATCCAAAAACTCTTTCGGTCCCGTCACCAAGACAGCGTTTTGGTCTGAAAGGACTTTAACGATGCCTGTAGGGATGGCAGGGGAAAGGATTTGAGGAATTTGCTCAGCCTTCAAAAATTTCAAGTCGAACCTTCTCGTCTCCAAGAGGGCTGATAGGGTGGGTGAAGTCCATTTTGTGGGGTCTCCCCACTCACCTATCAAAAACCTCCTTTGATTAGGGTTGCCAGATTGATGTTTCTCTTCTTGATGTTCCCCTCCCCCTCTCAACATTGGAATGACGATGTATTTTGTCCCCATCAAAACCATCCTAAGAGCCTCTTCTACACTCACATCCGATAGCCTTACCGTTACCTTCTCATCAGCACTACCAACAACTAACAAGTCAATTCCTGTCTGCCTCGCTATCTCCTCCAGAACTTGACTCAGCGGGGCATTAACTGCTGTCAATGTCACTTTATCCTTTCTCTCCACCGTCTTCTCTGCCATCTTTGTTTCCGCCGGTTTTGTCACCAATTCTGTTGGCTTTTCCTCCCTTTGCTGTTGCCTTTCCGGAAGGGAAGGTGAAGGAAAAGTGGGTCTTTGGGCAGGTTGAGGTGGTGGAGGAGCAGGGGTGGTTGTAGGGGGTAAGGGAGCGGTAGTTGTGCTTCTTTGAACCCTCATTATGTTTCCATCCTTCTGAACTTCCCATCCCGCCCCTTTCACCACAACATTTATCGCCTCATCAACAGGGACATCTTGCAAATTGATCGTTATCCTGCTGACAGGCAAGTCAGCGGGCAAAAGCAAATTAACCTTCCCTTTCTCAGCTATCTGCCTCAGAACCTCTGAGGCGTCGGCATTTTGTGCGTTCAAAGTCACCTTCCCTTCCTTCACTTCTACTTGTAGGATTGGGGATGGAGGTTGTTTTGTCAAAAGTAAGCCTTTTTCCGTCTTCATTAAACGGGCTCCCACCGCTTGGGCTATCAAGGATAAGGCTTCTTCGGGCGAAACACCCCTTAAGTGCAAGGAGACAGTCCCTGTAACAGAGTTATCGATGATGAGGTTTAATCCTGTTGCCCTAGCTATCGCCATCGCTACATCCCTAACATCTCCGTCCCGAAAGACCATTAATTGTATGATTTGACCTTGTTGGGTGAAGGAGGGTAATTGAAGGAAGAAGGTCAAAATGGAAACAAAAAACAACTTCCTTCTCATCTCACTCTACCCCCTTTATTTGCTGGACGAGGAAAGAGGGGAAGGGCATGGGTGAGTAGAAGAACTCAACACCCCAATTTCCCCCCTCATCCTCTAATTTCGAAACCAAATTGACATTAACGCTTCCTATCACCAACAACCTGACAGGTTCAGGAATTTGTTCTTGAATTTGAACTTTGAAACCACCATCTGTAGCCCAGATTAGACCGCAAAGGAAAGAATTTGGTTCCTTAGGTATCCAAACAAATTCCTTTGCCACCAAAGCCAAATAACTGCCCTTGCCCACAATTATGTTTCCGAGGGCGGTTAAAGTCCCCTTGCAGAAGACAACAACCCATCCCTTGCCCCCTTCGACCTCACCCTTGACAAAACCGTCACCTTCAAAGAAAAACTTTCCCCCTTCTCCTATTTTGGAGAGGTCTAAGAGGGAGAAGGGTGGAAGGACTATACCTTCACCCCCCAATGATGGGTCAGTTTCTTCAAGCCAAGATGACCAAGAAGGTTTGGGTGGAAGGATAGGAGAAACTTTCTCTTCCAAAAAACCCCTTTCCTTACTCTCGTCCAAACTCGAAATTATTCCCTTGCCCAGAATAAACCTAACTGACCCACCCTCTGAAACAGAAACTTCACCCGTAACTTGAACTTTATCCCCCCTGCTTTCCATCAAAGCGAAGATAGAGTTTCCTGAGAGCAGAATAGATGCGTTGGCGTAGAAGGGACCATAGCAGCGAAATCCTTTCGTCCAGCCAGAGATCTTTACGCTCCTACCGCTTTCGTGTTCTGAGAAGTTAAAATGGGCTTTTTCTTCTTCAAGGAAGTATTGTCTTGGGAACCTCGGAAGAACTCTAACCCTTTTGAAAGGACCCCTCTCATCTTCTACCCTTTCAAGTTTTATGGGGGCGAAAGGGAAGTTGATGAAGAAGGGACCTGGTAGGTTAGGGATTTGCCACCAGCCGTCGAAAGTGAAAATGCCTCTTTGGTTTGGAACCGCCCCAACGACCAAATCACCTTCTTCACCAACACCAACAACGCTCCCACTTTCAACACCTGTGAAAGGTTTTGTTGGAAAAACTTTCTCCCCCTCTTCTAAAGTCAAAACCAAACTCGCTTTCACTAACCCGTTCCCCAAGGGCAGAGGGAAAGGCGGTAGCAGGATTCTGCTTTCCGGGTCAAAGGAGAAGATGGAGACGGCTTTATCACCTATACCCTCAGGGAAAGAGAAATTCGCCCGCTGACTAAACCTCCTACCATTTAACTCCCCAACAACTTGAACCCTAACTTCAGTCCTTGTTTTATCGGGTTGGAAGGAGATAAAAATTTTTCCGCCTTCTGGGAGGGAGACGGAAAGGTTTGAAGGGATTTGACCGTTTTTGAGTTTCTCCTTCGCCAAAACAACTCCAGATTGGCAAAGCAATTTTGCTTGCAGGCTTGAAAAAAGTTTCCTCGTCTCTGAGACGGAGAAGAGGGCTTCTTTGAGCCAGAGGGATGAGTAAAGGGCAATTATGGAGAACAAGGCAACCACTGCCATGATTGCTTGTCCCCTCCTCATAACTCCTCACCCCTCTTATGCAGGGGGATAAAGACTTCCGTCTCAACTATTTCCTCCCTCCCCCTTTCGTCTTTTAACTTCAATCTAAGTCTCAAGATATTTTTCTTTACCCATTCAAAATTCCATTCACCTGAGAAATTTCCTTGTGTAAATTCTCTATTAACGATTATTTCCTGATTATCACTCAATATAATCAAACCTCCCTCTTCCAACTTAATCTCTTCAGCCCTTAATATCCCGCCAACAACTTTTTCTATCAAGAAAATTGCCTTCCCTTGAAGTTCAATGTTCTTTTTCAAGTTATTGGTTGCTTTTATTGTCAAGATAGTAATTTCGCTGGCTAAAGCCAACAATACCCCCATCACCCCTATGGTTACTACCATCTCCATCAAAGTCCATCCTCTCCTCAAACTCATTCCCCCCTTAAGATCCAGAGGACAGGGCAGGAAACTTCACCCCTCTCAACTTTGACGAACAGCCTCTTGAGTTTCGTGGGGATCTTGCTTTCCCTCAAATCTTCGTCAACAAATTCCCCCCAAACCCTCACCTTCCATCCACTTTCATCCCAAGAGGCAGTGTATTGAACGAAGATTTCAGACTCCCCTTCGACCCTCACGAAAACTTCTCTACCTCCCTCAAAACTGACGGGTATATCTTCACCGTTCTCCTTGAAAGCTCTAACTACCCCTGAAATTGGAAAGTGAGGTTTAACTTTCACTGTCCCTTCCTGCCCGGAAAATTTTTCAGGAGGTAATCGGTCAAACGGTATGGTCATCAAGTTCTGGGTTACCTTGAAAGCAACCAATAGCCCCTTACGCTTCAACCTCTCCCTTGAAATGACCTTCTCACACGCCAACAAATTTGCAGCCACTATGCTCAGTAGAACAGCCAATAAACTCGCTGCAACAACGCACTCAAGTAAACTCATCCCCCTCCTATCACCTTTAAAAGGAAGGCCGCAGCACCAACTTCTCTTGAGGCTTTTCCTTGAAAACCAAATGTATCCCTTCAGGCTCAATCTTTTTCACCTCCCATCCCGTCAAAGGTATAGTTTCACCTTCCATGACAGTTACCGTCCTCGCCCCTACTTTCAACACCGCCAATTTCACCTTTTGGGTTATGATCAAGCCAACTAATTGAAGGTTTTCGGGTGAGGTAGGGGGAGAGGGTAAAGGAGAAATTGAAGGGGAAACCGGTTGAGTTTTAGGTCTGATGGCTTCTCCTGTGGGAGAAGGTGGGGGTTGAGATGGTTGAGTTGGAGGTGAAGATTGGTGGGATGGGTAAAAAGGTAAGGGGAAAAGGATTGGTGATTTCGCTTTCTCCTCTCTCTTTTTCTGCTCGGAAGGCTTAAAAGTTAAAGGTGCAGGTGAGTGGGAAGGCATCACCCTTTCAATTGATCCTTCTCCTCCCTTAATCTCTTCCCTCAACCCTCCCCTCACCTTCCCAACCTCACTCTTTACAACCCCCAAACTTTTCTGCCCTTCAAGAGATTTTTCCTTACTTGACAATGAACGGCGCAGGGATATGTTCCAAGATAGAAGGACAAGGACTGAAAGGAGAAGGAATCCTGTTATCCAAAGGTTGATCCCTTCCCTTTTACTTTGTCCCTCTGAACCCCATTGAGACAACAACTCCTCCTGAGCCTTCTTCAATCTCTCCTCCGAACTTTCTCCACCCATCGGTTCAATTTCGATCCAATCTTGACCCATTTTTCACTCACCCTCTATCAAGGTTGAAGTTACCCTTAAAACTTCCCCCACAGTTGTCTTCCCTGCTTTGACCTTCAACATACCATCTTCAACCATCGTCCTCATCCCTTTCTCCTTCGCAACCTTCCTCAATTCCCACTGATTTGCTCCGGAGAAGAAAGCCTCTTTGAGATCCTTTGAGAAGACCAGCAACTCAAAAATCCCTGTCCTACCAAAGTATCCAGTTTGACCGCACTTTGTGCAACCCTTGCCACGGACAAATTTCCAATCATCCTCAGGTTCTTTGCCCATCACTGCCTTTACAGCGGCGACTTCTTCAGGGAGGGGAGGGCTATTGACGGAACAGAAAGGGCAGACAGTTCTGACTAACCTTTGAGCCAGAACACCAAGCAAACAAGCACCAACCAAATAACGCTCAACACCTAAATCCAAAAGCCTCGTCACTGCTTCAAAAGAATCTTGAGTGTGCAAGGTGGAAAAGACGAGATGACCTGTCAAGGAAGCCCTGAAGGCGATGGAAGCGGTTTCCTCATCCCTTATCTCACCAACAAAAATTATGTCCGGGTCTTGACGGAGGATGTGTCTTAGGATTAGGGAGAAAGTCAGACCAATTTCTGGGTGGACTTGGGTTTGAGTCACCATTGGCAACCGATACTCTATTGGGTCTTCAACTGTGACGATGTTGACTGAAGGGCTCGATATAGCCCTCAAGGAAGCATACAGGGTTGTTGTCTTTCCGCTCCCTGTAGGTCCGACAACCAAGATTATGCCTTGAGGGCTTTTTATCAGTTTCTTCCATAAAGCCAAAGTGTCCTCTTCCATCCCTAACTGGCTCAATTCCCTTATCGGTGCTTCCTTAGGTAAAAGCCTCAAAACCACCTTCTCACCTAAGGGTGTAGGCAAAGTGGAGACCCTCAAGTCCAAAGGGACACCATCAAAAGTTCCTGAGAAACGACCATCTTGAGGGAACCTGCTCTCGGCTAAGTCCATATCAGCCATCGCCTTTATCGCCCCAACTAAACGCCTCCCTAAATCTAAAGGCAAGGAAATTCCCATTGGTCTTAAGATACCGTCTATTCTGTAACGAACTAAGTAGCCATTTCTGAAAGGTTCGATGTGGATGTCGCTTGCCCTCTCCTTCACCCCTACCGTTATCAACTCAGAAACGAACTGCTCAACGGGGCGGTGTTCCCTTTCTTGCTGAACCATTTTTCTCACCTTCCAAAGAAGGGAAGGCAAAAACAATATTGGCAGCAGGTCCATCCAAACGAAAGACAGTGATCCCTTCAGACCAACCACTAATTTTCTTTGGCTTATCATCGATTGTTGATGGAGGGATGGAGATGAGGAAGAAACCGTGGGGACTTTCCCAAAAACCAATTGAAAGGACGGTTGTCCCATCCACCCTCCACAAAGCCTTCTTCTGTTCTTTCTGGTCTTTTCGATACAGGAAAGTCACAATAGCGATTTTGTTCTTTTCAAACTGTTGCTTTAAAGCCGCCAAAGAGGTTTGGGATAGGGTGAAAGTTTTAACTGTCCCTTTCCTTCCCCTCAGTTTCAGGAAGAGGGGTAGACCTCTTTCAATTTCATGGACAAAGGGCTTGTCAGGTAGATCGCAAAGACAACGGGTGATCAGACCGGAAAAATCTCCTATGACCTTTTGGTAAGGTTCCTTATCGCCAACAACTCCAACCCCTATTGCCCACATGGCACAGGAGGCAGCGTGAGTGGAGCGCAATGATGGAAGGACAGGGAAACCAAACGAGACGAGAAGGCGGTTAGAGGAGAGGTGAAAGGAAGGATGAGGTTGGGAGAAGGAAGCATCTTCTTTCCCTTCACCCCAAGGTTCAAAAGTCCTTGCATCCACACGAACAGTCATGCCTTTTTTAACTGCCAAGCCGTAACCACCCAAACCACGATAGAGGAAGTGCCAATCGCCATCGGAAAGGAAGGAACCAAATCGGTTAATGATCCTTTCTTTGCTTTGTTTGAATCTGCTTTCATGCCATAAAGGTGATCCTAAGCCGAACTCGTAAAGGATTTTCCCCTCCCTGTCAGTGATAGCGAAGGCAATTTCCCCATTAAGGTTTTTGAGAGTCCATCCGATAGCGATGGTGGAGAAATTGGACAGGTTTTTAAGTGGGACAGATTGGACGGGAGAGAAGGGAGGCAAGCCGACTGCTTGACAAAAATCTTTCACGGTCTTCTGCCATTGGGAGAAAACAGGAGAACAAACCATCACTACCAACCAACCCAACACCCATCGCTTCATGGTTTCTCACCCTCCAAAATTTTAACCCTGCCTTCCAACGATGTCACTCTTTTTCTTATGGAAAAAGCGACCAAGAACAATATTCCCTGCCCCATCTCTCGTCTTCTGAACCATCAGGCGGAGTCTATCGTAAGCGTGATACACCTTCTTGTTGTTAGCCCCCTTATTACCAATCATGCTTCTTCATCGAAAGGCGCCAACTCTACAATATCTAAACCGAGGCCGCTGAAAACCAAATCGGGGTGAAACCCATAAAACCCGTCATCGCAACCGAAGACTAAGTTAGGGTGGTCAGGCTCACCGATGATGATACAGAACTTTCCTGACGAATCCCTTTAGTTGATGGGATTGTTCCGACATATACAACCTCTATCTTCCTTCACACTCAGGAATAACTTCCGCATATACTGCATATGGGTCTATTAGACAGTCGTATAACTATAACAGTCGTATAACAAGGCAATAAGAGAGGCATAAATGGATATCCACCCCGCAGAGAAAGCCACAGGATTGACTAACAAAACACGAATATACCATGGATACTGAGAAACTAAAGAAGCTATCTCAACTGAAATAGAACACATTATTGTGATAATAATTTGAATGAGAGATAGTAACATGATAATGACATATACGAAACAATATGCCTTAAAGCTCATTATTAAAAGAATCTGTTTTTGAGCTAAATATTCCATTAGTACATTTAATTGCCAAATTATGAAAAATAACCAACATACAGATAAAATAATTTCAATGCAAAAAAATTCTATAATCTACCATAAGTTTCGATAATATACTATTTTCAAATTTAACCCCAAATACAAGAAGTTGAATAAATAAGAGAAAAAGCCACATTAAGCTGATTATTCCTAATCTAATCCATGAAGGTAATCTATAGAACCACCCATTCTTTACTCTCATTTTATAGTCCCCCCAACTGGTATCGGTAGCATAGTTGTCCCTGGTATAATTATTATGACTCTTGCATATGATCCTGAGGGGTGGGTGGCAAGGTAGGCAAAGATGACGCCGACACCAAGACCTATTAAGCCCCCTATAAGAGCACCAAGTGGGCCTCCAAGCCACCCACCAATTGCACCTCCCAAAATGGGAGGAGCGCCTCCCGCAATTGTCCAAAAGAGCCACAGATCACGACCTCTTAAGGTCATGTCTATAACAATGTGTGGAAATGCGGTAAGGAACTCCTCCCATTGTTGGGGTTTGGATAACCAACTCAAACATGTAGCATAAACTGTAACCAAACGGCCCTCAATTGTGATAACACTTCCAGCAGAAGTAGAAAAGGAGAGTGTCCATAAAACGAAGAGCTGTGTCCGAATGCCTATCATCACCCCAGGGAAACATGGACCAGGAATACTGGAAAAGGTAAGTTGTAATCCTTCAGGATCTACCAAATTCGCGGGATTATTATTGGCATATCGGTAAGACCGATAAGAACTCATAACGGAGGGATCCAAACTCCAAAACCGCCCAATTTGACTATCATAATACCGCACCCCAAGCAACTTCAACCCACTCTCCTTGTCCGAATAGTAACCTAACCCCCCTACATACTTGAAGGGATTGGAAATCGGGGACTGAGGATCAACTAAATCGTTCCCCCAAGCATCGTATTTGTATCTCGCCACAACATTCTGGCTCCCATCCGTCACCTGCATCACACTCCCCAACCCGTCAAAGTGATAGTAGTATCTTGCCCCATTCCGAAACTGGCTCAACAATCCCTGAACACCCCACTCATACACTGCCATCAAATTGTCGCTCCCATCCACCTCCGCCAACAATTTGTCCCCATCGTAGAAGAAATAGTTCTTTTGTTGAGAAGAAATTTTTCCCTCTCCCCTCAACTGGCTCAACATTCCCCGAGCCCTCTCATAGTGGCAAGAAGATTAGCACTTCACCTCATATGTATCTCGCCACGATGGTTTGACTTCCGTCTGTCATTTGAACCATTTGAATTGTGCTCTCCATTGGATTTTCGCCCAACAAATCAAAAAATACAATGACAAAATGATAAAAAGAGTAGAAAATATTATGCTATCTAATTTTTTGGATATAAATGCAAATAAAAGAGCTAATCCCAAAAACATTTTATCTTTTGATTGACGATTCATTAAAAAACAGCCAACTAATATTCCCGCTACAAATAAAATTGTGTTATCTAACAAATCGTTAAGAGTTTTTAGCAACTCCATTGTCATCATCGCACTCCCCTCATTGGCGTTCGGGAAGGACAGACAGAATACCCAAACCCCTTTCCTATCACCACCCTGAAAAGAGATCGCCCTCACCAAAGGAGGCAAGGAAGAAAATTTCTGCCTTATCCCTTCTCCCCCAATTCCCTACCCCTATCCCCATTCTGATGTTCCCCTTGATTTTTACGAGGAGGCTGGACAAATAAGTGGGAGAAGGATCTCCTTCAAAAGGCAACCTCCCTTCAAAGGTGATTTTGAGTCGGCTACTTACTTTCCCTAAGAGACCGAAGAAAGGCAAAAAATCTTCCCCTCTCCTTGAAGGGCTCTTCCACTTCGCATACAGCAACCCTAAAGTCCCTTTCCAGCGAGGGGACAAAAAGAGGTCATGGCAAATGAACCCCTCAAAACCTTTTGTGTCCCCCAAGAAACCAGAAAAGCCCACCGCCATTGTCCGATTGGGTTTATACTTGCCCCCTAACCCAAAACTCTGGATAGTAGATGGCGATGACGATATCGTTATCCCTTGTGAGAATAAACCAATTTCCGATTTGGACGAGATCTTTTTTATGAGGCACATATACCCAATATTGAGACCCGAAAAGTTATTAATGAAACCAAGGGATCCCTCTTCTATAGTAGCATTCGGAACAATTGCCAAACCTGTTGTCGGCATCCGGAAAACTATCAAGGATTGGCTATAGACTGGATATGTAAAGAATCCAATAACAATGAGAAGGAAGGCTCTAAAACGTAATGCCGATACCGATACCAACAAATCTATCACCCCCTGGCGTTGGTAGTGGTCCGATTATAGGGAAAATAGGCTTTCGCTTCTTACGGCATGCTTGCCAACAAGGAACAAAGCAGAGCGCAAACACCTCCCATTCTGTGTATTTTCTCCCTCCATTTTCTTTTTCTTTCCTCATTTTGATGAGACATGGAATCATACATAATGAAAAGCATTCCCAATCAATATCGTCTAAGCCTAATGGATCAACATAGCGGGCAGGATTGTTTTGAGCGTAAAGATATCTATTCAATTTAACTATCGGATCTAAACTCCAAAACCGCCCAATTTGACTATCATAATACCGCACCCCAAGCAACTTCAACCCACTCTCCTTGTCCGAATAGTAACCTAACCCCCCTACATACTTGAAGGGATTGGAAATCGGGGACTGAGGATCAACTAAATCGTTCCCCCAAGCATCGTATTTGTATCTCGCCACAACATTCTGGCTCCCATCCGTCACCTGCATCACACTCCCCAACCCGTCAAAGTGATAGTAGTATCTTGCCCCATTCCGAAACTGGCTCAACAATCCCTGAACACCCCACTCATACACTGCCATCAAATTGTCGCTCCCATCCACCTCCGCCAACAATTTGTCCCCATCGTAGAAGAAATAAGTCACCCCACTGCTGTCTACCTTCTTCCTCCTCTTCCCCTCATAGTTCGTCTCAAACTCGTTCACGCTCCCGTTCGGGTAAACTATCTTCACCATCTTGTCCTCATAATCCCACAAATACTGCGTCTCTTGACCACTCACCACCTTCCTTATCACATTCCCGTTCCCATCATACCCGAAACTTATGTTCCCCGCTGAAAGCATCTGGTCTAAAGCGTTGTAACTGTATACTACCTCACCCCCGTTCTTATAATCCACCATCCTCACCCTGTTCCCGTTCAAGTCATACTCATACCCGATGTCCAAAATCACATTCCCTGCGATGTCCTTCCTCGTCTCCCTGATGAGTTGGTAAATTCCATCGTAACCATACTCCACCGTCTCCCCGCTGGGCACCTCCGTCACCTTCAATCTGTTACCTGAACTATCCAAAACATAACTGAACCCACTTATCACGCTCCCATCGCTCTTCTTGTTCTGCAAGGAAACCAAAAACCCCTTCGGGTTGTAACTGTAAACCGCCACCGTCCCGTTGGGGTAACTCTCCTGAACCAAAGCACTTGCATCGTTGTAGGCAAAACTGAAGGTCTTTCCGTCCGGAGTCGTCAAAGAAACCATTCTTCCTGCATCGTCGTAAAGGTAAGTTGTGTCACCATATCCAGTGAAACTTCTCTTTACTACCCTCCCCATCGCATCGTATTGATAACTCACAACCCTCCTTGGGTTCGTCCCAACGGCAGGATAGGTGACGCTAACTAAATCTCCTCTATCGTTGTAAGCGTAGTCATATTGACCTGTTTTATCTATCACTTGAATCTTCCTTCCCGCTGCGTCATAGACAAACTGAGTGTCAATGCCTGTTGGGTAATCAATCAAAACCAACCTGCCTCGGCTGTCATATTGGTAGTTGATTATGGTCCCATCCCCCTTCTTCTTCCAGACTATGTTCCTAGCCCCATCATAGCCATACTCCTCTGACCACAAGACATTCCCTGAACTGTCAGTCCTCTCCATCTTAACTAACCGACCGAAAGCATCATAAGAAAACTTTGTCCAGTTCCCGTTCCTGTCCTTTACCCCAACCAATTTCCCTTCAGGTGTGTAAACTTGCTCTATTGGATGCTGCTTGAGGGGATCATCAGAAAGATAGACGCGGACAAGCCTACCCATGTTGTCATACTCGTAATATGTTGTCCTCCCATTCTCATCCGTCTCACTCGTCTTGTTGCAGCAATCGTAAGTGAAACTCCTCGTTGTCCCATCCGGGTAAGTGACTTGAATTATTCGGTCATTGGCATCGTAACTGAAGTAGGTTGTGTTTCCCAACGGGTCAGTGACAGAAGTTCTCCGACCCAAACTGTCGTAGCCAAATTGGACAGTATTTCCTAACGGATCTATAACTTTGATGAGGTTGTCATTAGAATCGTAAACATACTGGGTCGTCTTGCCGAAAGCATCCGTAGTTGATACCCTTCTGCCCTTAGAGTCGTATTGGTAAGTTACTGCTACCCCTAAAGCCGCTTGGACAGGGTCTTGCTCTGAAATCAAGTTGCCCCTACTGTCATACTGCCACAACCACTGCTTCCCTGTCTCGTCGGTGAAACTTGTGACTTTGTTGTTGGCATCGTAAGTGTAGAAAACCTGAGTTCCGTCAGGGTTGGTCACTGAAAGAAGGTTTCCTCTGCTGTCATAACTCATACCCCATGTATTGCCGTTCCCGTCCTTCCTGCTTATGATGTTGTTGTCGGCGTCGTAACTTCTCTCCTCAACAGTGACAAAATTGCCGCTCCCCTTAGGGCTCTCCACTTCTACCTTAATCAACCTCTTTTGACTGTCATAAATGTGCCTAACCTTATTTCCACCCTCGTTCACGATCACACGAACCAAATTGCCCGATGAGTCAGCGGTGTAAACCAAAGAGACGCTGCTATTGTCAGGGTTGACTTTCCCTATTACAGGAGGTTCGTTTTGTGTCTCATCGTAATTGAACACTGTCGTCCTCCCCAAAGCATCCACAACTTTGTCAACAACCACCGCTTTCGGGTAAACAGGGTTTCCATAAGGGTCAGTGTAATAGATGAGCCGGGTGTAAATTTTGACCTGGTTTCCTGCTCCGTCAGTAATCGTCAGTGGGTTTGTGGAACTGTCCAAAGTCACTGTCCTCCCACCCCAATCGGAAATCTGAACGACATTGCTTGAAGGATAGGAAAAGGTCAAAGAACGACCATTGGGGTCAGTCACGGAAAGGATTTTCCAGACATCGTTAGGGTCATAGGAGATCGTGATTTTGTTACCGTTTTGGTCTTCTATGTAAACGAGCCTGTTTTGGTAATTACCTGAGCCCCCTCCAACATACTCAAACCTCAACTTCGTCCCATCCTCTTTGGTCAATAACCATCCCTTGAAGATAGGGTAAGGAGGGAAACCTGGAGCCGATTCAATGATGGGCTGCAACTTCTCGTGGTGCCCCGCTTGAGGAACCCAACTACCATCTGCTGCTTTAGTGAAAACTACCCTCCTCCCATCCTCACTTATCCACTCCGCCGTCGTCGTTCCACCTTGAGTGTTGTAAGCACTTGCTGCCCCAATTATCTTTTGGTGGTAATTGGTCTTCAAACTTCTCTGGAATGCACCGTAAAAGTAAGGGGCTGTGTCTTGGCTTGACAGGTAAACTTTCAAGGTTAAGGGCATTAAAACACCACCAGCATTAAGGAAAGTATTGTCCAATAGCAAGTTCCCTTCATCAGTGATCCCTAAAGCATTCACGCTTCCCCCACTTACGCCTCCTTGCCGGCAGGAGGGGCAAGAGAGCAAAGGATAGGAAGCCGTCCAAGGCTCCGCCCCGCCAGCATCTGCACCTTTTATCCTCTCCATTTCGATCCTCGTCAAGTAACGGTAATTCCTTTCGTTTCCCTTCACCTCCGCTTTAACTGGTGAGGGGGGAAGAAGCAGGGAGAAAAAGCAAATCATCATGACCCCACTGACAAAACTTCTCGCCCTTTTCCCTCTCTTCCTCACCCTAAGGGAAAGAGAGGAAGGAAGAAGTAAGGTTAGGGAGATGAGTGGGAAGAAGGCAAGAGGTAAAGTCATTCCCAACAGTAATCCCTTACCTTCTACCAATTTCTTGCCTTCCCTTCTCAAAACCAGCAAGTATCCATCCCAGAGACGGCTAAAGTCAGAAAGGCTTAAGTTGTGAATTTTATCCGTTGATGGATCGTAGAACTCTACCCTTTTCCATCTCCCCAAACCTTTAACAGAAAGGACAGTTACAAAGTGGCTTCTGTTCACCCAAGCGATGGAAGGCTTAGGCAGTGAGATTAAAGCGTCATTATTACCGTAAAAACCTTCCGCGGAAACTTTGAAGAACCCCGCTGCTTTCGCTAACTCTGAGAAGGTCGTCCCATATCTGTCCACCTTCACCATCTTGACAATTTCCTTCGCCACTTCCCTCACTGACCGACCATTCAAAATTCCCATCTCTTTAAGGGCGAAAGCCAATGCCTTTGGTCCACAATCAGTCTTTCGATGCAGGAGACCGTTAGTTTTAATAGGGGAGGGCAAGAAACCGATTCTTGGGAGAACTCCCAAATCCTCCAACTTTTCCCTTGCCCTTATCGCCAAATAACAGCAATCTTTGTGGCGAAGGATAAAGGAGCGCAAGGCAGAAATACCTTCTTCCTTCCTCCCCATTCTCAAAAGAAGGAGACCAACATTAAAGGCTGCTTTGCAAGAAGGGGAGGAACCATCCTCATCTCTTTCCTTCACATCGGAGAAAGAAGAAGCCGTTTGCTCAAAAATAGAGAGGGCTTTTTGAAAATCGGGATTAGGTTGAGTTAAGAAACACCACGCCAAGTTTAAGGATGCCCTCGCTTGTTCAGCCCTCAAAGAAGGTTCCTTGGCAGGGAATGAAAGAAGAGGGGTCAGTAAATCTTTAGCCTTCTCAAAATCCCCCCTTTGCCTCAACATCTCAGCGAGGATCCTTTTTGCCTTGAAGGAAACGATGGGGTCAGAATTTTGGGACAACTTTTGAAGTAGATTTTCAGCTTCTTTCAACTTCCCCTCAGCCACCAGACTTGAGACAATTTGCGGGAAGGTGAATGGAGAAAAGGCGTGTTGACCGAAAGCGAGGGAGAGGAGATTGCTGACAAACCCCAAAACAACCATCAATTTGGCTCTTTCCCATCGCCTCAACATGGGAAATCCCTCCCTAAAATTTGTTCCCATCAACTACCGCCACCAACCCAATTGCCATTATAGCGCAAAAAAAAAAAGTGCTGTAAAGACTCAGTGGAGTAAATACCCCAACAAATCTTCATCGTAACTTATCCCTCAAACCCTCACCACAACTACTTCTTCCCCCAATTCACCCTTCCCCAATTCGAAGCGGCTTTGGTTGGAAAATTTTCGTCAAGGAGGGCAAAGGCTTTGGCTTTAATAGAAAGGAAGCAAGGGAAGAACTGAGGCTAAGGTGCTTCCGTCCTCTCCTAACACTTGACACTTTTGCTGCCATTGAGAGTGTGACACCTAAAGGTGTGCTTCAAAGGGGTAGCCTGCTTTACTTGGGGGTTATTATGCACATAAAATACGACCCACCGAGATCAGAACGGTAGGCTATCGAGAGGGCTAACCTTCATGGCTCCTCAAACTTAACCTGAGCCTGAATCTTCAATGCCTCTTCCATCGTCAATGTTGCAAGATACCTCATCGTCATAGCCATGCTGCTGTGACCTAAGTGCCACTGAAGTGCCTTCGGGTTTCCTGTCTGCCTCAACCTCTCAATGGCGCAACTGTGTCTAAGCAAGTGGGGATAGACCCTCTTGTTCAACCCCGCTAATTTCGCTGCCTTAACCAACATCTTGTGGGCGTTCTTTCGGTTCAAGTTGAAAAACTTATCGGTCGGTTTTAAGCCCCTCTGATATGCGTAAGCAAGCAATTGAGAGTAAAGTGCTTCTGGGACATGAACGAGCCTTTCCTTCCCACCTTTACCCTTCACCCTCAAGCAGGGAATCCCTTCAAATCGAGTTAGATGGGAAGGAGTCAACGAGAGTGCTTCGGAAATCCTTAGACCGCACTGATACAAGACTTTGATGAGCAAGACATTCCTTTCGCCGTAGCGAAGTTTCCTTGCAGCCTCAATTAGAGCCGAAACTTCTTCAGGTCGAAGGTAAGGGACCGGGGATAGGGATTTTCTTTTGACAATGGAAGTGACCCTGCCCAGTGTTGCGACAATCTTTGTCTCTCCCTTTCTTTCCATGCCAGTCACCTCCTTATCCGTCTTCTTCAAATTTGGGCGGTGATGGAATTTTGACCCTGAACAAACTTATCAGCCTTAACCACTTGGTGTAGCAGCCACGGCAAATTACTCCAAACTCCCCAAGTCCAACTTGGCGGCGGAAAGGTTCGCTGAGGTTTGAGATTAGGATGAACATATTGAAAGCATAAGACTGCAAGGCTGGATGAGACTCTCCCTCTTTCCTACCACAAAGGCAGCAGACGGGCGGTTCAATTTCTCCATCATTCGTCTCATCCTCAAGCCCAACGCTTGTCTCTCCCTCATCCTCCATCTCTTCCTCGCCATTGAGTAGGTTTTCCCCTTCCACGCCTTCAGCCCATAGTGAAGGAGTTTGGTTCGTCTTCGTTAACGGTGCTTTTTCACTCTCCTCAGTTTCACCTTGATTTAGTCCTTCACTCAACAGTCCTAACCTCCAAGCCAGCCTTAAAGTGCTTTCAAGGTCTGAAGGGTCTATGGGTCTCCAGAGCCTTCCCTCCTTGTCCACGATCCTATAATCAACGCCTCCATAATCCAAAATCTTGATCCCACGCTCCTTAAGCACCCTCTTCACCTCTTCAGCCCTTATGTCCGGGTCCATTTTCCTTACCTTGTGCTCCAAATACCTTTGAGCGTAGCCGTTCTTGAGAAGGTGGACGATAAAACCTGCTGGGTTGTAAATTGAACCATTTCTCCTTTCCCTCAGTTCAATTGCAGCCTCAATTTCGCTAGCTGGGAAGTTCCTCACAAGGTCATTGGCAACCCAAAGGGATACACCGTAATCGTTCCAGAGCCTGAAGGCAAGATTGTTGGCGGGTTTCATCTGGTCACCAGTTTTTGAGAGACCAACCTTGGTGCATACATGACTTCTCTTCTTCTTTTCTTTGTCCATAGGACATTCGTAGGACACCTGTCGGACATCGGACTTTTGAGGTCTGTCGTGGACGGTGTAAGGGTGGGTCAGCAAGATAAGGAATGCTTTCCAAATGGGGAAGCCCCAAGAAAGGGAGTAAGCCTTAAGAGCCAGCCAGTTTCCGTAGGACAAGCGGAAAGTCACCCTCTCCTTTGCTGCCTCGTCAGGGTTGGGGATGTCAATATGGAAGCGGGAGAAGAGTGCGAGGCGGATTAACTGTGACAAAGGCATACCTTTTTCCTGAGCAACCTGCCTGATAGTCTCCTTAACGCAAGAAGGGATGCGAACCCGAACGGGGATCGTCCTTCCCCCTCTTGACTTGCTTTCCCATGTTGTGTTATAATTGCTGACCGGAAAAAGCATGTTGATCAGCCTCCTTTTGTTGTGTGTTGGGGCGGTGGTGGTCGGGGTTGGATTGGAAGGCGGTGTTTTTACCGCTCTCCAATCCGCCCCCTACCTTTTCCGCCGCCCCTTTTTCTTTTGTGTCCCGTCCCGTCAGGTAACAGTATAACCCGGCTGCAACCAATGTGTCAATGGAGGGTAGAAATGAAGGCTAATTGAGCCAAGTAAAACGGGAAGAGGAATTTAGAGTCCCCTGCTGTCTGGTGCATGTCCCTTCTTTCCCGCCAGTTTACTCCCTTAATCAATGACTGAGTTGCCTGCCGATAACAACCATCATGCTGTTTAAACGGCAAGACAATTGAATGGCAAGAAGTAAAAATGGTAGAAAGGCAAGACAGATTAAAGGTCTGCTATCCCAACGGCTAACTCGCCCTAAGTCAGCATTGCACCGTTAAGGCTTGAAAGGTGGCAAAATGGAAGTGGTAGCAGGTTAAGGAGGGAAGAAAAAGTGGACGAGAAAAGTTTAGCCCAGATAGCAAAAACCTTAGGGACTTCAAAGCAAGAGGTTAAAGAGGCTATTGAGGACTTAAAAAGGAGAGGGCTTGCAAGGGAGGAGAAGGGAAGGATCGTTTTGTCGCCCCTCGCTATGAGGAGGGCTATTTCCGATGTTCAAAGGAAGTTAGCCGCTATTCTTTCTGGCTACATTCCGACGGAGAACCCTTACATCGTCAAGAGAGCGGGTAAGCCGGAGGGTAAGCCTCAAATCCTCAACACGAGGGTTTTGGTTGAATACATCGCCAATTACTTTAACGAGGGATGGGGGGTTGGGGAAATCCAAAAGGAGTTTCCTTTCCTGACGAGGGAGGAGATTGAAGCAGCGATCCAATACTACCTCAACCACAAGGAAGAGATTGATAGGGACAGGGAAGAGAGCGAGAGGATGTATCGGGAGAATGCGCCGAAGGGAGAGGTTGTGGGAATTGAGGGAAGAGGAATTTGAGTTTGCGAAGTTAATGATGGACATCATGATCCCGCCTGAAATCTCGGAAGCGTTGAGAAGTCAAGGGTATGATGTCTTGGAGGCGAGGGAGTTGCCTCCCGAAATTTACCAAGACGACAGACTGCTCCTTGAGGAAGCGACGAAGCAAGGCAGGGTTCTTGTCACCTGCAACTACAGTGACCCTCAGAGCAATTTCATCCTTATCCACGAAGAGTGGCAAAGGGAGGGAAAAGAGCATGCAGGCATTATTCTCGTCCCGCAGTTTCAAATTAGCCACAGGATGAGGAGATGGGAGGTAAGGGATAGACTTGTCAAATTTTTGAACAGGGTCTCGGCAAAGGAGTTAAGAAACCAAATTTTGTGGCTACCTCAAGACTGACCGAAGAATGTTGCTATTGAAAGCCTTCACCGAAGCCTTGGCGGTGCAGAACATCTGTCAAGAAGTAATCTTCTCACCCCAACAAGTCCCTATAACTGGGAAAACCTCTCCTGCCCAATTTGTTGACGAGTTCTTCGGCTCTCTTACGAGTGTTAGGGTTCGCAAGACCAATTTGTAAGACCTTTCTGATGGCTTCCTCGTTTGTGTAAAGAAGCCAGCCTTCTTTGTCCCCCTCAGCAATTCTCCTCAAACACTCAATGGACTCAAGGGGATAGGTCTCAGCAATTTCGCTAAGTCGTTCAATGACCATATCGGCTGGCTCAGTTTTGGGGACAAGTTTCAAGGCTTCCGAAAGCATGGTGATAGACCAGTCAACATCAAACTTCCCCGAAACGAACCACCAACCGAAAGCAGCAACCTCCCTTTCATGCTTAGTAGGGTCCTTTTTGACTTGAGAGAACCGTTCTTCCCAAAGTTCCTTCAACCGTTCAATGATTTCGCTGGGAATAGATTCATCCGTGTGTTTCAATGACCTTCCGATAAACTCAATAGCGTGGGCTCTCAAGGGGTCGGGAGCCTTCTTCCAGAAGGAGACAAACAATGGGTCTTCCAAATCAACCTTGCCTCTCCAATAGAACGCCATGAGATGTTCTGCCAATCCACCGTCAGGATCGGTGAGATACCTGAACCGAACTTCATGTTGACCAATCTGGTCAACGGCATGAGCGTAGACATCACGAAGAATTTGGAAAACATTGTCATAGGGTTGGCAGAAGATGATGTAAGTGTTCCAAGCGGCATCAAAGTATTCCTTGTTTTCAGCATCAAGGGGGAAAATTTGGGCTTTCCATTTCTCCGCCCAATTTCGGTCAAGGAGAACAAGCCAAGGGAACCACTGACCGTAAACGGAACGAATGGCTAAGGATGGGTCACAGTTAGTGTCCAAATGAGACTCAAGGACTTCACGGACCTCAGGCATTTCATCAAAGCCCCTTGATACCCTCTCTGTGGCATTGGGCTGCTTTTCCAAATGCCTTCTAACCCAAAGGGCATATTGGACGACGGCGTGCATTGCCGTCCCACGAACTGTGTTGATAGAAAGGGTTGCAGGGTCCATAGTTGAACCCTTATAGCGTTCCTCTTCCTTTGGCGTTGGGTTTGGGTCATCTGTTAGGGGTTTGAGGATTTCCCATATTTCCTCTCGCAGTTCAAAGGGGATATTTCCTCTGTCTCCCTCAAAAGCGGTCAAAAAGAGGTGGGCAATTGCCTTGCGTGTCCAGCCCCAATCCGGATTTGCCTCCATCATTTCCACCTTTCGTCCAGGAATTTCACGGGGCTGTTCAACGACCCATCGGCAAAGTTTGAGCACGGGAGACCATTCAAAGTTTTTCTGTCGCCCGATCGCCCCTTCCAATCCAGAAATGATGGCTCGCACATAGGTTGGGTCTAAACCTATAAACCTTTCTGCCTCTATTGCGAAACGCTGTGGGTCTTCTGCCACGACTTCTTGCAACACCCGCCCTAACCCTTCCCGTGACGGTCCAAAGAAACCCACCGTTGGAGGTTCCCAACTACTGAGAAACTCTACAATTTCTTCAACCGACATGGCTTTAAGTTCCTCTGCCGTTTTCGGGCTGGTTGGACCTACCCAACTTACCCAGTATACTGGAAATTCTGGATGCTCTGGCTCTCCATACTTGGAGATGAGTTCCTGATACTTCTTTTGCCAATCTGCTGGCAGGTTTTCATACCCGATCCAAGCCAACCTTCTCAGTTGCCATTGTTCTCGCTGCTCGGCAGGGTCTCTGGGACCTTCCTCAATCCAACTGAGAATTTTCCGTTTTTCATCTTCAGGAAGGCGAGGAAAGTTTTCCCGCAAAAGGAGCGCATACTCATGTTGGACGCCAACATCTTCAAGCAAGTCACGATCAGTCAAGCGGGCTACGATCAGAGCCTGTGCTTGTTTTGGGAACAATCGGAGAAGGTGTAAGGCGATGCGGCGAAAAACTTTCCACTTTCTTCGCCCAAAAGTTTCGGCAACTTCTTCTATGGACGCCTGACCTGACTTCACCAAAAGTTCTGAGGCATCGCGAACAGCGGAAACGAGGGCGTCTTTTACTGTGTGGAGAAGGTTTTGTGGATGATCCTCAATTGCCCGGCGCCAAGTGTAGGAAAAATCCTCTGCACCTTCCTCTCGATGGGGCGAGAATTGTATGGCTTTCTCCAAGAGTTCGCAGAGGAGTTCAAGTGCAGGAAGACCAGCCGCTTTGACAAGTTCGGGATAGTGGTCTTTCAAAATTTGCTCATAAAGCCAATCTTCAAAGCGCGCTCTCGGTTGTGGCGGGAGTGAAAACGGCTCTTCAATCTCCAATTCTCTTTCCTCTGGGAACACATCAAGTAAAGTTCGGGCAAGACCCATTGCCTCTTGGACTTTGTTTCCTCTCGCCCAGTGTGCCATTAATTCCCCAATTTTTTCTGGCAGGAAGAAGTATGGGACTTCAGCCCACTTTTTCGCTTTCTCCACAAGTCGTACGGAGATGTCAGGAGGCATGGCGAGAGCAGCATCCACGAGGTCTTCAAGGACAACAGCATTTTCAGTGTCTTCCATCTCCAAGATTATGCCCGCTACGAGTTCGGGTTTGTGTTTAGCCATTCGGGCAAGATATTTTGCTTCAGGCCATTGCAGGAAACGGACTCTTCCTCCTTCCCTAATGGGGTGAGGCGGCTTCCTGAAGAGTCCCCGTTTCCGTAGCGGCTCAATCCATTCTGGATTTTCAAGGCGGTCAAAGAAGTAGCGATGAGTCACAAAGTTGTGCGGGATTTCGTTCATGAGCCGCTTAATGTGCTTCTTTGTTGGTTGCTTTATAGTGAGTAATTGGTCAAGGACGGAGAAGTAAACAAGGAACTTGTTCTCAATCTTGGCGAGCACAATATCAAGCAAGTTTTGAAACTTTTCCCAAAGTTCCTGAACTTCTTCAAGACCCCGTGGAGGTTCAAGCGCACGCCTGTGAGCCAATTTGTGCAGGTTTCCCACAAGTTCAAACCATGCCTTTGCTGTCCCATCATTTTCGGGAATCTCAAGGGATCGGAGAATTTGTTGTATCTCCCTTTTGTGCCCACTGGAAGAATCTGCTGGACTAAGGTCTTCGTCAGTGAGTTCTTGAAAGGGTCTTAGAACATCACGCAAAGCACTTTCAATTTCACGCATACAGTGACCGACGAAGTTAACTGTGCATTCAAGTGATTTCGGGTTACTCATCATCCAGCATGCATCCTTAAAGAAGGCTGCTGGTCCGGGTCCGACGAGTTCGTTAAGTTTCCCATAAATCCTTTGTTGCTTTGGGTCAGCAAACTCAAAAACTGAGCCCACTAAAGTTCACCCCTGAAGGCTTTGTCCAGGATTGCTTGCTCTAAGCGTTTGAGTTCTGTTTCGGTTTGTGCTTGAACTTCTTTCAGGGCCCTGATTTTTTCTTGCACATCTTGGAGGTATGCCACGATGCGGCGCTGCTCCTCAAGGGGCGGGAGGGGGATGAGAACACTTCTAAGCGTTTCAGTGTTAATCCCTGCTTGCCCGATCCACT